>Ga0302227_10000513_pt1 | contig 33206 bp, 13 predicted proteins | sample II_Palsa_N1_1_FD_193525 | JGI IMG/M metagenome (GOLD analysis project Ga0302227, IMG submission 193525) | Peat permafrost microbial communities from Stordalen Mire near Abisko, Sweden - II_Palsa_N1_1 | ecosystem: Environmental > Terrestrial > Soil > Palsa > Peat permafrost | place: Sweden... | reverse complement strand
CCCACCTGGCGCCGACGACGCAAGCGGATACCCACAGCCACTAAGCCACGGCGAACTTGGCAACTCCTACAAACTGCCCGACGGCTACACGATGGTGTGGGATCGGCCGGCAACCGTCAGTGCAAACACTGCATACGCCTTTCATTTTCATCTTCTCGACGGCGACGGCAAGCCTGCGTCAGACGTACAACCGTACATGGGCATGGCTGGCCACGCGGCGTTTGTTAAAACCGACGGTACTGTCTTCGCTCACACACATCCTGAAGGCTCTGCAGCCATGGCGGCTCTCATGCTCGCCAACGGAAGCAGCGGAACGGACCACAATACAATGAATATGGACATGAGCGCTCATAACGAGCCGCTCTCCAGCACCGTTGAGTTCCCTTACGGATTTCCTTCCTCTGGCCGCTATCGCATCTTCGTGCAAATGAAACATAGCGCCACGATCGAGACCGGGGCGTTCGACGTCATCGTTCCCTAAGCAAAGCAACCCGAAACCCTACCCATGCAGAGTCTCGGTCACAGTTATAGCAATCGTTAGAAGTTCAATCGCAACTGGAACTCCGTAGACCGCGGTCCACCGATATCCGATGTGCCCGAACCGCGCTGCACGCGATTCAAATCATGATCCGCGAAGCTATTCGGACCGTTCAGCAAACCGCTCAAAGCACCTCCCTGTGCGGTAGTCGTATTTGCCAACGTGCCGTTGATGTAGTCTTTGAAGTTTGAGAAGTTGCCGACGTTGTAGAACGCTATCCCCGGCACCAACGACACTCCCTCCCGCAAGCGATTCAGGCGAATCGGATACGAAGCGCTCAAGTCGAGATTGCGGTAGTAGACATTTTCCGGCCCATTAGCTTCCGGTACGGGAGAGATTGGCTGCTGCGCCGCTTGAAGAGCTGACAACTGTCCCGGAGTAAAAAGCCCCGCTGCGACGAGCGCTTGTCCGGCAGGCGTCAACTGACCAGCTTGAGTTCCGTTGTATTGGGAGATGAGTTTATTGAGATTGTGCCCGCTGTATTGATGCATGAAAGCACCAGGTTGAGTCCCCGGAACGAGATCGCCGATTGTCCCATCACCGGTTACATCGGACTGGAAGATGCCGCCCACAGCGCTACCGCTCGTCCCAGCGTTGTCCAGGTACAAATTAGTTGCCGCAGGCGAGAAGAAGTGGCCAATGATGGCGATCTGCGGCCCATACTTCAGAGTTGCCGATCCGCCGAACGAGAGCTCACTGGTGTGATCCAATCCACTACGACCAATATAGGCCGTTGGATTGTCGTAGTCATAAGACGGCGAAGAAAAGAACTGGTCTCCCACTCCAGTGTTCCCATTGTTGGTCGCAGGATTTGCCGTAGAAATCGCACGCGAAAGTGAGTATGAGACCTGTAAGTTGGAACTCAACACTCCCGGTGCCGGATGTGCCTTCTGCTCTCGGAAGACCACCTGAAGCGCATCATAAGCGGATCTACCAGCTGGAAACAGAAAGAGCCCTTCGCCCAAATTTGGATTGAAGCCCGGGAAAGCCGCTCCAGTTGCTACCGTAAGTCCGTTGTAAGAAGCAGGATTGCTATTGAGGTAGGCGTTCCCTGAGTCGAGACCGTTTGCCGCAAAATTAGCGATCTGTGCTCCGGCTGCGATTGCGCAGGTGATTGCCGCGGAACTGTAGCCATCGGCGCACCCTAAGCCGCTAGTGGTGGCGGCAATTGCATTTTGAGCCGCAGCGGTATTCAGAGTGCGTGCCGCGCCAACGCGGTTCACATCAATCTGTTGTGCAATCTTCAAAGTTGAATTGTGTACATAGTCGACTGAGAGAATGCCTCCTTTGAAGAGCTCCCTCTGTATTCCGCCGTTGTACTGCTCAGAGTACGGAGTCCTGTAAGGAGCTGCATACGCACCAACAATCGTCAGCGTATTCCCAACATACTGTCCGTTGCTAGCTGGCCCAACCGACTTAGTCACCTGTTGGAAAAGATTTTGAAGATTGATAAAGTGCTGACCCGCCTGGCTCAACGGCTCCGTGCAAATAGCGGCAATCGAAACACCTCCATCGCTCGTGACTACAGATCCGTCTGGCAGCGTCAACGAATTCGTCCCTCCGCATATGCTGTGATTCGTGTCATTGAACAACCCCTCCTTGATCAAGGCCTGACGTGAGTTGAGGGTATTGTTAAAGACATCGCCCTCATAGAAAATTCCAAATGCTGCGCGAACAACAGTCTTGTGGTCTCCAGGACTGTAAGCGAATCCGAGCTGAGGACCGAAGTTTGTATACGGCTGGTGAATCCTCTTCCCTAGCCCCGGTTGAAATTGATCGAGCAGAGGCGCACTGCCGGAGCAAGGAGCAGGTGTGAGCGTCACATCGGAGCACAGAGGAGTTGGCAGATCCTGGTTGGCCCGATCAGTATCAATGCTCCAACGAACGCCAGCCGTCAACGTGAAGCTCGGAGTAATCTTCCAGTTGTCAGATACATAAGCGCCTTCACGCCAATCCTCGACACCGCCGCCCGGAAGATTGAAACCGGGATTCTCCGTGAAGAAACCTTGTCCATTGCCGAACAAAACTGTCGCAGCATAATACCCATTCAAAGGATCCGATGGGCACGGACCGGCCATCCCGTTTCCGCAATTAGCGAGCTCGGTGGCCGCAGTGAGCGATGCGCGAGGAGCAAGCCCAAGAAAGCTTGCGAAACCACCACCAAGAATGCGATTGAGGCTGTACCCATAACGAATCAAATGAGAGCTCTTAGTCCAGCTTCCGTCATATCGGAACTGCTTGTCTGACTGGTAAGTCTGCTGGGGAGAGTCAACATTCGGGCCCGAGAATAGCCCAGCCGTACTCAAGCGAAAATTCAATCCAGGAAAACCGTTATAAACACTGGTGTTTCCTGTCGTGCCATCAATCAGCAGGTTATGAAATTTCTCATAGCTGCCACGGAAGGAGTGCGTAAAGTGTCCCGTTGTAAAGTCAGCTCCGCCAGCTAAACCAGGAGTGTTATCACGATTATTGTAGATCTCGTAGCCTGCACCAAAGTTCGAACTGGAACTATTCACGTCGTAATTAGCGCGAGCAAAGAAGTGCACACCCTTCGGTCCGTTGTAGTCCAAACGAGCCGTCGAATAAGTCTCTCTATAGGGAGAAGGAATGGTGGGATGCGCTGCTTGAATCGCCGCGAACAACGGAGACATCGTGATCGAAACTGGCGACTCTTGCTTGATGCGCTCTGCGTTTCCAAAGAAAAATAGTTTGTTCTTAATGAACGGCCCACCGATGCTTCCCCCAAACTGATTCCTTTGGAAAGGCGTGTCGATGCCACCTGCAGTTCTCGCGAATAGCGCACTATGATCTTGAAAGTTGTAGAACGCCTGCCCATGAAATGCATTCGTTCCAGAGTTTGTCGACACCAACACCTGACCAGTCGACGTCACTTCGCCGGATACGTCTTGAGTCGAACGGTTCAACTGAAAGTCGCCAATCGCACCTTGCGACACATTGAAGATCGTCGTCCCTACGTTCTCGTCGGTGATGTCCTGGCCGTCCAGAAGAATTCGCGTCGTGCGACCGGAAACACCACTCGTCGAAATCGCCGAGTAGCCAGCCTTCGTAGGATCGAACGATTCTCCGCTCTGCAGAATCACTCCCGGCTCGATCTGCGCAAGATCGAGAAAGTTGCGCCCATTCACCGGTAAAGAATCAATCTGGTCTTTTGTAATTACATCGCTCACACCAGCTTGATCCGTGTTGATCTGAAGCGCGCCTGCGTTTACCTCTACAGTCTCGGTCGAGGAGCCGATCGATAACTTGAAATTTCCGCTTGTCGCAGTGCCTGTCCGGACAACCGTCTTTACCGTAAGTTTTTCAAAGCCGGCTGCATTCACCGTTACCGTGTAAGGTCCCGGAGTTAATGGACCTATGCTGTAGAAACCGCTGGAATCAGACTTCAAACTCTTTGATGAATTAGTGTCGTTCCCCACAATCAAGATAGCGGCATCCGGCACGATCGCTCCCGTGCTATCTGTAATGGTGCCCTGGATCGATCCGCCGTTGACCGAGATCGCCTGTGCCTCTCCCATCACGGCCGTCACGAAAAATAAAGCTAGCATTCCTATTAGCTTCTTCATGTTCGTCTCCTGTGCCTCGCAAGATCATCAAAAGCGATACCGCGATGTGTCATAGCGGATCGGCAAACTGCATTCGTATCGACTTGTCACCAACTAAAGTGCAGTTAGTGCAGTCGTTTTGGGTTAGGCATGTGTCTCATCAGATTCATTCACGAATAGACGCTCGCGACCGACCATATTCGGCCAGTTCATCAAACGCTTTCACTTCATGTGCACACTGAAGATCTGATCCGACATAGAACGGATTGCAATCACGCCTGGGTTCTATCTACGGCGACGTTCAACGCTGAGAGGGGTGGTAATTTTCATTGAGACGTACTACCACCGTGCGGTGGAATCTTTCGAAGAACTGCGAACCTGGTCAATCTTCCCTTCGTCTCGGTAGATTTGACGAGACAGGCACGCATCGAAAGTGGGGAACCTAAATACACAACACCCTGCTAGCCAAAGGAAAACATTCGAAAAATCCGAATCAATACTTGGTAGAACTGACTTTAGGACAACATCTCAGGAACTACTATGGCCACCTTTAAAAAGTTTTCTATAGCCACTCTCTGCGTAGCAGCAAAAGTACTCAACCAACTCTCGAAATCGTGCGAGAGTACATGCGCCGAGAGTTTCGACGAAAGTGATAGAAGATCTTAAGAAAGAGGTGAACCGCCGTGAGCTCAAAATCGCTGAGACTCTGCGTGAAGTGAAGCGTATGGTGGACAGCCTGGTATTTCGAGCGACGCCTGCGCGCCATGGCCTTAATTCTTGAGCATCTATGGTCGAAGAGCAAGTACGATCCCCTTCCTGGGACTAGAAGCGACGATGCGTCTCACTGGAGTGGTCGTTCTATCCTAGACCTCCTGTGCTTGCGCTTTAGAGGTCTGACTCGCGGTAGATACCATCACTGTCGAGCTGTCGGAAAGACTGAAAGAAATGAAAGCCAATTTTAAAATGGCCCTGGAGGAGTTGGAGTCGGTCGAAGACCGACGTCGAACCGGCGAATCAAATTCGAGGAAATGTTCCGAGCCTAGAAGGCATCCTCAAGGGACAACCCGGATGGATCGGACTGCGAAGTGGTCAGATTCGCGAAGGAACTTTTCAACTTGCTTTTGAGAGTTTGAAGAACAGAAGGGCGTAAGGGGGTGCTCCACTCTGTTTATTTCGCCGCAATTCGGATTTCCGCTCATCCGCGGACTTGGAGTGTGGAAAGCCTCTTGGGATCGAGAAGCCACTAACTGTAACCAGTCTTAAGAAAACCACACAAATTGTGCTTTGGCATTAAATTTGACTGCAAGGACTCAATGAATTGCGATAGGAGAACCAGTGGCGAAGAGAAGAAGTCTCATCGCCTCTGGCCGATTATGCGGGATTGAAATTAGAACAGCGCTTTCAAAGCGAACTGGTACTGCCGAGGAATGTAGTTTGGATCTGTTGCCGAGATCTGTCCGAAGGCCGAGTTTCCAAACGCATCGCCTGAGTTGCCATTTGGCATGTAGAAGTTTGGCGTGTTTGAGATGTTGTAGGACTCTGCGCGGAACTGAACTCCCAGACGTTCTGTGACAGGAAAGGTTTTGAAGATGGACAGGTCTACATGGCGGAAGTTTGGCCCGAACAGCGAGTTGCGCTGAGCAGTGCCAACTGTACCGAGCGGTTGAGGGGCAAATGCTGCCGTGTTGAAGAAGTGCGAATTGGTTTTGTGACCGAGTCGAGGATCCATGATCTGATCGGGGCGATCCTGCCCTGAGCTGTTTTGGGGGGTCGCACGATTGTTGAAGCCGTGTGCTATGCCGTCGCTCTCGATAGGATTGCCTGCGCCTGAGCCGGTTTCGATTATGGTGAAAGGCTTACCACTCTGCCAGACCACGATCGTATTGGCTTGCCACCCGGAGAGAAGTGTCTTTTTGACGCCAGTGAAGCTCTTCCCGTATTGGAGTTCATAGTTCAGACTAAGGGCGAAACGGTTTTGGATGTCGTTCTCCGAATTGGCGTACTCGATCTGACGGATGCGGGTTGGATCTGCGTCGCTCCAACCCTGGTTGCTACCTTGCTGGGAGAAGCCGGTGATGTCGCTTAGAGCCTTGCCCCAGGTGTAGTTTGCATCGAATGCCAGTCCCTTAGTAAACCGACGCTGGAAGGATGTCTGCAGACCGTTGTAGTTCGATATGCCCTCACTCTGGATATAGCTAACGGTACTCAGATTGGGAAGCTGGGTGTTGAGTCGATGTACTCCCCCTACTGGATTGGCTGGGCTGCCTATCGGAGCTAAAGGGTTGAACGGCGCGGGTTGGTTGATGTTGTTGATCGATTCCGGCAGATGTTGGCCGATGTTCCCGACATAGCCGATCGTGAAGACGTTGGCGCCGAACTGCTGCTGTACCTGCACATTGAACTGCTGGATCATCGCGGACTTGAATTTTGGAGCTTCAGCTACGAACGCCAGACCAGTAATGCCGGCCAGATCGGCTACGTTCGGTGGAACTGGGGTTGGCAGTCCCTCGTTGATAACTCCCGGTGCACCTATAGCCGCGCAGTCCGGGTTTTGACCCGCAAGAGCACCTTTATTCGTTTCAATCTGAACCGCAATGGTGGATTGGCAGGCGGGGCTGAAGATTGAGGTGAACGGGGGGTTCTTCAGGTCGGCGTTGGAGGTGTAGTTGCCGGGGAAGTAGCTTAGCCCGTAGCCACCGCGCACGACGGTTCCCGGCGTCAATTCTGCTGAGAAGCCAAGGCGCGGGGCGACGTTGGAGTAGTCGGTCGGAATGTTTGCCTGTGAGTTGACCCCGTTAACATTTGCTATCTTCAATGCGTCTTCTATGTTTGCAGGGGATAAGGTGACAGCCTCTGGGAAGTCGAAGTTCGAAATACGGTTGTGTGCTTCGGTGAAGGGTGTGAAGACGTCATAACGAATGCCCGCGAGCACCGTCAACTTCGGGCTAACCTTCCAGCTATCCTGCACGAACCCACTCGGCTCCCAGCTGCGATAGTCGGGGGGAAACAGGTTAAAGTTGCGGGTTTCTGAGGCGTATGCGCCTACCAGGGCCGATGCGAGCTGGTTGCTCTGCGTCTGTAACTGAGTAGAGGCGCTATCGCTGGGTAGATTGAATTGGTAGGCACCGACTGCGGAAGCGCTTTGAACGTTACGAGCCTGCCTGCGAATCAGGGCGAGACCTGCTTTGATGCTGTGGTTTCCCTTGGTCCAGCTCACAACACCGGAGTAGAGGAAAGTATTGTCGATGTCCTGAAGAGGAACATACGCGCCGTCGCCGATGTCGCCGAAGGGTCCAACTGAAACCGGCGTCAGGGAGTCGGCAAAAGGGCTGAAGGAGGTCATGCTCGCAGGAAACCCAACCGTCTGATCGGCATTCAATCTGTAGTTGAGAGGAAGGGAGAGATTGTTGATCCGCGTGAATGCTGCTCTGAGATCCAGGAGGAGGGCTGAGTTGAAGATGTGAGTATAACCAAGGACATATTGCTGGGCCACATCGCTTGCGGGACCATCAAAATTGAATCTGCCGCCGCTGATCTCGAGGCCATTCACGGTTCCAAAATTCGGCGGTGTAAAAGTGTTAACCGTGTTGTAGGTAAAACGTGCGAAGAGGAGGTTTCTGTCGTTGAACTTGTAGTCGACCCGGGCGTCGTAGGTGTTGGAGTTTTGCGTTTTGTTTGGGCTGATCGTGAAATTTGGCGAACCGGCCGCGGCACCAGGGTCCGTCGGCGCCGGGAAAAGTTTCAAATAAGCTAAGGTGAGCGGATTAATGCCATTGACGAGATTCGGGCTAGTGAGATACCCGCCCGTCGGAGTCAGTGTGCCGTTGCTGGTCGACAACAGCGCCTGGGGCGATCCGCCGTTGAGGCTGTTAATGTCGTCGTACTCAGCAAGAGTTGGTACGGTGCCGGTATCTGTGACACCGCTAACCTGCCGGAATCCTTCATAGTCAAAATAGAAGAACATTCTATCTTTGAAGACCGGTCCGCCGATGCTGCCGCCAAACTGGTTCTGGCGCAGTTCGGGTTGGTTTCCGGTGGTCTGAAGCACGTTGCGGGCGTCGAAGATATTGTTGCGGAAGAACTCATACACGCTACCGTGGAAAGAGTTCGTTCCAGAGCGTGTGACGACATTGACGACACCGCCGGCAGTGCGTCCCACTTCCGCTGCGTAGTTATTGGTCTGGACCGTGATCTCCTGGATGCCTTCGACGTTCGGCTTGACTCCAATAGTGCCGATAATACGTTCGTTATCGTCGACTCCATCCACCACCCAGTTGTTGAGCGTATCGTCTTGACCGTTGACGGATAAGCCGGCAGCGTTGGAGCGGCGATCATCTGGACGCATTCCGCTGCTAAGTCCGTTACCGGCTCCCTCGTTGGCGCCCGGAACGAGGTCAACGAGCTGAACGAAGTTGCGGCCGTTCAAGGGAAGATCCTGTACTGCCCTTGCCGTCACGGTTGAGCTGACGGTTGCGTTATCCGCCTGGAGAAGAGGCGTGCTTGCTGTGACTTCGATGGTGGTTGACTCTGAACCAAGCTGCAAGTGGATGTCGTTACGCGCGCGGTCACCTGCCTCCACCGCGATATCTTTGGTGGTTGACACCTTGAAGCCCCCGGCTTTGACGGTAACGGAGTAGTGTCCGACAGGAAGGAGCGTGAAATTGTATTCACCAGAGTTGTTTGACTGTGTGGTGCGCTTTTCGTTGGTTCCCAGATTGTTCAGGGTCACAGTGGCGTTTGGGACGACTGCTCCCGTGGAATCTTGTACTGTGCCGAGGATGTCGGCGGTGTTCAGTTGGCCGAGGGCCGTTGCGGTGAAGAGGATCGAGAGCGCCAAGAGAAAGACTGGTCGCCTCCATCCTTGGAATATTGCGCGTCCGCACTGGCCTATGCGGTCAATCGTATTGATCAAGTTACGTTTCATGGTTTGCTTCTCCCGTATGCTTCTGTTTTTGGGTAAATCGTTTTAGTTCATGCACCGGGATCAACCTTAGAATCACGTCACTTGAAAGCACAGAGCCAGTTCGAAATATTTTGATATATCCAAGACCGCAGGCATCACAACTTCTCGCGGTCTTGCAATCTGTGGCCAACTCGGAGTGGATAAATCAGCCCGCATCATCGAAATGAGCCAGTGAGCGACCCAGCACCGCCAGTTCTTCGCATGGAAGTGCTCGGCGATTCTTCTGATATGTTCGAAGCATTTCCTGGCCGACTATCAACCGGGATCGGTAACAAACTTGGTCCAGAGCGAGAGCGACTTCCATAGTTTAGAAGGCCATCGGCATACTAGAGCTTCCCATCAAGAGAGCGAAAACAGTGCCGACAAACGAAAGCGTTAGCGGTTAGAGCAATAGAGTGGAAACAACGATACGAGGTACAGACCTTACAGGAAATCTCCGCCGGAGATGGCTGATCGGTGGGGCGGCTGGATTTGTCTAGCTTCGTGCATTCCTAATTTCTGTCTCAGTTTCGTTTGCCCACACGAGTTTGATTTACTGACTTGTTAGAAGTGGAAAAAAAGTTGAGCGGAATCGCCGCTGCCATGGCCTGCATACCCGCGTCGGTGGGATGCAAATGATCTCCGCTATTGAACTCGGGCCGAAGGCGAGACTGATCTTTGGGATCCTGGACGGCTTTGTCGAAATCGGCAACCGCATCGAAGACTCCGCTGGTGCGAATCCAAGCATTGACTGCTTGACGCTGAGCATCCTTGTCGGGTGACGAATAACCCTGGATCGACGATCCACCGCAAGGCATGAGCGTTGCCCCCATGACCTGAATGCCGTGGTCATGCGCCTGTTCGACAATCTGCCGCAACCCGAATTCGATGTCTACTGCGCTCACGGCAGAATCGGCCGGAGTGCCATTCGATCCGGGCTGCCCGATGTCATTTATCCCGAGTAAGAGAATCACATAACGGACACCTGCCTGAGCAAAGACATCACGGTTCAGGCGCGACAATGCGTTCGGCCCGAAGACTGCAGCCAGAGGGCCCTGCCCATCATGCAGGACGCGGTTACCAGCGATTCCGGCATTTGTGACGGTGAGGCTGATCTTCGCTTCGTCAAATCTCTCTAACAGCCGGTCGGGCCAGCGTCGGTTGGTGTCGACAGTCGAGGCTGCCCCGTCGGTAATAGAGTCTCCAAGAGCCACAACCGTTGCCAGTCGCGGATTCGCGGTCAAGGTCTGTACCTCTGTCAAAAATGGCCACGAAGTGATCGCAGACTGATCATGCAACGACGTCGAACCTGCTTGTTCTCCAGGAGCCGTATACGAAGTCTGAAGCGCCAGAAAATGTAGCGTTTCTGTCGCTGTCCGATTCACCGTCGTGAAGCTGATTGAAATGTTCTCGTGTGATGTAACGTGCATGACAACTGGATCACTGAGCACGTCGGCCCCTGCCGGGATGGTTATGGTGCTCTCTCCCGAGAAGGAGACGGCATGGCCGGAGCCTTCTACAATGGTAGATCCGGAGGCTTGTTGCGCAATGTGCGCATCCTTCAGATGCAGGGGGTGTTTGCCAAACGCATTCGATAAGCGAAATCGAATGGATTCCCCGCCGGCGCTGACGTGCACGACCTCCCGTAATGTCTGTGTTGGTTCGGGAGTTCCCAGCGGTTTCGGTATTCGTGGATCAGTGCTAGGCATCGGAAGTGAGGATGGACTTGCTGCCCAAGTGGCGACCCATCGCCCGGTTTGTGAGAATACACCTTGAACTGAGACACAAAAAAAACAGCGCACCAGCTGAACGGCAAATCTTCATATTCATCATGCGGACACCTTCAATCCCTCAAGACATCGAAACAAAACGTTATCGCTCTACCCTAGCCTTGGATTCGCTTCTCTTGGCCGTTCCAGAGCCTCTCCCGGAGTTCATATTTCAAAACCTTGCCTGATCCACCCTTCGGAAGAGGTTCCTTTTGAAGCACGAATTGTCGAGGGAGCTTAAATCGAGCGACTCGTTTCCCCGCCCACTCCAGCAACTGTTCTACCGTAGTCGTGGAGTCCTCCCGAAGAACTACAATCGCAACCGGAATCTCTCCCCACCGTGGATCTGGAGCGGCGACAACAGCACATTCGATCACGTCGGGATGGGCTTGGATCGCATGCTCTACCTCGATGGATGCGATATTTTCGCCACCGCTGATGATGACGTCCTTTTTCCGGTCAACAATCTTGAGGCAGCGTTCCTTGTTCCAGGCGGCCATGTCGCCGGTGCGCAACCAACCGTCAACCATGGCGTCAAGAGTCAGTTCAGGCTCCAGATAATAGCCATCCATTACGTTATCCCCGCGAACGGCGACTTCGCCGATAGTGCTGCCATCCATGGGGACATCCTCACCGCTGCTATCAATCACGCGAACTTCCACACCGAGAAATGGCCAGCCTGCTGATGCAGCGAATCGCTGACGATCCGAGTCGTTTTCGAATGTAATGGTGCTCTTCTCGCGTGCTGTGCCGATAACGGGCGAGGTTTCGGTGAGTCCATACCCGGCCATGACGTTGCTTCCAGGAAAGAACGCTTCCAGCCGCGCGATCAGTTCCGGCGACGCGGCCGCACCGCCGATAATGACAGATTTCAAACTTGAAAGATCGAAGTTGGAATGTTCCGGGCAGTTCATCAACGTCACGGCCATGGTGGGCACGAGGATCATGACGGAAGCTTGTTCCTCCTCGATAAGTCGAAAGACGGTAGTCGACTCGAAGCGGCGCACCATCACTTGTTTGAGACCGCACATCGTGGCAAACTGAGGAAAGCCCCAACCATTGGCATGAAAGAGCGGGATGGTGTGCAGAATCACCTGCCGATCACTGTGATCGAGGCATCCTGCAAGCGACAACGCGTGCAGATACAGCGAACGATGCGACAGCATCACGCCTTTGGGCAGGCCCGTGCTCCCGCTGGTGTAGAAGAGTTCAGCGATGCGCTTTTCATCAAAAGACATCAGATCAGGTAGAACCATTGGTTCGCTCATCATCAAACGATCCAGCGCTGGCTCATCGTCTCCGCCGTCGATAGCGATAAAGAGGCAGTCGGTTATCTTTTCGCGAAGCTCTGTGATGGTCGCCCTAAAGTCTTGTTCGTAAAACAATATCCGTGGTTGAGCGTGTCGAAGGATGACTTCAAGCTCCGACGGATGCAGTCGTACGTTCAGCGGCATCACAATGCCGCCGGCGAGGGGAACTGCAAAATAGCTTTCGAGTAAGACATTGCTGTTGAAGCTCAGCACTCCGACGCGGTCGTCAGTTTTCATCCCAGCTTTGACAAGACCCGCGGCCATGCGCCGACAACGCTCTCCAAACTCCGCGTAGGTATACCTGCGCTCGCCGGAGACCACGCCAACTTTATTTGGATAGAAGTCGAAGGCCCGGAAGAGGCAACGAAGGGGCGTGAGCGGAACATGCATGTCGTATCAATCCTGGTTCTGCTGTGGTGATTAATTATTCGCTAACTGCTGCTTGAGACGATCGGGCGCTAGATGGCAATAGATCGGAGAGAAATCCTGCTGTGGAACGGCTTCGCCGCTTTCGCTAAAGGATAAATACGGCTCCTGGTCTGCATTCCAGTAAGCCCACTTGGGAAGCCACGCGCCATTCGGATCTCCGGTCTTCGCAAAGTTCGTCCAATAAGCTTGGATGATGGCGGAAAGCTTCTCGTCAGTCGCATTGAACGGGAGCCAGCTAAATGTCCGAGCGTGAAACGTTCCGAAGACATAAGGAATTTCGAGCGAATGGAAAGCACCGAGGGTGGATTCGCCATCTCCGGGCACCGAGCGGTCGAACCTGTAAAGGAAAGCACGTTGCCCTGCGCTGGTGGTCAGTGCAGCTTCTGCACCAATCGGACATCCCGCTACTATGTCGTTGCTTGCCTGATCGACAGCAACAACTCCATGAACCAGAATGCGGCCAAGATAGGTGGCAATCATGATGTTGGTCCAGTGCCCGTAGAGAGGACGTGCCGTATTCGCAAGCACCTTTAGCTGGTCCCCAGCGGATGGCTTCTTCACCGGCTGGGGTGCCTTTTTCGCAGCCGCCTCCCCGGCAATGCGGAATGCGCTGAACTCCCTTGCGTTCATTCCGGCAAGGAGGTCGACCTTTTGAATTGCACCGACAGCAAAGGCCCGTGCTGGCGCCTGCGGGAGGACCCATCCATCGACGACGGAAGCATTGGGATCATATCCCTTGAACTGGTTCGCAATCAAACGGTCTTCGATCTGTGCCACCTGCGTAGCCGGTAGCTGTCTGAGGAGCTTCAGTTGTGCGCCGGGCTGCCCGCCAGCTTCTTTTCCAACTGCAAGTCCCAAGGGCTCCATCTGCACCGTGGTGCGTGCCGGTCCAAGGCCAAAGGCTGGGCCGCTTTCCGCGATCACCCTTCGAAACAGGCCCGTGCTAAGAGGAGATGTCATTAGGGTAGTATCATCGACAGCCCCCGCGGATTCGCCGAAGACGGTAACGTTGGTGGGTTCGCCGCCAAACTGTTCGATGTTTTGCTGTACCCATCGCAGGCCCGCTAGTTGATCGAGAAGGCCGTAGTTGCCCGAACTATGGTGAGGCGACTCCGCAGTCAATTCGGGATGAGCAAAGAAACCCATGACACCGACCCGATAATTGAGCGTGACCACAATGACGCCATGGGACGCGAGGACGGAGCCGTCATAACCACTTTCCGCTCCGCTGCCGACCCGATTGCTGCCGCCGTGCAGCCACACCATGACCGGTAGCTGTGCGCCCTTGTGCAATTGGGGCGTCCAGACATTAAGGTACAAACAATCTTCCGAGGGATCGACTGGTTCTGCGCTGAACGCGGCATGATATGTAGCCGCAAGCGGAGCCATGAAACTATCTGTACCTTCGACGTGCTGCATGCACGGATGGGAGAACTTGGTCGCGTCGCGCACTTCAGACCATGGTGCAGGGGGTTGTGGCTCGGTCCAACGCAGAGATCCCAACGGGGGCGTGGCAAAGGGAATCCCCTCAAACACTGCAAGATCGCCCTGCAGCTTTCCTCTCAACGCTCCGCTTGTCACACGAACCACCGGCCCGGTAGATGGCGCTGATTTCGGTTTTTGAGCGACCGCTAGCAGAATCGGAACCGCAAGCCAGAAACAGAGTCCCCGCATGACAAAGCCTTTCGGTGGTTAGATAGATACATCCCAGTCGCGCTTCATGGATCATTTTTCGTGCGGCCGATTTCCAAACACGACAACGATAGACCCACTATTATCTTACTGTCTAGTCAATTACAAAGTTTTTCGACACAGTTCGGAGACCTAAAAGTCGTGATTGCGTTTCCGCCTCCTGATCGACTCCCGCGCACATGAAACGACTGAAGCAAGGCTGGATTGCTTTCCTGTGCACCGCATGACGTCAGTGCCACACCGTAGTGAAACGACCACCAGGCTGAAAGCTCCATTTGACTTATTAGTAAGATATGAACGATTCTGCAGGTCGTACGAAACGGCCCATGGTTGGAACAGTTTTCAATACAACCACTCGGACCTGCCTGGAAACGTCGTTGAGGAATCGCCGATTGTTACGGGAATGCAATACAGAATTACAGCCTTCAATGCGGATGATGCCCCAGCAAACCATCTCAACACCGATAGGTTTTAAGTTAATCAGCATTTCATAAGGGGTGTTCTGAAGAAACGAAATCTGCGAAAGTAGGTATATGGCAATCCGCTCCCTCGCAAACCATCAACACCATGTGGCGTTCGAAAGTCGCAGCCGAACCCCGCAAGTGAAACGTGAAGCTGTCCTCTTGACGGCAGCGCACTTATTCCTGAAACAGGGCTATCGAGCTACCTCTATGGAGGATATCTCTCGCCAACTGCAAGTTACGAAGCCGGCTTTATATCACTATTTCAAGAGCAAGGAAGATATCCTCGTTGGCTGCTACTCGCACGGAATCACCAACATCATTACCCGCCTGAATGCCGCGGATAAGGCAATTGGCTCAGGCCTACAAAAGACGCGAGCGTTCTTACGTGCGTGGATCGAAGTCATGACCACGTTGGAATTTGGCCAATGCGTCGTCACGCTGGATGACAACGAACTCTCGCCAAAGGCACGCAAGGAAGTGCGCATGCTGAAGCAGCGGATTGACCGTACGTTGCGCAAGAGGATCGCGGAAGGTGTCGAGGACGGAACAATCAAGCCATGCGATATCCGATTGGTGGCATTTGCGTTTGGCGGCGCGATTAACTCCATTGGCACGTGGTACAGCCCAGAGGGCAAGTTAGACCCGTCGGAATTCGCGATTGCCTATACCGATATCCTGATTGACGGCGTAAGCATGGCCCCCAAGCCAACAAAACGCAATGTCGTGCGCAGCAAGGATGCAGCTCAAAAACCGTCTTAAGCCCGCTGTGATCCCGCCGTCGCTGTTCCCCTTATCCTCATCTATGGGTAGCCCGCATGGGGAACGTCCACTGTCGCGATCAGCAGCTTTCCCTTCGGGGCTTCTGACAGATCAGGTGCAACTGAAGTCGGCGCGGTGAACATGAATAATGACGTTCCATCGTCTCCGCCAAGCATGCAGGCAAAGCACGGTTGCTCCGTGTCGATGATGTCAAGAACCGCGCCTCCTTCTGCAATCAGTACGCATTCAGGAGCGGTCGGATTCGCGAACCAGATGGCGCCATCCGCATTGAGAGTAATTCCGTCGGCCAACCGAGGCCAGGTCTTGGCCCATACACGGCGATGGGTCAAGCTTCCGTTATCACCTATCTCGAAGGCAGACAAAACGCCAGCGAGCGTCTCGCCGACGATGAGAGTTCTTCCGGAGGCTGTGATGACGGATCCGTTGGGAAAGTGCATGCCGTCGGCTACAACTCGAACGGCGCCGCTCGGCGAGACGCAGGCTATTTGCGCGGTTGGATGATCGGTGAGGACGCTCGCGACGCCACGGGCTTCTATCTCGGCTTCAAGGTCAAACCCGAAATCGCCAACAAAGGCCATTCCGGTGGGACCGACAACCATGTCATTTGATCGAAAGCGAACATTGGTTAGTTCGGCGTGCAGACTGATCGTTCCATCGAGCGCTCGACGAAGAATCTGACGCTTGTCCATCGATACGATTAGCATCGTCCCATCAGGAATCCATCCAAGCCCCGAAGGTTGATCGTCGATTTCGAACTCCGTTCGTAAATCTCCTTCGAGGGAGATTGACTTGACGGCATGCGCAAAGAAGTCACTGAACCAAAGCCGCCCGCCGTGCCAACGCGGACCTTCGCCGAAATAGATGTCCTGCGCAAGAATATGGGTCGCTCGCTTCATTCATTACTCTCAGATCGTGTCGAACTAGAACAACACCTTAAGCGCAAATTGAAATTGCCTGGGGGCGAGAATTTGATTGGTTTGAATAATCTGGCCGAATCCTCCGGCATTCGTTGGGGTATCCCCTGGCAGCACACCAACGAGAGATATCGGATTCGCAGATCCATGCTCCGGGCCGGGATTGAAGCCCGAGATGCTGGAAACGGGCGGCAGAAAATTGGGAGTGTTGGAGATGTTGTAGCATTCGGCACGGAACTGAAGGGAAGCCTCGCGTACCAGCGCGATCATCTTGAAGACAGAGAGGTCGGCCCGACGCTGATGGGGTCCATAGAGCTGATTGAGACGTTCGTTGCCAGCGGTCCCGGCCGCTTGCGGGGTGAATGCATTGATATTGAAGAACTGCGACATCGTTGGGTGCGTAACACTGAGCCGCTCTCCAGTCACATCGGGCCGATCGACCTGAACGGTCGGGAGGTTGATTTGCGCCAGGCCGTACTTGTTGGTCACTGCATCGAGCACACTAAACGGCAGGCCGGTTTGCCAGAAATCGATGAGGTTCGCGCTCCAGCCTTTCACAGCAAAGGCCCTAAGTCCATGTGCCGAAGCTCCGAATGGCAACTCGTAGGTGATGCTTGTTGCCAATCGGCTACGAAGATCGTTGGATGAATTGCCGTAGTCATAGCTCGTGTTCGTCGGTATCAGCCCTTGCCCCGAGTTTGTATCTCCACTGCCGCTAAAACCGGCTGTGAGACTGTGCGCATAGGTGTAATTGCTATTGAACGTCAGGCCATGACTCAGCCGGCGAGCAAAGATAAGCTGCAGTGCGTGATAGCTGCTGGAAGCTAAGGGTAGAAAGCTTTCGATATTCCCTACGTTGGGCAAAGCAGTCGCCGTTGTGAACGCCGGGGTTGGCTCTGGACCTGCTGTCGCGGCACCAGGATAAGGACCGCTCGGGCGAGGCACGTTGATAGCGGTTGTTTCATACATCTGATGCCGCCCAAGCTCACCTACATAGGCCACTGTCACAACATTGCCTTTTATCTCATGCTGCAGAGCGAGGTTGAACATCTGGAGCGTCGACGTGTTCAAGTTCGATGCGCCGTAGGTCAAGGAACCTGAAAGAGCGGCCGTGCTCGGTGGCGTAGGCACGGGAAGCGTCGCACCGATGCAAGGGATGCAGGTTGCAAGAAAAGAGACGGGTGGATTCGCCAGTTGGATCGACAGATTCGATTGCGTTGGATAATAGCTAATGCCGTATCCTCCGCGAAGTACCGTATGTGCACCCAGCGATTGGGCAAACCCGATGCGCGGCGCAATGTTGTTGTTACTCTGGTGAATACCAACGTGCGGGTCCATCGAGCTGGTAATCAGCGTCAAGGTTGGATAGTTGAAGTTCGCATAATGACTGTGAACTTCTTTAATGGGGGTATACACGTCGTAGCGAACACCGAGGTTGAGCGTAAGATTGGGTGTCACCCGCCAGTCATCCTGGGCGTAACCACTGGGTTCCCACATGCGGAAGCCCTGCTCGAAAAGTGTATTCCCACGTTCATAGCCCACGTTGTAGCCGGCAAGCATGTCCTCAACGGGATTGCCCGTAATCCCGGCGTAAAAGAGAGCTCCAAGCGGGATAGAACTTTGCAAATAATTCAGTTGACGCCTGATGAATTCGCCGCCAAATTTGAACGTGTGCTTGCCATAGTTATACGTCAGTGCCGCCTGATACTGAAAAATGTTATTCACATTATTGATCGGCAGATAGGGCGAGTCTCCAACAGAAGCATACCCTCCAGTGAGAAAATCAACCGGTGTGAGGCCGGATGTTCCCGGCGCCGCTGGCGTGTTGCCATTGGCCACGCCGAAGGCATCCGAGATGTTCTTCCCCGCATTGAGAGAATCGGTATGGAAGTCCAGCCGTGTGTAGCCTGCCTTCAGATCCAGAACAAAATTTTGGTTGAAAGAATGAATGTAGTCGATGATCAACCCATGCGCCTTCTGCCGGGATGGCCCGTTGTAGCCAAAGAGCACTCCGCCTGGCTGGATCGTGAAACCTGCTTCGGTGACAGCGGGGAATGGACCGGGCAGAAAGGTGTTGATGTTGTTGTAGGAGTAGCGGCCATATAGTTGATCGCCGTTATTGAAGTGATGGTCAATGCGGCCATCGGCAGTGAGCGTGTACTGAGTTTTGTTCGTTACACTCTCAAAGTTCTGGAAAGTCTTGCCGGGAATATTTGGCGCAGGAAAAAGTTTGAAATAGGCCAACCCGGTTGGATTCAGAAGTGCCGTAGGAATGTATGGCCCACCGATATCGGTGAAGTCACCCGGATTTTGCTGTTCATAAAGAGTCGGAACGGTCAGCAACCCTGAACTCTGCCCCTGGATAACGCGGCTGTCTTCAGCATCCGCGAAGAAAAAGGTCTTGCCTTTGATGATGGGGCCGCCGATGCTTCCTCCAAACTGATTCTGGCGATACTCCGGTTTTCTGGCGCCAATCTCTTGTTTTGCAAAGAAGTCCCATGAATCAAAGATGTCGTTGCGAAAGAATTCATACACAGAACCGTGAAACGCATTCGTTCCGGCCTTCGTAATCACATTGATGACAGCTCCTGCATCGCGTCCAACCTCGGCGCTGAAGCTGTTTGTGTCGACTTTGACTTCGGCAATGGCATCGATCGAAGGCCGCACTCCTATCAGGCCTTGCTCCCTCTCATTGTTGTCGATCCCGTCAACCAGCTCGTCGTTGTAAAAGTCACTCTGCCCGTTGGCCACAATTGTGGAGGTAGGCCGGCGATCATCCGGACGATTTCCAGAGGAGATCGCATTGAAGGACCCAAAGTTCACCCCAGGTTGGATTTGAATCAGGTTGACCACATTACGGCCGTTCAGGGGGAGATCTTGTACAGGTTTCTCTGTGACCACACTGCTGAGGGAAGAACTCTCACGCTGCAGCAGAGGTGCGTCTGCCGTCACGGTCACGGTCTCGCCAACAGCTCCTGTCGCCAAAACCGCGTTTTCGCGATTGCGGTCCCCCGCCGCGAGCACGATCCTCGGCACGAGGACCGTCTTGAAGCCCTGCGCCGACACATTTAGCGAATAGATTCCTGGCTTGAGCAAGGTAAAGAGAAAATCACCTGATCCATTCGAGGTGGTAGCTTGCTTCACCTGAGTCGCCACGTTGATTAGGACAGCTTTCGCTTCCGGCACGACGGCCCCCGTGGGATCAGTAACTGTTCCCAGAATATCCGCTGATGTCTCCTGCGCGATGGCGGGAACTGAAAGTAACACAGAGCAGCACAGAAGTGCGGTCGCTGCTCGTACCAACAGGCTGTGAATCAATTTCGATGACATATAGCTCTCCGAGATCCCCATTCGAACAGCGAGATCGGCTAACTCTTACTCCGCTGCACTATACGTTTTCAGGTTTGAAGTTTTGCTCAATACCTTACCGGTTGTTCACATTAGGTCGAAAATAGCAGACATGTCAAGCACAAATAAACATATTTTCCTTATATATTCGAGCGATTGACTTCTTACCTGATGTTCAGCAAAATAATCCAGGCTCTGATCTCTCGCGTTGTATTTGCGCGAATGGGCGAGATCTCCGAGGGAAATGTATGCGAACCCCAACTGCCGCATCGAGCAACGAGATTGAGAAGATTCAACGAGTCGCCGTGCTTGGCGCAGGAACTATGGGCGGACGTATAGCCGCCCACATTGCAAATGCCGGATATCCTGTGCTTCTACTCGACATGGTCGGAACAGAGACCCGGGACCGTAGCAGTATCGCGCGACAGGCCCTGGAAACACTGAAAAAGGCGCGGCCCGCGGCCCTTGTAAGTCCCTCGGTGGCGACTCTTGTGGAGATCGGTAATTTCGAGGATGACCTCCATCGCCTCACTAGCGCGGATTGGGTGATCGAAGCAGTCGCAGAGCAGATGTCGATAAAACATAATCTGATGGCCCGTGTGGTTCCGCATCTAGGATCAAACGCGATTCTCTCAACAAACACGAGCGGCCTGCGGGTCGAGGAGATCGCAAGCATTCTGCCGGAAGGAATGCGCCCTCGCTTTTTAGGTGTTCACTTCTTCAATCCACCGAGATATATGGCCCTCTGTGAAGTCATTCCAACCATCGATACCAATCCGGAGATTCTTCACACGATCGAACATTTTTCAGAGCTACATCTCGGGAAAACAGTAGTGGTTGCCAAGGACAGACCAAATTTCATAGCCAACCGAATCGGTACATTTTCGGTCATGAACACAATGCGCATCATGAAGCAGCAAGGGCTATCGATCGAAGAAGTCGACTTGCTGACGGGTGCGCCTCTGGGATGGCCTAAGACCGGGACATTCCGACTCGCCGATTTGGTTGGCATCGACGTCCTAGCCCACGTTGCCCACAACTTTGCGCTATCCACTATCGACGAACGCGCAGACGTCACCATTGATCCCATGATGGACGAGCTGGTGAAGCGCGGAATCTTGGGGGACAAGACCGGTCAAGGCTTCTATAAGAAGCAGCGCGATGCGACCGGGAAAGAACACCGGCTTGTTCTGAATGTTTCCACTATGGCCTACGAGCCCCGGCGTCCCCTGGATTTCCCTGAGCTTGCCACCGTTAAGGCTTCGGAACCATCTTCCACACGTATTCCGCAGCTTCTTCGCGAAGGTCCAATGAGCGGGAGATCGAGAGAGTTCTATTGGCCCATGCTGTCCGAGTTATTTGCCTATGCGGCGCATCGCATTGGAGAAGTGAGCGACAGTATCGCTGACATCGATCTTGCCATGCAGGCCGGTTTCAACTGGCAGAATGGTCCTTTCGCTATGTGGGACGCAGCCGGCGTTCCGGAAACGGTAGCGCGAATGCGCCGCCTCGGTCAGCCTGTCCCGGAGGCAGCCGACCGGCTACTTCGGAGCGGGGGCACATCTTGGTATCGCCAAGATGGGAGCGAGTACTTCGATGTTCGCAGCAACGCCTATGTGCCTATCACTGTTTCACCACGTGTCCTTTCTCTTCCCAGATATAGGCGAACGGGCATTGTGGCGGAAAATGCGAGCGTGTCTCTCGTCGACGTCGGTGACGGAATCGCATGCATCGAGATGCATTCGAAGATGAACACCTTTGGCCGTGAGTCGGTGGAGTTCATTCGTGACGTCTTGGCAGACAACAGCAGTGCGGTTCGGAATTTTCATGGCTTCATTATCTCTAACGATGCGGCTCACTTTTCTACCGGTGCCGATCTCGCTGAAGCTGTAGGCCTGATGCAAGCAGCCAATTGGAATTTGATCGACCAATTCATTCAGAACTTTCAGGGGATGACGCGCGCGGCGAAATTCTGCAGTAGGCCGGTGATCGTCGCGCCGTTTGGCATGTGCCTCGGCGGCGGAGCAGAGCTTTCCATGCACGCCGCCGCACGGCAGCCTCACATGGAACTCGCCATAGGATTGGTGGAAACAGGAGTCGGCCTCATTCCGGGTGGCGGCGGATGCAAGGAGATGACATTGCGTGCCATCGAGATGGCAGCAAGTGTTCGAGCGGATGCGCGCGGTGATTCTCTGGAAATTCACAAGACGATTACCAACGTTTTCGAGACGATTGCCATGGCCAAAGTCTCCACGTCCGCCGTTGAAGCAAAGCGGCTACATCTTCTGCGTGACTCCGATGCCATCACGATGAATCGAGCGTTCCTACTCGCGGACGCCAAGACGATAGCGCGTACCCTGACCGAGAGAGGCTACACCCCGCTCATACCGAGGACGAATATACCTTCTCCTGGCAAACCAGCCCTTGCGCTCCTCGAGCTCAGGATCCATACCCTCCGTGAAGGGGATTTCATCAGCGACCATGATGTTATGGTCTTGAAGCACACCGCTCGTGTGCTCTGCGGTGGCGCGGTCTCTGCTGGAACTCCGGTAAGTGAAGATCACCTGCTGGAGCTGGAGCGCGAGGCGTTCCTTGCGCTATGCGGTGAGCAGAAAACCCAGGATCGAATCGTTTACACACTCAAAACTGGAAAGCCTCTGCGGAATTAGGAACAACGATGAGAGATGCAGTCTTAGTAAGTGCGGTTCGCATGGCAGTAGGAAAAGTTTTGCGCGCAGCTTTTCTAAACCGTTCACGACTAAGTGGCTGGCCACTTCCTCCAGAGATCTGTACGGGGCGATCTGGGCCATCAAGCAAGGGAAGGTCCAAAGCTGCACACAATCTTCGGAGGACCCTGGTCAGCAGAATAATCTGGAGATTCCGCTCTAGATGATTGAACGGAGTGGAAGACGTCAGGTTCTCGGTATATTTTCATTTTATTAGAAGTGAATACGGCCTCCGATCTGCATGGTGCGCGGAGATTGGGCACTTGTTACCTGGCCAAAGGTACCATCGGTGAGTTCGGAATCAGGCGCGTTTAGGATGGGAGTGTTGAATACGTTGTAAGCTTCGGCACGCAACTCGCCATAGATACCCTCATGGATCGGGATACGCTTGAAGAGTCCCATATTGAAGACGTGTACGAACTGTGTACGCAGAATATCTCGTCCGGCATTTCCGAATGTAAATGGCTGGGGCTCGGCAAAGGCTTTCGTATTGAACCACTCTGCTTTCGTGCCGTGAAAGTTGTGGAAGTCTCCAACGACGTCGGGTCGTTCGTAGCCGAAGTTGCCGGTATTAGCTATATCACCATTTACCGTTAGGTTGATTGGCTGTCCAGAGCGAATATCCGCGATTCCGTTCCACTGCCAATTTCCAAGGATGACATCAACGATTTTGTTGCCAGAGGAAAATCGTTTACCTGTTCCGAAGGGCAGCTCGTATACCCAACTGACTGTGAGATTGTGCGGAATGTTGAAGGATGATGGCCCGTAATCGGGTCCAATGTTGTAGGGATTCTCTACAGAAAAGCCTTCGATACTGAACAAACCAGAGGAACCATAATCCAGTGATTTGGAATAACTATAGGAGACAGTGAGCGCAAGACCTTGCGAGTACCGCTTTTCGAGCGAGACCTCGAGAGCGTGATAGTTGGAACCGCCGACGCTTCTATCGAAGGAAAAAGGAATCGGCATATACGGGAAGGGATAACGGGTCGTTGGATCTCCGGGACCTGGGGTAGGGGCTACGTTGTAGCGGCCGCCAACGTCTACACGATGGCTCGTCGAACCCACATAATTGATGGTCGCCAGTAAGTTCTGTGCGAGCTGCCGTTCAATACCGAGATTCCACTGAATGGAATAAGGATTTTTCCAGTTGGGGTCGAAGAAATAGGCATCGCCTTGCGTGAAAGGGCTAGGACCAGGCAGTTGAGTTGAGGTGATAGGGTTGGTTCCCGTAGTGGTCGGGAGTGCCTGCATGCTGGTTGGATAATTCAGGTTGTAAAAGGCCTGATATCCAAGGCTGGGCCAAGTACCAATGGGGTTTCGAGCCATCTGGGTGGTGCCGGATAGATCATCAAAGAATAGTCCGCCTGCAGCCCGTATCGCAGTCTTTGCATCCACGCGATATGCGAGGCCGACGCGAGGCTGGATGTTCATCTTATCGTCCTTGAGTATCTTCCCAGTGGAAGAGACAATCACATGGGGGGGAAGAGCGCCGCCAGGTGTATTGATGCATGGAGGTGCTCCCGTCTGACTGCAGGGAGGGGCGAGCGCCTGAAGAATGTAAGTGCCGTTGTAGTAGTCCATGTCGCCGATCTTGTTGTTGTTATCGGCATTCGTTCCTGCTGACGGGTAGAAAGGCCGGTCATAGCGGAGACCGAGGTTAATGACCAGATTGTCCAGAGCTTTCCAGGAGTCCTGAAAGTAGAAGCCCTCCTCGCCTGTGCTCCAAGGAATGCTTTCGATAGAGTTATGCCGGACTACATTGTCTGGCACATTGAGAAGAAACGAGGCAAGCGCATCTCCTGTAGAGGCTGGCGCTTCCAAATTTGAAGTTTGAGTCTGCGAAAAGCCAGTGACGCCTTGGCCCGTCGTGTAGGAGTAGCCAAGTTTGCTGTACTCTCCACCAAACTGAATCAGGTGATTCTTGTAGAGCTTGGAAAAGCCTGCCCGCCAATGGAGATCGTCTGCAGGTTGGTTGTGGCTAAACTCTTCGCCAGTGTTGAAGTAACCTGGGACGGCGAAACCGGGTACTAAGGACTGGCCGTTTACGAAAGGTGCAACCCAGTTGCTGGAGAAACCGACTTGAGTGTTGAAGTTCGCCGGGAGATTGGTAAACAGCTGGCTGTTATTCGTGTAGAAGTTGGTCGAACCAAACTGTACCTGCAAAATAGCACTTGCGCTGAATGTGTGGACCCAGCCAAATGCTGAGGTATCGGTGCGCGTGTAGCTCTCACTACTGAGTGACGGAAGGTAGTAGGTCCCAGCGGTGCTTGGAGAATAGAAGCCTGTATAGCGGCCGAAGATCGTATCGTGATCTGAGAATTTATGATCGATCCGCACATTTACAGATTGATCATGCAAAACGGTTGGCTGCCCGTTGATCGCGTTATAAGCAGGTTGTCCCGGGATATTTATAGGTGCGGGGATGAGCGTCTGGGCAAAGTAAAGATAACCGGGATAGAGGAGACTCTTTTGAATCTGATTATTCGGGAAAGGATCGCGGAGGTATTGTCCGGGGTTTGCTGGATCCGGGCGTGTCGTGAATGGGTTGTAGAGCTGGATTGGATTGGCCCCCTGGAGAAGGTTGCGAAAATCCCCCTGTAGATTCGCCGCCGTTGGAACTCTATAGATGTTAGAAGCGTGTGAGGCGTTCTCGTGATACTGATATCCGACGAAGAAGAATGTTCTGTTGGTCCCTTTATAAAGTTTCGGAATCCACACAGGCCCACCGAGGACGGCGCCGAAGACGTGGTCGTGGAGACCTGTGCTGACTGTTCCGGGAGGAGTAAAATAATTTACCGCATTGAAGATATTGTTCTGCTCAATCTCCCACACTTGACCGTGAAGTTGATTCGTCCCGGATTTCGTTGTCTGATTAATGATGCCGCCAAGGACACCACCCAGTTCCGCTGAGTCGTTGTGGGACTCCACTTTGAACTGGTCCACTGTCTCCGGAAGAGGTGATAGAGCCTGACTGCTGTACACCTCAGCAGTGTCGCTGATGCCGTCCAACAAAAAGATACTCGTGCGATTGATTTGACCATTTACCGATGGAATCGGCGACTGGCCGGTCTGAATTTCGCTTACACCTGGCGTAAGGATCATTAAGCCCTGCGTGTTGCGTTGGGTGGGAAGATCCTGAATCTGCTGACTGGTTAGCACTGTGCCAAGTTCCGCAGTGGAGCTTTCCACCTCGGCTCCTTCAGCCTGAACAGTCACTGTCTGGTTGGAGGAACCTACCGAAAGAGTGACGTCGATAACGGATGCTTGGTTCACCACGAGCCGGAACGGCTGAAGTTTGGTGCTTTGGAATCCCGCTCCGGATCCCTCAAGCGTGTACATCCCGGGAAGAACTTGCTGAATAATGTAGACCCCACCAGCATTCGTCACTGTTGGAGTCTGCACTCCAGTGTCAACATTCCGAAGAACGATTTTAGCGTTCGGAATGACTGCCCCTGTCGAGTCATGCACCGTTCCGTTGATCTGGGCGTTTGATAGCTGGGCTTCGCAGTGGCTGCCGTCTGCAAATGAAGCTATCGCAAACAAAGTTGCGCAAAGCCATCCGAGTGCATTCGATCTTTTTTTCCCAATAAACATGGCTGGTCTCCTAAATCAATCACTTGGCATTTACGGCGTCGGATGATTAGCTCTGCATTTGCGCCTAAAAAACTAGAAATGGCCGTTGCGATCTTTGAGACGGAATATTACCTCTATATAAGAACGATTGTCCATAGTACGATCATATTTTGTGAACAAAAAATCATTAAGGCAATCTTGGACACCGTATAAGCAGTGGAGAATCACTATGTGGGAAAAGGCTTTGCTAAAAGTAAACCGGCGAAAAGGTAGAGTTCGGCTCGTCGCAGCGCTAGGATCTCTCTTGCTTTGTTTAACCGCGAATGGAATGGCTGCCCTGGCTCAAGGCGTACGGAGCAAAACAGTGTTCACGCTTGGGCGTTTTGACGGGTCGTCGCGCGAGTTTTCCTTCGGTGAGCCACAAAGCTCAGTTCGAGTGGATATGACAGACGCGCCGGACACGCATCGTTGGTATGCCTTCCAGCCCGTCACCACTACGTCGACACCAGGCGTGCAGGGCGTGCCTTCTGCTCCCCGGGTTATTGCGTTTCCGATAGCCGGCGATCCTGTCGCGGCTTACACGATGCGGGTTTCGCTCTTGATAGAGCACGCGAGCGTACCGAGATTACATGTGTCTATTAACGGCCGCGAGGGTACTTTCTATCTCGATCCAAAACTTGATAGCAGGATCGGCGATGGCGATGCTGTCTCGTTCCCTTCGTTTTCGCAGGCGACGGTTGAATTTGCGATACCTGGTAGCTTCCTCCATCGAGGAGAGAACGAGATCGCCTTCTCTGCTGTGGCAGATGGAGGCGGCAAGCAGATTCCCGATGCCGGCTTCAACTACGACGCGATCGAGCTATCGGAGAGAACGTCGAGCCTTGAGACGAACGCGAGGGTTCATGTGTTACCCACTGTCTTCTACAGAGAGGAGAACAGGCAGTTGAAAGAAGGGGTTGACGTTACAATTCGCGCGGGTTCATCCCAGATTCGAAGCGCGGCGATAACAATCGAAGGTACGCGGCGTTTGCTTCTGCTTGATCCAAGCGTTCTTTGGGGTGAGCAACGAAGTAGGATTTATCTTCCCGTCTTCCAACCGCACAGACGAATACAGGTCGAATTAGACGAAGGTGGGAAGCTGATAACTTCGGAAGAGATCGTCGACCCTGCAAAGCGCTGGACCGTATACGTGGTTCCACATGTGCATTTCGATCTTGGTTATACGGACTACCAGGCGAAGGTGGCTTCAGTACAGAGTCGCGTGGTCGATGAAGCGTTAGACCTTTTTCATCTTCATCCTGAGTTTCGCTTCAGCATGGACGGCATGTGGAGCTTCGAGCAGTTTATGGAGAATCGAACCGCCGAGGACAAGGCGCGGGCCATAGCGCAGATCAAAGCGGAACGGCTTTTCATTCCTGCACAGTACAGCAATGAGCTTACAGGCTTTGCCTCAGGCGAGACCTTGATTCGCTCACTCTACCCCAGCGTTAACTTCAGCCGCGAGCATGGAACGCCGTTGAACTACGCAAACATTACCGATGTGCCCTCGTATTCCTGGTCCTACGCTTCAATCCTGGCCTCCGCCGGAATCCATAATCTGATCGCGGGCAGTAACAACGGACGGGCACCCGTTCTACTCCGTGGCCATCTTGATGAGACCTCACCCTTCTACTGGCAGGGGCCCGATGGACAACGCGTGCTCTTTTGGTATTCCCGCCATTATCATCAGATGTGGACTATCTTTGGTCTGCCGCCGATGATCCAGGCTGGCGAAGAGACCATGCCGCTTTTCCTGCAGCTTTACGCGCGCCCTACTTACAAAGCGAGTTCAACGATTTTGTACGGTAGTCAGGTAGAGAATACTGATCTCTATCCGCAACAGGCGGAGCTGGTGGGGGAGTGGAACAAACAATACGCGTTTCCACATCTGCAGTATTCGGGCTTTCACGAGGCGCTTACCTCGGTTGCGGCACAGTTCGGCAACGACATTCCGACAGTACGCGGTGACGGTGGCCCGTACTGGGAGGATGGCATTGCTGCCGATGCCTACTACGCAGCGATGGAACGAGAGACAGAGGCGCGAGGACCTTCCGCTGAGAAGCTAGCTACCATCAGCTCTCTTGCTAATCCACTTATCGCAGTCAACAAAGATGGCTTCGATGCGATGTGGAGAAACATAGTGCTGATGGACGAGCACACGTGGACGTCGGGGGAGAGCTTCTCCGACAGTCAGAACGATGAGGCGGTGGTGCAATTGGCAGTCAAGGATTCCCGAGCTATCAATGCGCATGATCTTTCAGACACGCTGCTACGGCACACTATGGCGGATCTTGCAGATTCCATCGACACTCCCGCGGAGAGTCTGGTCGTCTTCAATACCTTGAACTGGCAGCGGAGCGGTATGGTGGCGGTGGACGTTCGCAATGGGTTCGAGTTGGTCGACAACACCACTGGTCAGAAAGTGCCTGTCTCGTTGACCGATCAAGGAGAACACACCAGCAAAGCTCACTTCTGGGCTGAGAACGTGCCCGCAATAGGGTATAAAACATATCGTCTACGCCACAAGGTCAACTCAACTGCTTCAGCAGAGCCTTCCCCTACTTCGATGGAGAACGAGTTTTATCGCCTTGAACTGGACCCTTTCACAGGCTCAGTGCGAAGCCTGTTCGACAAGCAACTCAACCGTGAGCTCGTGGATGGGACGAGCCCTTATCGGCTGGGGCAATACCTTTACTTGACGACAAACAAAAAGGCAGCCGGCACAGATCACTTTGTTGTACACGGCGCGAGCGCGGGCAAGCTAGTATCGATCGAACGTTCACCTGAGGGTCTCATTGCGCATTTAGTGAGCACCGACACAAATACTCCACGCATCGAGTCCACGATCACGTTGAGCAGCCACAGTAAGAAGGTGCTGTTCACAGAAGATGTGGACAAGACGTCTACCAAGGAAGATGAAGGCGTGTACTTTGCTTTTCCGTTCGCAATGATGCATCCCGAGTTCCGATACGAGATACAAAACGGCACTGTCAATCCGGCACAGGACATGTACCCCGGTGCCGGACTGGACTGGTTCTCAGTCCAACATTGGGCCGCCGTGCAACAGGACGGTGTGTCGGCAGCAGTGATGCCGCTCGACGCCTCTTTGATGACGTTCGGCGACATCAGCAGACTGCAATTTCCTGAGACCTTTGGTGCACGCAAAGGGACCCTCTTCTCATACATAATGAATAACTTCTGGCACGTCAACTATCGCGCCGAACAGGGTGGCCATTTCAGATTCCGCTACGTCGTAACCAGCGGCTCTGCCATAAATGACGTAGAACTTAGCCATCTTGGATGGGAGGAGATGACGCCGCTTGAGGTCTCCGAGGTGACACCGTCTGACAAGGCCGTGGAGATCAAACGTCCTCTCGACGGCAAGAGCGGTAGCTTTCTCCAGATGGACGACCGGGCGCTCGTTCTCCAAACGTGGAAGCCGGCCGAAGATGGACGTGGCACGATCCTGCGATTTCTTGATCTCGGAGGCGCCGCGAGGAAAGTGCGCATCACGTTGCCGCAGACCTACGTGGAGCATGCCTGGGTCGCTGATGCCCTTGAGCGTGATGGAAGGGAGCTGACTTTATCTGATCCGCACACTCTCGAGTTAGAAGTAAGACCGCACGCAATTGTTACGATACGTCTGGTGCATCGGCTCACTACGCCGTCTGCATGTGGTCGTTTCTGCAATATGCCTACCACAGCCAGCAGCGGTGCCCTTTTAGCCCATTAGATTGAAACGGTACCGCCAATCTCCGCCAGCCCACTGTGGATAGTTGGTGCCCCAGGCGTTGTTGAACAAATTGACGTGCGCGCCCTGCTGCAAGTCGGGAAGCTCCTGGCTGAAGTTAAGCGGGGAACGCACGCCGAGCGCGACTACGGGCGCATCCAGAGTAGTGATTTCCAGTCGGTGATCGCCGTCGGTGCAGGCCAGTCGCGAGGTGACCGCATGCATCCGCCTTCCGCCGCCACGCACCACGTCCGTTGCCGAAACATCGTGATCCACCTTTTCTAAAATCCAGTTCGGGGGGCCTTGTGTTTGTGGCTTGAAGGTGAGCCACATCGATTCGGGCATGCGGTTCGGAGCCTTGCCGACTGCATAGAAAGTGACACTAAGCTTTGGCTCGACATTCGGTGCGAACACCTCGAGGTACATCGATTTCGGCCACGCCACCAGTCCACGCGCCTCGTTCGCCGGATCCTTGACAGACATCTTCGCGAGTACTCGGTGTCCTTCCGCGTTCTCTGATGTCCAGACATTGTCTAGCTTCGGGTGCCAGTCCCGAGCTTCCGGCTGGAACCGCTCGATGTTTGGCTTCCCGAAGTCTTGAGGCGCCCACCACTCTTTACTTACGACGTAGTCGTTGAGGAATGTTTTGTAGTCATCCTGGGTAAGAGTCTGATAGGTGAAGAGTGCTAGTGGACTGCCCACCGAAGCCCAATGTTTTCCTGAACTCTTGCTTACAAGCCGCGTAATTGCTCCTGTGTCCGGATCAAGCATGAGCTCGAAGTGCGTAGTGTTGATCGTCTTCCTGTTGTCATGCTCCTTCATCGCGGCATGGTTAGGCTCGGCAACCTGCAGGGCCTTCAAACGGGACTCTGCTTCGGTCCGCAATGACGTAGGCAGGCTTTGAACACCCGACGAAACGTCGTCACGTTTTTCTTGCCAGCTATGCTCCATGGTCTGGTAGCCAGGTTTGTTGATGTTCTCGGCCAACTCCTTCGGGGAGTAGTGATCGTGGTCGATATAGCGTTTTGTGTCAGTGCCCCAAGTGTGCTCGGGAGCGAGCGCCAACCGTGCCAACAATTTCTGGTCGATTGGACCACCCTTGGCCAATTTGCTATTCGCTATCCATTCTCTACGAAGCCGAGCAACCTCGCGGTAACGAGCAATCTTCAAGGGATCGCTGGGTGCGCCGTAGATCCAGGTATCGCCAATTTCCTGCGTGATAACGGGCAAGCTCGCGCGCAATGGTTCCATTTCCGTGGCGATGTCGGTCAGGCTTCCGGCAATCAGTTGTGCCTTGGGGAAACGCTGGTGCAGCCCCGCGTAGATAGCATTGATCTCCTCGATCGTGTGCGGGCCTGAGTTGTCTACCCGCACGTTGACGGATACCGCGAGATCGGAGCCTGCCACCCTGAAAGTACTGCCATAGTCATGCTTGTGATAAAGCACAGCTAGAGAGGTGCCGTCCGGAGCTTTCCAAAGAAAGGCGTCGGGGACATCTGGGGGCGTACTCGCCGGATTTACGCCGATATCCAGCAGCCGCACGCCTCCGCCGGCAAGCGGAGAGACGATACCGCGTGAGTGGCACGGTACATCCGTCATCTTTCCCGCAGTTGTCTTGCGGCCGAAGCGAGCGTCCAACGAACCAGAAAAACCGAGGCAGCCCTCGATCATGGAGCGATCAAGCATCTCTGTCTGCCAGCTGAACGGGAGGGCATGCCATGCAATGTCACCGGCGGCTATGGCGCTCTCCATCTCCTTGCGTTCGTTGCTACTCGCCTGCTCGAGAAATTCGTATAGCAACCAACCGGCACCGGTCCATACGTACCGATTTCCGCCGCTCTCGCGCAGCTTCGCCGCTGTCTCTATCGCTTGCGGATAGTACTTCTTGAAGTACATCTGCAGAACGTTCGCCTGAGTGTCCGTGAACCCTACGTCAAGGTGGCACTTAAAAATCATGAGGACACGCTTGACCTCCGAATCGACAGAAGATGTCGATGTAGGCTGCTGTGCAGTGGCGAATCTTCGCCAAGAGGATCCCGCGGCTGCTACTGCAGCACTCAGGGCCGCTGATTTTACAAACTCTCGTCTCTTCATCTTTACCCCATTGCTCCAGTGCGCTTTAAGCTTAAACTCAGACAGTGTGAACGATACATCAAAACAAGATCATTTATAAAGTACGAAACTCGCTAAAACAATCACCATAAACGCCGCCTGTGTCATTTTATTTAACTGGATATCGTCGAAACATGAGTCAAATTTGGTATGCTCCGGTCATGCCGGCCAAGACAGACAATCTCCTTGCACGACAGGAGTTCATTCTTCACCAACTACAAGAATCGGGGACGGTTGCAATTGACGAGCTTTGCAATGCGCTAGGTGCATCCATCGCCACCATCCGCCGCGACCTTGAAGATCTGGAAGAACGGTCCCTGTTGAAACGCGTCCGCGGCGGCGCCGTGCCGATCGGGCCCTTGTTCTACGAGCCCTTCCGCCACGACGCTTCGTTTCAGGATAAGATCAGCAGCTTCGCGGACGAAAAGCGCCGGATTGCACGAACAGCAGCGGCTCTGGTGCAGACCGGACAGACAGTGGCTCTTAGCGGAGGAACGACCACCACCGAGGTTGTTCGAAGCCTCAAAGTTCTAAGTGGGATCTCGATCATCACCAACACGGTCAACGTTGCGATGGAGTTGAGCAATCGGAAGGATATAGAGGTGATTGTGACGGGAGGCCATCTTCGAGGAAATTGGTTTACGCTGGTTGGCCCCCTCGCCAACGCTTCGATGGATCTCCTCTTTGCGGACATCATGTTTATCGGCGTAGATGGCATCGACGCTGTACAAGGGCTTACCTGCACCAACTCCGCGGAGGCGGAACTGCTTCGCAAGCTGGTGAGTCACTCCAAGCGAAAGGTGGCCGTTGCCGACCACAGCAAGCTTGGTGCCGTGAGTCATTGGCTGCTCTGCCAGACGACAGAGATAGACGCTCTCATTACTGATTCGGGCGCAAGCGATGCGGCGATCGCTCCTTTTGAGAAGCTCGGGATCGAAGTGACGAGAGCCTGAGCCCAATCACTCAGTTCGGAGATAAGCCCTGATGATTCCTAGCGGTCGGGTCGCTTCAGACAATGGCCTTATTGTGTAGGCTCCGATGGCCGCCGGAACAATGAAGGTTTCCGCGTAGTGGATCTCGAGAGGTTCGAATGCGCCGCAAGGGCTTTCTACAACTACAGCCTCACCCTCTACAAGGTTCAGTACATGTAGGTTGGCATTTGTGTCGTAATGCACCAGTTTTGTAAACCAGGTTCGTCGCGTCTCAAGAAATTGAGCACTGTGAAGCCCCGTACGCTCCTCTCTCCATCCGTCACCTTCCGCCAAAATCTCAAC
>Ga0302227_10000512_pt1 | contig 33383 bp, 28 predicted proteins | sample II_Palsa_N1_1_FD_193525 | JGI IMG/M metagenome (GOLD analysis project Ga0302227, IMG submission 193525) | Peat permafrost microbial communities from Stordalen Mire near Abisko, Sweden - II_Palsa_N1_1 | ecosystem: Environmental > Terrestrial > Soil > Palsa > Peat permafrost | place: Sweden... | reverse complement strand
GAGTGCGTATTCCTTCCAATCCATCTCGTGGCTCTCATCCACGCCAGTGAGCTTGTAAAGAATCCGTTCGCAGGGACGCATCACCGGATCAAGCCAGGTCTTCTCCCGGCTGAAAACCCGCGCCATGAAGGTCCCCAGCGGCTTGGTCGCCAGCAACACCACCACCAAAAGAAAAAATATTTGCAGCCATCCATTTGCTGTCATCAGAATTTCTCCGGACGCAACATGGCGTACACCAGATACACCAGCAGTCCCGCGCAAATGATCAACATAATGATCGGTCCAGCGTTCATATAGGCCTCAACGCACTCGCTCGCAGAAATATACATAAGCCAGCGAAATCACGAAAAATAGAATCGTCACCACAAGAAAGATCGCGTCCTGCATCACAAGTTCCTCCCCGGCCTAAAACTTGACCATGATCGCCATGTCGATGAACTGTTCGTCTCGCCGCAAGTCGGGAAACCACACGCTGCCGGGTCCGCCCCCACAAGCCGTTTCCGCAGCGCTGAGGCTCGTTTGCCCAGACGTCGCTCCGCTGCTGCAGGCATAGTATTGCGGAGATCCGTTGTTGCTGCCCGGAGGCGGCGTGATTCCACCCGCGCCTGACCAGTACGGCACGCTCGCATGGCGATAGTCGTATTCCCAGCGAAACGTGATGTACTGCCGGGGCATGTAGTCAAAGGTGGCCGACGTGTCCCACGCCTTGAACGGATCTCCCGGATTTCCCGTAAAGTATGGCGAATTAATCGCCGCCGACGGCGCCGTCTCTCCGTTGATGGGAGGGATCAGAACCAGATAGCGTCCGGGATTGTTGATCTGGCCGCCGCCGATCGTCAATCCATATCGGTCTTTCTTGAACCACGTGCGGTTGTAGAGCATGTAGCCGACAAAGCTCTGCTTGGGGGTAGGATTAGCGGTACCCTTGCCACCGGTGTTGTGGCAACTCACTCCGCCGCCAAATTCGCAACCCAAATCGCCGGTGAACGACAAGGCCATCTTGTCGAGAAGCTTTTCCGGTTTGTCATAGTACTTGACCTCGATGCTGTCGTCGGTGTGAATCCGCCCGCGGTTCGGTATGTAAAGGTCGTCGTGGCCGAGCCCGTAGTTGTTGGAAATGATATTCACCCAGGGTCGTGGAGTCCACTTGATCTGTCCGCCTACTCCTTTGCGCGAGTTCGCTGAACCGTACGATTGCCACCCATTGATCAACCACGGCTCAATCTTCAGATGAGGGTTGGGAAAAACCTGAACTCTCAAACCATTGAAAAACCAGGGCGTGTTGGAGGAAACATACGAAGGTTGGTAGGCCCAGTTATCGAAGTTGTAATAGCTGAACAGGCCAATGTAAGAGAGGAAAATGCCAGCGTCCACGTTGATCCCATTCAACGCGTTAATGTGGTAGCCACCGTATGCCTCAGCCAGGTAGCGATAGGCATCGCTCAGGTCCCATTGGCCCTTCGCCGGGCTCGGGTCATTGCGCGGCGTCGTTGTGGAATACATGCCGAACTGCGTCATGAATCTAGCGCGAACGTTGTCATAGTGGAAATCGCCGCCTAGGCCGAGCTGCTCCAACTGAATTTCGTTCGAGCGAAACAGTTCGCTCGACCCGCCCATCGAGTTGTCTTTCGGTTTGTTGAAATCGTAGGTGTAGGTGACGTCGGCGCGGATTTCCGGAGTGAAGAATTTCGAATCGAAAGCCAGGTCTTTGGTGCGCGGGCTGCCGTTCAGCCAGGTCCAGTCCCAGTCGGAAAATGGATCGATCTTCGGCTTCTTTGCCGGCAGGGTTTCGGACGTCGCAACGCCGGTTGCCAGCACTGCGGACTGCCCGGTTGCAACAACAGCCGGCGAATTGCCCAGGTTCGCCACTGTCACCGGTGGAATACTTGGACCGCCTGTAGTTGCTGGCGCCGGAATGCCGCGCCCATCGGCAGAAGTTGTTTTGCGCTGTTCCACTTCCGCGCGCAAGCGTTCAACTTCCTCTCGCAGCGCTTTCAACTCATCCCGCATTTCCTGTTGTTCTGTTCGCTCACTCGAACTAACGGCGCCGTTCGGTGAGGATGTAGTTCCGTTGGGACTGGATTGCGCGCCAGCCCAGCCGGCCAGAAATAGTACGCACGTCGAGAGTAATAAGACCTGAACCGAATTTGCGCTTCTCATGATTTTGGTTCTCCAATAAGTTCACGCGATAATCGCTGCGGCCGTCTGTGGTCTCACAGAAACTTCGGTCCTCGTACCTGGCGTCCAATATCCGGAAGGTCTCTCTCTTTTTTCGCAAGACCGGCACCGCCCAGTAACTGACCGAAGGCGCGCCCTCACGCAGCAAGGCGAAAAGAAACCACAGCATGAACACGGCCGCGCCAACTCCGATAGCTGCAACTATTGCGGGCGCGCCCATAATCGGGCCTCCTGCACGAGAGCGCGGACCACCCGCGCAAACATTCCAGTGAACCATTTCATGTGTAAGTATGGCTTAAGGAATTCGTAAAGAATTCGTAAAGATTCAAAGACGGAATTTCCCGATGGCGAATTTGGCGATTCGTTAAACCAACAGCCAGATGGCTTAGCAGCCCCATTCCGCTTCGTCTGGCTGGGCAAAATACTGCCGCGACTTCGCGCGCTCGTTGGTCATCGATTCCAACTCGAGCAGCGCCAGACGCGCCGCCGCCACCAGGCGGCTCTTTTCCTGTTGCGGTACTTCCCTCCACGCGCCCCGCCCTTCGCTGCCCTTACCCGACACTTCCGGCGTCAGTGCCTGATGATAGTGATGGAAGAGCTCTGCTAACCGTTCCGGTGCTACTTCATTGATCCACATGACCCTTGATCTCCGTGATTCGTAATCGTCTGTTCGGGCCGCTTTTTCAGGCCCACGACTATTGGACACGGAGTCGCACAAGGTCCGAATAAAGGGTTCATAAAATGTTTGTAAAGACGAGGAGGCCAACGAAAGGCGGGAATTTATGACCCCGGTTCAAACCGGTACCCTACCCAGGGTTCGGTGAGAAGGTATTTTGGCGAGGAGGAATCGCTTTCAATCTTCTTACGCAACTGCCCAATGAATACGCGCAGGTATTCGGGCTGCTCGGTACTATTCGCGCCCCAGATAGCGGCCAGCAGAGTTCGATGCGTCACCACTTTGCTGGGACGCCGCGCCAAATAGACCAGCAAGTCGAATTCTTTGGGCGTGAGATGAACTTCATGTCCCCGCACCTTAACCGAGCGCACATCCAAATCGATGGAAAAATCTCCGGCGGTAATCGCGCTGGCTTGTTCCTCGGCCGCCGGTGTCCGGCGCAGCTGCGCCCGAATCCGCGCCAACAATTCGTTCATGCTGAACGGCTTCGTAACATAATCGTCGGCGCCCGCATCCAGAGCTTCGACTTTCGAGCGATCCTGTCCACGCACCGACAGCACAATGATCGGTACCTGCGACAACAGCCGCACCTGCCGGCACAGCCCCACGCCATCCAAATTCGGCATCGTCAGGTCCGTGATTAAGACATGCGGAGTCCAGTTCTTCATCAACTCCAGCGCCATCTCTCCGTCATTTGCGACGCGAATGTCGTAACCCTGGGCGGAAAGCGTTGTGCGCAGCACGCGCGTGATCTGGGCCTCGTCATCCACCACCAGGATTCTCCGATGTTCCTCCCCCATCCCGCTCACCGCATTTCCTGGGTCACAATGTGCACATCCACCGCGGGCGTGTCGCGCAGAAACTTATGGATCGCAGACAGATAGAAATATCTTTTCCATCCCTTGGTCGCCGAGCGCCCGAAGACGACCTGCGTAATGTGATTCTCCCGCACGAATTCCGCAACCTTTTCCGCAACCACCTTGCCCTCGGCCTTCACCACCTTCGCGCCCACGCTTTCCGCAAAGCGCACGTTATCCGCCAAAGTTCGCTGGTTCTCATCGTTCTCATCGGCGCCCGTGTCCACGTACAACACCAGGAAATCCCCGTCCAAAGCCTGCGCCATGCGCGCTCCGCGCGCGATCAAATACTGCGCCGCCGGATTCGAACTGATACACACCGCAATCCGCTCCCGCACCTGCAACAGTTGACCGTCCTCGGTCTTCAACTCGGAAAGCGTGCGGTCGACCGCTTGCGTCACCTGCCGGAGCGCCAGCTCCCGCAATGCGACCAGATTCGTATTCCGAAAGAAATTCGCCAGCGCCCGCTCCACCCGCTCCAGCGGATAAATATCTCCGCGCCGCATTCGTGTCTGTAGCGCCTGCGGCGTCAAATCCGCCATCACAATTTCGCCCGCCCGCCGGATCACCCAATCCGGAACGGTCTCCCGCACCTGAACGCCGGTGAGACCACGGATCGTCGGTGCCAGACTCTCGATGTGCTGCACGTTCAGTGTGGAAACGACATCGATCCCCGTATCCAGCAACTCGAACACATCTTCATACCGCTTGGCGTGCTTGCTGCCTTCGATGTTGGTATGCGCCAGTTCATCCACCAGCACGACGCACGGCTTGCGCGCCAGAATGGCGTCTACATCCATCTCTTCGAAGATGGTCGATTTGTATTCCAGTTTTTTCCGCGGGACGGTTTCCAGGCGCGAGGACAGTTCCACGATCGGTTTGCGCCCGTGCGTTTCCACCACGCCGATCACAACTTCTTCGCCGCGACTGGCCCGCCGCACCCCTTCGCTGAGCATGGCGTAGGTTTTTCCCACGCCTGGGGCATAGCCTAGAAACAGCTTGAACACTGCCGGCCGCTGGGCTGTATCGCATTCCTTAAGCCACTCTTCGGGACTTTTGCTCATCGCCGCTATTCTCCACGTCCGCGCAGAAATTGTCGAATGTATTCACCGCTGAGTCCCGGAGAGGGCAGAAAACAAAATAAAGATTAAGCATTTTCTCCGTGCCTCCGCGCCTCCGTGGTGAAAAGCCCCTCATCGGTTACAATCGTGCCCGTGAAAACCCGCTGGCCACAACACATGTTCCGCTACGCCGCTTGTCTTGCGGCCGCCGAGCTCGTGGCTCAGATTTACCGCCGCATCGTGCACGTAAACCCAACCACCGTGGCATTAACATTCTTGTTGATGGTGTTGTGGGTGGCCGCGTACTGGGGGTTTCGATTCTCAGTTTTTCTGGCGATTATCGCCACGCTGGCATTCAACTATTATTTTCTTCCCCCGATCGGAACCTTTACTGTCGCAGATCCTCAGAACTGGGTTGCTCTTTTCGCCTTCCTTGTAACCGCCGGAATCGCCAGCCAGCTCGCGGATCGTGCCCGCCGTCAAACGGCCGACGCCGTTCAGCGCCGCCGCGATGTAGAACGCCTTTACGCCTTCAGCCAGCGCCTCCTTGCGACTGACAACGTCGCGGAATTACTGAATGCCATTCCCGCCTATATTTGTGACGGATTCGCTGCCAAAGCCGCAGCCATCTATTTGCTCAGTTCTCAACAGGTTTATCGCACCGATCCCAAAGAGACGTATTTTCCGCTGCACGATCTTCAGATGGTAAGTTCGCGCGGCGAGCCCGTCATCGACGCAAAGAACGGAATCTCTCTGACTCCCTTGCACCTGGGAACGCGCACCACTGGAGCCGCTGGCATTGCCGGGCCGGCGCTTTCCCGCGCCACTCTCGAGGCCCTGGGCAGCATGATCGGCATCGCCATCGAGCGCGCCGGAGCCATGGAAAAGCTTTCTCAAACCGAGGCGGCTCATCAAAGCGAAAATCTGCGCGCGGTTCTCCTCGATTCCGTCACCCACGAACTGCGCACCCCGCTCACCGGTATCAAGGCCGCAGTCACCGGTCTGCTCTCCGATTACAACCTCGACGAAGCCCAGCGCAAGGAATTGCTAACCGTCATCAACGAGGAAACCGACCGCCTCGACCGCTTGGTTGGCGAGGCCACCGAGATGGCTCAACTCGATGCCCACAAAGTCGAATTACATATCGCTCCCGTGGATATTGCCACTGTAATCGAATCCGCCGTGGAAGAATCCAGAACCGTTCTCGCACAGCATCCTGTGGACGTGCACGTGCCCGCTACACTGCCCCAGGTGCGCGTGGATTCCGACCGCATCGCCGAAGTGCTCAAGCAGTTGCTGGAGAACGCCGCAAAATATTCGCCGCCCGCCGCGCCCATTGCGATTACCGCCGAGCGCCGCGGAGACCGCATCATCACCAGCGTAACCGATCACGGTTCCGGCATTGACGATTTCGAGCAGTCGCTGGTCTTCGACAAGTTCTACCGGGGACGCGATCAGCGCTACAGCGTGCAGGGCACCGGCATGGGATTAGCCATCGCCAAAGCTATCGTCGAGGCGCACAACGGGACCGTGAGTGTTACCAGCCAACTCGGCCGCGGCTCGGTCTTCTCATTCGAGCTCCCCATAGCCTGAGTCATCAGCGAGGACCAACTTCATGACACTAACGCGAAGCCGCACCAAGTCTCGGGAATGGTTTGAACGCGGGCAGCGTTCGCTGGTCGAAGGGGTAAACTCGCCTTCGCGCGGAGCTGCGGTGTACACGCCCGGACCGATCATGCTGGAACGCGGCCAGGGATCGCGCGTTTGGGATATCGATGGCAATGAATATATCGACTTCATGATGTCGTTTGGCGCGCTCATTCAGGGGCACGCCAACCCGACGATTGTGAAGACGGCCTGCAACGCGATGGAGGAAGGGTCACACTTCGCAACTGCTACGTCCGCCGAGATAGAGGCTGCGGAGCGATTTTGCCGCATGGTCCCCTCAGCCGAGGTGGTACGGTTTGCGAATACTGGAAGTGAAGCGACCATGCTGGCATTGCGCCTGGCTCGCGCCCACACTGGACGGCGGAAGTTCTTGAAATTCGAGGGGCACTATCACGGCTGGTACGATCCGTATTTGCTGAACGCGCACGGTCATCCGCCAGAGGAGTTGGGGACGGTGGAGCATCCGGCGCGGATTCCGGACTCGGAAGGCATTCCGCTTTCGACGTTTGACGACGTGGTGCTGGCGCCGTGGAACGATATGGCGGCGCTCGAACGTTTGCTCCAGCAGCATGGAAGCGAGTTGGCCGCGGTGATCACCGAGCCCGTCATGGCGAACATGGGTTGCATTCTTCCGCGAGATGGATATTTGCAGCGCCTGCGCGAGCTCACGCGCGAGTGTGGCGCGCTACTGATTCTGGACGAGGTGGTCACCGGCTTTCGTTATGCGTCAGGCGGCTGCCAGGAATATTACGGCATCAAGCCGGACATCAGCACGTTCGGAAAAGCGTTGGGCGCGGGTTTTCCGGTGGGCGCGGTGGCGGGGCCGCGTTCGATTCTAGAGCGCATGCGGTGGAGCGACAAGATGGTTCTGCATTATGGAACTTTTAATGGACATCGGTTAACCATGAAGGTGGTTGCGGCCAACCTGGACTTGCTGAGTGGCAAGAATATTTATAAGAAGCTTCATGCCGTTGGCGATGGCGCGATTGCGGGTCTGCGCGAGATTTTCCGCAGGCGCGGAGTGCAGGCGATCGTGCAGGGGCTCGGGCCCATGTTCCAGATTTACTTCACCGCGCGTGAAGCGATCCACGATTATCGCGATTATTGTACGTATGTGGATTCGAAACTTTATTCGCGGTTCGTTCACGAACTGTTGCAGCGCGGGATTTATATGACGCCTTCGAACGGGCTGCACTGGATTATCTCGACGGCGCACACGGAGGCCGATGTGCAGGTGCTGCTGAATACGGCCGACGAGGCCTGTGCGGGTCTGGCGTGAAGGCCACGGTATTTCTTGGAGGCGGGCGCATTACGAACGCCCTGGTGGCGGGATTGCGGTTGGCGGGGTATGCGAAGCCGATTGTTGTCCATGATCGAAATGCCCTCAAGCTGAATGACCTGAAGCGGCACTACGGCGTAGAGATTGAGCCGGATTTGCATCGCGCCGTGGATGCGGCTCGTGTATTGACAATCGCGGTGCGGCCGGACTCGGTGCCAGCGTTGCTGAAAGAGATTGGGACGGAGAAAATCCGGCGGAGCTTGACGGTGGTGAGTTTGGCTGCGGGGGTTCCGCTCTCAAAGCTGGGCAGTTACCTGCGGCGTCCGGTGAAGTGGGCGCGGGCGATGCCGAGCCCGGTGTGCCGCACTGGGCGCGGGCTGACGGCGCTGACTTTCGGGCGAGGCTTCCACGCCGGCTCGCGCGCCGAGGTGCGGGAGTTATTTTCTCTGGTCGGCGCGGTGGTGGAGATTCCGGAAAATCAATTCGACGCATTTACCGTTACGTTTTCCAGCAGTCATGGATACCACGCGCTGGCGGCGCTGATTTCTGCGGCTGAGAATATCGGACTGGACCGCAAGACGGCGCGTTTAGCTGCCGCTCACGCGCTGGCGGATGGGATTGCGGCATGGTGCGAAAGCGAGTCTTCACTCGAAGAGTTGCTGCAGGAGGCGGCTACGCCCGGCGGGACGGCGGCTGCGGTGATGGATGAGTTCGATTGTTCAGGCTACGGGAAGACAATCGTGCGCGGGTTGCGAGCGGGGATGAAGCAGGCTGCAAGAAATGCAAGAGGGTGAATCGTAAACAGCTCCGTTAAAAATGGAAGATCAGATCGCTGGCTACAGTGAGCTGATTTTGATGTTGACCGTTGTCGTAGGCCTTGCGGTCCCAGGCGCGCTCGAAGCGCAGTTCCGGACGCAGTTGCACTGTGCTGCCGAACCAGTGACACCACATAATTGTGTTCTCTGAGTACTTGGTGGCATAGCCGGTGCGCTGGCCTTTTTTGTCGTCGAGAAAGTCACTGCGGAGGGACAGAAAATTGTGGACTGAGAGCTCTTTTTGCAGGAAATTCACGGCGGCGTATTCGGGAGCCGTGCAACGCTGATCTCCGGGCAAGCAGTAGGCAGGGTTGGCGCCGGTTTCGGGCGGGATGGTTCCTCCCAGCGCCGGGACTTCGCGTTCGTACATATACCAGGATTCGGTTGCCATGTGCACCGTTCTTGAGAACTTGTGATACCAGGTAGCGTCATACTGTTGCAGATTGTTGTAGGCGTACCTACCGTTGTTGATTCCGTTGGCACAGAGGTAGAGATTGTCGTTGACTGACTTGGCGGTGTAGCTCGCGCAGGCGGTGCCGGAAGCCTTGGCATCGGTAGTCCACGGGGCAACATCGTGTCCACTGGTAATTCCGATTTGGACTAACCACTGGTCGTTCAGCTTTACCGTTGCGATCAGGCCCGTGTCGGTGAATGGATCGATGGCGTACAGCAGCGAGTGGCTGAAGATGTAGTTGTTGGGCGCGAGTTGAGCTTCGATGCCGGGGATGGAGATGAAGCGGCCTAGCCTGAGATTCATTCCTTGCGCAACCTGGGGAATGTAGATATCGATGTATTCGAGTGTGGGATCGAAGCCGTATTCGTGGTGATCGCTTAGCAACTGGCTGGCGCCGTAGCCTTTCGCTGTGGTGAAGCGGTAGTCGGTACCGTAGAGGGCGGTGAGGTGGTAGCCCCAGTCGATGTGATCGCGCTGCACGGAATCGGGGAGGCGCTCGGCATAGAGAACGATCTGGTTCATTTCCAGGCGATTCGCGTAGACATCGTTGGCTTCGGGCGCGTTGCTGTGGGCAGAGGTGCTGAAGTTTAGCGTGGGGTCGATCCAGCCGTAAAGTTTGCTGCGGCAGCGGGCCTGGTTGATGGCAGTCATCAGCGGATAGCTGTTGGTATCGGGCTCGCCGATTACGGGTGAGCCGCCGTAGGACCAATCGGAATTTGGAAATGGCGGAGAGTCGAGCGGGGATGGAAGCCCGCGGCGCGCGGGAGCGGGTGAGGATGTGGCTGTGGGCGGAGACCAGTCCTGGCGGTAGAAGTCGCCCCAGCGGGCGAAGAGGTTTTTCTTCTCTGGTGTGGCTTGAGCGGGAGCGTTGAGTGGGACGGGGGCGTTATCTGGTTGTTGTGCCTGAGTGAGATTGCACAATAAGGAGGCGAGGTATAGGAACAGGAAAGGTTGAGAGCGAGACCAGTTATTTTGTGGACGCATGAATATGGAGAGCTACTTCAGTCTACAGGGTGAATTTGGGATGATTGTTGCGAGAGGAGTGTTCGATCAAGATTACGAAGCGCTTTGTGGATCGTCTATTTTCTGTAGTCGGGGCGGCTTGGAGCGTCGCCAATGCCCAGGCCGATAGTAGCGGAGGTAACTGTTCGCTCAAGGTCATTGTCACCGCCGCCTGGACGCCGCCCTATTTCGTCGCTGCATTCCCCTTCGGCTTCAATCCCAGGATCACTAGTTCCTTATACGAAGCCACGAAGACTTTCCCGTTGGCGACCACCGGAACCAGATTCGTGTTCGAGCCATCGGTTGGCCAGGTGCCGGCAGTTCCCAGGAAAACTTGCTTCATGGCTGTCCCTCCCAGGTCGGGATCGAAGGCGTAGAGCGAGACCGTCGTCTGGGTCGGAGAGGGCCGCGATAGTGCCCAGATGATGGGGTTGGCGGTGCCATTCGAGGACACGCTCGTGAAGAAGCCAGACCCCGCCGATTTCAGCGGCGCGCTAGTCACCTGGATCAGCGACGGAGTCGGCGAAGTCAAGACCTTCCAGACCCTGACGGAGCTTCCGCCGCTGCTCACCACTCTGCCAGCGCCATCCTTGGGATCGACGAAGTAGGACGGCCCACACCAGCAGTCATTGATGGTATATGTACCCAGCACGTTGTTGCTTTCCGTCGAGTATCCGCCGAGGTCGTCTTCATTCATGAAGAACATCGACCCCACCTTGCCTGCGGCCACTGCCAGATGCGGAATCGAACCCGGCAGGTCGGGAAGAACCATCACTCCGCCCGATCCGAAATCGAGATCGTGTTCGTCCATGTCTCCCACATTATCGGGCGTGAACAAATCCAGCACTGTGGTCAAATCCGAAGATACTTTGACCACGCTCTCCTGAATATCGGTAACGCCGTCATAGGTGGTTCCCGAATGATCCGAGTTTCCAGTGACGAACAGGATGTTGCCGGAGTCGTCCGCCGCCGGGCCGTAACCCGACATCCAAACCGAGGAAAGAAAATAGTCGTCGGTGTCGGTGGCTTGGGTGTCCAGCAATTGGTTTCCGGCTAGAGGTGCCAGGGTTCCGGTCTGCCATCCCAGGACCCAGCCGCGCGATAGATTCGGCGCGAGGTCGCAGAAGCTGCCGAAGGCGGCGTACACGTTACCATTTGCCAACAGCAGAGCGGGCCGCTGCCGCTGATACTTGGCATTGAATGTGAACGTAGTTCCGTTCGTGAGCGTGTGGGAACCGGTTACCAGTTGAGGCGCTACTTTGTCGGTCAGACTGCCCAAATCGAGCGCGTGAACAAAATACGCCGGGCCCGTCGATTGCTGAGTGTAGCTCACCGCGTACAAAGTATTGCTGCTCAGGTCGATGACAGGAGTCGAGTTGATACCCACGTCCGGGGTATTCTTCCCGCAGTTGAGTGGATGGACCACCGGCGGCCCTAAATTCGGATTCAAAAGCACCGTGCCGCTCGTAGTATCGATGGCATAGATAGAGTTATTCTCGGTGGCCACATACACGACCGTGTGAATTCCCTGGTAGTTGCCGGCTGTTATATTCACGTTGGCCACCACCAGAGGCTGCGCCTCCGCTTGGTCGTCAAGCGTAATCGTGTGCAGCACTCCGAACGACGGGCTGTGGACGGCGGTCGGTGTGAGCACTGTTTCGTGGGAATTCCAGCCCGTGCGGTAGCTGTCGTTGTGATAGGTGGCCACCGAAACCTGCGCGGCAGCCAGAAGGCTGCTGGCTAGAATCAGCGCGATCATGGCAGCACTGCGGTAGACAAGGCGACTCCTGCGGCAGGACAGCATGGGTAGTGCTCCTCGATGTCGTACGGTTAACGCCAGTAAACTGGGGGTAGGACCATAAACCGGAATTTGCTTTTTGGCCTCGAAAACGCCGCGATTGTCCGGAACCTTACCTCTTGCCCCCAAACCGGCTGCTATTGTCCGACCGATCGCTGTTCGCGTCAATATGAAAGAATTTGCATCCAGATCGTCGCCATCATGGCGATGTTTCAGCAGTTGCTTCGGGATTGGCCATTACGAATAGATCGTCGATGAAGAGCTGGCTTCTTTCTGCGTACCGTAGTTCGCCACAACTCTTGCTACCTTGCCCGTTGCTGATAGCTCCATGAACTCCGCCGTGCGCGTTCCCTTTTGGTTTGTGTAGTACAGCACCACACTATTTATGCCGCAGAGTACGTCCGCAAGCTGAAATTGGAGTTCCGGGTAGGCTTCCAGACCTCGTTGAAAGTAGGTGCGGAGGCTGGCCTTGCCGACAACCTTGCCATCGGGTGTCCCCAATAGCTGGGCGGCAACCGGAGAAGTTAACTCGACGGTGTCTTCGTAGTGCGTCATGATCAAATCCAAATCATGAGCGTTCCAGGCTGCGACCCAATGGTCGGCCAGGTTGCGGGCTTCGGCTGTTGTCAACGCTTTTTCTCCGATAGGAAATATGTTCTTCCCGAGCTGATTCTATAGGCGGTGGACGCCGATTTCTCGTTCAACTCCCATGAAATGCTCGACCGCCAATGCAACCGCAATTATGGTGACGTAATTTCGATTGTGTAAAAAGCGAGAGGGTGTAAGTTGGCTTTGGCCTCGCAAGCTAAAGCCATTCCGAAAAGGAGACCTACACCCATGGCGAAGATAATCCCAATCACCGAGCATTACCAACATTTTGTGGAGGAGTTGCAGGAAAGTTTCTGGGGAGATCTGCAAGGGCGGGCGCAGCAAGCGGCCCAGAAATTCTTTCAGCAGGTAAGCGAGCGGCAGCGCGACCGCTACATGGTGAGCGCGCCCTACCAGCGATCGGAGGGGCGGAAGGATTACCGCAACGGCTATTACGAGCGGGATTTCGTGACCAAGTTCGGGGTGCTGCGGTTACGTATTGCGCGCAGCCGGAAGCGGGGGTTTCTGCCGGAGGCGGTGAAGAAGTTTCAGCGGCGCGCCGACGACGTAACGCTGCTGATCCGCGAGGCCTTTCTGCGCGGCATCTCAACTCGGCAAGTGGGGCGGGTGGTGGCCACGCTGACCGGCGAAGTGGTAAGTCCGCAGACGGTGTCGCGGATCACACAGAGTCTCGACCACACGGTGCGCCAATTTCATCAGGCGCGGCTGGCCGACGATTACGCCTATTTGTTTTTGGACGGAGTGAGCCTGCACATGCGGCGTCCAGCGGGGCGCAAGCGGGTGCACATGCTGGTGGCCTACGGGGTGCGCCAGGACGGCACGCGCCATCTGCTGGCGTTTTTGCGCAGCCGGGGCGAGAGCCAGGCCGACTGGGAAGGCCTGCTCACCGATCTCTACCGGCGCGGGCTGGAAGGCAAGAAGCTGCTGCTGATCGTCACCGACGGCTGCGCCGGACTGGCGGCCGCGATCCAGACCGTCTATCCGCGGGTGGGGCATCAGCGCTGCTGGGTGCACAAGATGCGCAACATCTTAGAACACTTGCGCAAGCGCGACTACGACGAAGTGAAACGGGACGCGCAGGCCATCTACGGCGCCGAGAGCCGAACCCAGGCGCAAGCCGCCTTTCGCCGCTTCCGGGCGCGCTGGCTGGGCCAGTACGGTTCCATGGTGCGTCGGCTGGAGCGCGATCTGCCGGAACTGCTGTCGTTCTTCGTCCTGCCCCGGCACCTGTGGAAGAAGGTGCGTACCACCAACGTCATCGAACGCTGCTTCGTGGAGGTTCGCAGAAGAACCCGGCCCATGGTGTGTTTCGTCAACGTGGCCAGCGTGGACCGCATCATCTATTCCATCTTCCAGAGATTCAACCTGGAATGGAAAAACCGCACCCTCAAGCTTTTTACACAAGCCGCTTGACATCACCCCCCGCATCTTCCCGTTGTAAAACTCGTTTTGCGCGCGTAGAATCTGCTCGCTGTTAATCGTCGCCATTTGCCACAACCTTTTGGATTCCAGCGACGCAGCCCGAATCACACCTCGTTCTGTACCTCAACAAAGGGGGTCAATCATGAGCCATGTTCTGATTAAGGGCGTCAGATCACCCTTGGTCTTTACCCTGAAATCCTGGCTAAACGTGATTCTGGATCCGAGCCCGGGGTTAGACAAAAACGATGACAAGTTCGACCAGCCGACCTTTGATGCCGTAGTGCGCTTCCAATTAGCCCAGGGCCTCCATCCTGACGGTCAGGTTGGCTCCGGTACTTGGGGTGCGCTCGGCAAAGAAATCGGAGGTTGGGACATTCCCCTGGAATTAATTTCCATGCTGCCCGACTGGCTTAAAAAGTTGGTCACCGGCAACCCCCAGGTTCTCGGTGCTATGGCCTTCAATCCCGCAACTTTCCTTGGCATGTATATGAAGGAATTCGGAGGCTTGACCCAAGGTCAAATCGACGGATTGGAGCTGCTGCTCGGCGACATCGAACTGGACCCCAACATAACCGACATTCGTTGGGCCGCCTACATGCTCGCAACCGTCAAATGGGAGTGCGCTGACACCTGGCAGCCCATCGAGGAAGGCGGCCAGGGCGCAGGCCATCCCTACGGCACAGCCGTCCAGGTCACCGATACGGACGGAACGGTCTACAGCAACACCTATTACGGCCGAGGCTATGTGCAACTTACCTGGAAGGCCAACTATGAAAAGATGGATCAAGCGCTAAATTTGGGCAATCAACTTGTCATCCATCCAGAGAAGGCGCTCCAACCTGAAATTGCCTATTCGATCATGTCTTACGGCATGCGAAACGGATCGTTCACCGGAAAAAAACTAAGTGACTTTATTCACGCCGACCAGTGTGACTACAAGAACGCACGCAAAATCATTAACGGTCTCGATCAATGGGCAGTTATTAAGGGTTTCGCGGAAAAGCTCGAGGCCATGCTCCAGGCCAGCTTGGGCCCATGAAAGCGCTCGTATTCGGAAATTGCGAGTCTTCTTCGGGAGGAGTGATCAAAAATGGGGGAAAGGCCGATCCTACAAGGCTGCAGGTCGAGGCTGATCTTGTCTCTGGGCTTAATCGTTACTCTGTTGACTTCGTCTGCCTGCGCGCTGCCGCCCTCCAAGGGTTCCGTTGCAGCCTCACCGGACAGCCCCGCCAGAGCATCGGCCAGCTTAAAGAAAACCGACCTTACTTATGCCGACCGCGCCGCGTGGCGAGCTCATCTGAAATGGCCGCAAGACTGCGAAGACTCCTTCGATTACCCCGATAAGACTTTCGCTGGGCTCGCATTTTTCGAGTTATCGCCGAGTCGCTATCTTGTCCAGGTAACATGCACCCTCGGATCTTATCAGGGAATCTACCTTTTCCTGCTGCTGGATGAATCCCGCTCGCCTTTCGAATCGAAGCTTCTTCACTTTGTCGATTACGAAGATTCCGGAGACCCCGGCCCCAACCGCTTGCAAAAGCATACCGTGACGGAACTCACGGGAACGCCGGAATTTGATGCCGAACCCAGGCAACTCCGCCTTATCAACAAATTTCGCGGCCTCGGCGACTGTGGTTTCATGAGTACTTACTCCTTCACCAAGGAACAACCCGAACTCGTCCTCTTCCAGGCCAAGCTGGAATGCGATGGCAAAGGACCTTTCAACCCCCGCGAGTGGAAGAAAATGCCCTCCCCGTAATCGTTTAAGCGTTAGCTTCCCGCCCCCCGCGTTTTAAATACCCTTGACCTGGCTTTATCCTGCAACCACCCCCCGCATGTTACCGTCACATGAGTATCTTCTCTCACAGGAGAGCCAACTCATGCCCCGTCCCCCTCGCACCCACGCAATCCTGCGCCTTGCCCGCGCCGCCGTCCTAGTCCTCGCCTCAACCACGTTCCTAATTGCCCAGCAGCCCCCCGTCGAAAAGCCCCACCCCGACGAATCCCCCTCCGCCACCGCCACTCTCGTTCAACTCAACAACGCCCTCGAAGGCCTGGCCGCCAAAGTCTCACCCGCCGTCGTTCAAATCCTGGTCACCGGCTACGGCACCCAGCGCGAGCAGAACCGCCAGCAGGCCGCTCTCATCGTCCGCCAGCACGCCGTCGGCTCCGGCGTTATCGTCGATCCCTCCGGCTACATCATGACCAACGCCCACGTCGTCGAAGGCGCACAGCGCATTCGCGTCGCCCTGCCACTCCCCATCGATACTGGCCTTGCCGTCCCCGTCGGGAAACGCCAGCTGCTCGAAGCCCGCCTCGTCGGCGTTCACAAAGATACTGACCTCGCCCTCCTCAAAATCGACGAAAAAGATCTCCCCACGCTCCCGCTCCTCACCCAACAACGTCCCCGCGTCGGACAACTCGTCTTCGCCATCGGGAGCCCCGAAGGCCTGCAAAACTCCGTCACCATGGGCGTCGTCAGCGCCGTCGCCCGCCAGCCCGATCCCGATAAGCCGCTCACCTACATTCAAACCGACGCTCCCATCAACCCCGGCAACAGCGGCGGCCCGCTCGTCGATATGAACGGCTCCGTCGTCGGCATCAACACCTTCATCCTCTCCGAAGGCGGCGGCAGCGAAGGCCTCGGCTTCGCCATCCCCGCCCGCATCGTCGATTTCGTCTACCACAGCCTGCGCAAATACGGACACGTTCACCGCGTCGAAGTCGGTGCCGTCGCTCAGGAAATCACTCCCACCCTCGCCGAAGGCCTGCATCTCAAGCAGCGCTGGGGCGTCATCATCGCCGACGTCAAACCCGAAGGCCCCGCCGCCACCGCCGGCCTGCAAGTGCAGGATATCGTCCTCACCGCCGACGATCGCCGCATCGAAACCTTGCCCGGACTCTCCTCCGCGCTCTATCTCCATCGCCTCGATCAAGTCCTAAAGCTCGAAATCCTGCGCGGCGATCAAAAGAAAACTCTCTACGTCCCCGCCATCGAACAGCGCGATCCCATGGATCAACTCTTCGACGCCGCCGATCCCGAAAAAAGTTTAGTCCCCCGCCTCGGCATCCTCGCCATCGATCTCACCCCAGACCTGCGCAATCAAATCGGCCCCATGCGCCTTCCCTCCGGAGTCATCGTCCTTGGCCGCGCTGCCACTCTCATCACTCCCGAAACCGGCCTCCAAACCGGCGACGTCATCCACTCCCTCAACACCACCCCCATCGACTCCATGGACACTCTCCGCTCCGCCGTCCTCGCCCTCAAACCCGGCGACGCCGTCGTCCTCCAAGTCGAACGCACCGACGGCCTCACCTACCTAACCTTCGAGATGGAGTAAAATCATGCAGAACCAGACTGAGTTTGTTCGTCCTTAGTAAGCAGATCGAAATTGAATTGTCGTCCTCGAGCAAGCGGATCGAAATTGAATTGTCATCCCGAGCAAGCGGATCGAAATTGAATTGTCGTCCTCGAGTAAGCGGATCGAAATTGAATTGTCGTCCTCGAGCAAGCGGATCGAAATTGAATTGTCATCCCGAGCAAGCGGATCGAAGTTAGATTGTCATCCCGAGCAAGCGTTTTTTGCGCCGCGAGGGATATTGGTTTTCCATGCGCCCGTAGCTCAATCGGATAGAGCATCTGCCTTCGGAGCAGAGGGTTGGGAGTTCGAGTCTCTCCGGGCGCACCACCTCCCTGTTGATTTTTGGACCCCGGCTGTTGCTCTTGGGTGGCGCAGCGGTTCACCGTGCGATCAAAACTCACAATCGGCACCGGTCCTCCCAGAGTGCTGAGAAACTCTCGCTTCCTGACGAACCGGGAAGGGCACGAGTTCCACTCGTGCCAACAACCCGTTCGAAATATATTCGCGCTTCAGCGCCTGAGGTACGCTTCTCGTTCCCTCCACGACTCTTTCGGCGCTCTTTTCAGTTACACCGTGACGCCGTGACGATACCTACCCCAGCCGCGAAGCGGCGGCATATGAAAGCCCGGCACGGCAGTGCCGGTTAACTCGGAAGCACGAACAGCCGAGTCCGCTTCAGCGGACGACACGACCGTTTCGAAAGCTCCGGCACCGCAAATTATCTCCCAGTTATACAAACCCCCGTAAAATATCTGTCAAGCCCCCTCCCCGTCGCAAAACTCCCCCACCTCCCTGATCCCAAAGGCAATATAATCCGAGCTAATATGTCCCATTACAGCTATGCACTATGATATAATAGAGAAAGAAGAGAATAACCAATCGCGGCCCCCAGGGCCGCGATTTCTATTTGCGGCAAAGAGGCCAATGAAAAATCGGAAAAATCTGGGATGCCGCATTAAAGGCTGCAAAGAGCGCGGCGCCTGGGCCGAGCTCTACTTCATGGTCCTGGCCATGAGCCAGGGCCTGCGAATCCTCACTCCCTACGGCGGCTTCGCCAGCTACGACGTCGGCGTCGAAGACTCCGGTCCCGTCCTCCGCGTGCAAGTCAAATGCACCCTCTGCCGCCATCCCAAAGGAGGCTACAGCCTCAGCATTCGCGGCCCCAAATACCGCGGCTACGCGCCCGGCACCGTCGACTTCTTCGCCCTCTACATCATTCCCACCGACGATTGGTACATCATGCCCTACGCCGCCATCGGCCAAAAGAACACCACTCTCCACTTCACTCCCCAAGCCGCCCGCCAAAAACACGGCCAATACCAGGAAGCCTGGCACCTCCTCCGCCAGGCCTGCCATCGCAAATCGAAGAGCTAATCAAAAATGCAGGGACAGCCGCACGGAACAGCCAAAGGTTTACCCTGTGAAACCTCTGTGTCCCCTGTGTTAAAGATTTTCATTGTGCAACAGAAATGAAGAGTAGTGAGGAGAAGTCGGAAGGAGAGCCCCAGAGCTTTTCTCTGTGACTCTGTGACTCCGTGGTGAAAACCCTTCCTACTGCTGCGGCGCGAAATATCCCTTCCGCGCCCGCACCTGCAAATCTTTCTTCAGCGCGGAAATCTCAATCGACCGGTACCGCCCATCCGCATCGAAATCCGCCGGCCGGTAGGAAACCACATACTGGCTGCGCAACTCGTCTTCAATCGCGGCAAACGAACGCGTAATGTCCTTCATCTTGAAAGGAAAAAACGCGCGTCCGCCCGTAGCCTCGGCCAGTTGTTCCAGAACTCTATCGCCGCGCAGAATCAGCCCGCTATCGTCGGTCGAGATCGCGTAGATAATCACTTCCGCCCGCTGCGCCATCTCAATCGCCTGGGCCCGCGTGTAGTCACTCTGATTATCTTCGCCGTCGCTCACCACCACGATCGCCTTGCGCGTCGGATGATCCGGTCGATCCTTCAAAAACTTATCTTTGCACGCCCGGTAAATCGCGTCGTAAAGCGCCGTCCCGCCACCGTCATTCAAACGATGAATTCCATCCGAAAGCAACTGCACATTATCGGTAAAATCCTGCGTCATCTGGCTCTGGTTGTTAAACCCAACCACAAACGCCTTATCGAATCCGATGCGCACCGAGTGCTGCAAAAAACTGATCGCCGCATCCTGCTCGAAACTAAACCGGCTGTGCACCGAGCCGCTCACATCGATCAGCAATCCCATGTGCAGCGGCAGATCGGTCTCCCGCCGGAAATTCACAATCGATTGCGGCGGCTTGTGATCGTCCAGAATCGAAAAATCCGTTTGCCCCAGATCCCGTACAAATTTTCCATGCTTGTCCGTCGCGATAAACAGCACATTCACTTCATCCACCCGCTTGTGGATGGTAAGCATTGCCCCCTGCGGATCGTCCGCATCCGTCCCCGCCGCGTTCGCATAAGCTCTCGGGGCAGCGCTCGCATAGGCATTCGCGTAAGGCTCCGACTGGCCGAACGCCAGCGAACCCGACGCCAGCACCGCCGTCAGCGCCGTCAGCCACCCGGCCCATCGCGTGTACTTCATGCCCGCAGAATCCAAAATTTTCACTCCGCCCCGCCGCTAAACCTCGCCAAAATGTACTTCCTATTGATACTTCCCATTCATTAGATGCACGCCAAGTGCCGAATAGCGGGCAATCTCCCGCCAGTCTATCGACTCACTCTAGTGCCGCACCTCTCCACTGCCAAGTTACAAAAGGAGCACCAATTTGGTCATATTTCGCGATAAGCCCCAAATCCCGCCATCCGCGCCCCAATTCCTACAGCGAACCATCCCATCCCTCAGCCCCTGCACTCTAGTGCGCAACCCTCGCACCTGAGCTCAGGTTAATATTCATCCAGTGCAATCCGCCCAGGCGAAGTTCCCAAACCAAGCTCGCGGAGGAATCGATTCCCATGAACCCAGCGCCAAGAATAAAAGCGTTAAAAATAAATAAGCTCACAGCCTTCTTAATCGCCCTTCTATCCGCCTTCTGCATCCTGTCCTCGCTCGCCTTCGCCAACGACGAACGCGAAGCCGGCCGCGTCAAAGATGCCGGCGAAGTCATGAAAGAAATCCTCAACATCCCCGATGACATTCCTCAAGACCTCCTCGACAAAGCCGAGTGCGTCATCATTCTTCCATCCGTGAAAAAAGGCGCGTTCGGCGTTGGCGGCAGTTACGGCCGCGGCGTCATGATCTGCCGCAGCGGCCAGCACTATACCGGACCCTGGGGTGCGCCCGCTCTCTACGCCCTCGAAGGCATAAGCATCGGCTTCCAGCTCGGCGCGCAGGAAACAGATTTCGTTCTGCTCGTGATGAATCCCCAAGGTGCGCGCTCGCTGCTCTCCAGCAAAGTCAAATTAGGCGCCGACGCATCCGCCGCCGCCGGACCCAAAGGCCGCACCGCCGAAGGCGCAACCGACATCGTCATGAACGCCGAAATTCTCTCCTACTCCCGCAACAAAGGCCTCTTCGCCGGAATCTCCCTCGAAGGCTCTACCCTCCGCTCCGATGGCAACGCCAACGAAAAACTCTACGGCAAAAAACTATCCGCCAAAGACATCATCGTCGACCACCGTGTTGGCGTCCCCGCCAGCGCCCGCCAGCTAGTCTCCCTGCTCGACGCCAAATCCCCCAAAAATAAATCCGACCCCAAATCCCTGGAGTAAGTTTTGAAAGGGCGCGGCTTCAGCCGCGCCGTAAAACCCAGAAAATATCAACCTGCCTTTGGGTGGTGCAGCGGTTCACCGCTGCGATAACCTGCCAAGACTACCCGCGCTTCAGCGCCTGAGGTATTCTTTTCTCTCCCATGAAACCGCCAAAACTCCGCTGCCCCTGGGCCCGCACCGCTTCCATGATCCGCTACCACGACGAAGAATGGGGCGTCCCCCTCCACGACGACCAAAAACTTTTCGAGTTCTTAATCCTCGAAGGCGCCCAGGCCGGGCTCAGTTGGGAAACCATTCTCAACAAGCGCGAAAATTATCGTGCCGCCTTCGACTCCTTCAATCCCGAAGCCGTCGCCCGCTACAACCCCCGCAAACTCGCCCAACTCCTGCGCAATCCCGGCATCGTCCGCAACCGTCTCAAGCTCGCCTCCGCCGTAAAAAACGCCCGCGCCCTGCTTCAAATCCAAAAAGACTTCGGCAGCTTCGACCGCTACCTCTGGCAATTCGTAAACGGCAAGCCCAAAATAAATCTGCGCAACGCCCGCAACCCTGTCCCCGCCCGCACCCCCGAATCCGACGCCCTCAGCAAAGACCTAAAAAAACGCGGATTCAACTTCGTCGGTTCCACCATCTGCTACGCCTTCATGCAAGCCGTCGGCATGGTCAACGACCACACCTCCGACTGCTTCCGCCGCGCCAAACGCCCTTAAAACCACTACTGCGGCTTATTCTTCTCCGCCCTCTTATCCTCCAAATCCAGCCCAAACGTCGGATGCGCGTACGTCCCCTCGATCTTCACCGGAACCACTTCCCCCTGCCGCTTCTTCCTGAAAATCGGATCCACCATCCTCAACAAAACTGATTTCGTCCCGCTCGTCGTATCGGAAAGTTTCGTATCTACCCGGAGTCGCCCGCGCAAGTCGATCTTGTAATTGATCAGGTTATAAGTTCCCTCCACCCGCGCATGTGCCCCCGGAATCCAAAAAGATAAATCCGAAAACCTCGCCACTCCGCCCGCAATATTCACTTGCCCATCCAAATCCGCCAGCTCCGTTTCCGTCTCCGCATCGTCCTTCTTTTTTTCTCCTTGCGCTCCCGCACTCAGCTTATCCATCCCCTCCTGCGTCGACGCATTGGAAAACATTCCTCCCGCCAGCCCAAATCCCCCGCGCACCTTGACCTTGCTCAAAAACTCATCGTCCCCCGGCGGAAGCTCCACCGTGGCATGCAGTCCCACTGTCCCCGACATCGGAGCCTGCTTCGCCTCCACAAACAGCAGCAGCAAATCCTCGATCCGCGCATTCTTCGCCCGCACCTCGATCAGCGCCGTCTTTCCTTTCCCATCCGCCGACGCCGCAATGCTCCCCGCCGCCACCACATGCGTCTTCAAAAAGTCCGCATCCACCTGCTTCAAATACGTGTCGCCCTTGGTCGCATCCACATACGCGCTGAATCGCGAGGTCAGCCGCACCGTGTGCGAACTCGATTGCACCTTAAAATCCGGAGTGTCCGTCGTCCCCTCCACATCGATGTGCGCCAGCTTCCCCGCAAATTTCCCCTCCGCTTCCAGCGTCCCCGCAATCCCGCCATACACGCTCAAATCCGCCCGCTCGAACTTATACGTCCCCGAGATCGGTGTCTCCCCCGCATCCCCCAAATTCCAAACTCCAAACTTCCCCTCCGCGCTCACTTCCCCCGGAGGCTCCGGATTCCCCACCTTCACCCGGTAACTCATCGCCCCCTTCCATCCCACATTCTGCAAATCCGCTTCATGAATTTCGAAACGCAAAGGCTTCTTATTCGGATCGTCCGTCCCAAACTCCACCACGGCTCCATTCGCGACAATCTCCCCAATCGTGATCTTCGACCGCGTCGTGTGAAACTTCGCATGAGTATCGAACGGAGGAATCGATACCACCATCCCCTCCACCGTAATCCGCCCCACCCGCATCGCCAGCAGTCCCGAGTAGCTTCCCTCGATCGTCAACTTTTCAATCGTGATCAACGGCTTTGCCTCACCCGGCTCGTGATGAAACACCAACCCCTCCACCACGCACCCCGGCGACGGAAAATAAGTCTGCCGGAATCCCCGCACCTGCACTTGGCTGTCGCCCGCCTCCTGCAAATCCCGCAGAACCTGCCCTTCCGCAAACGGCCACGCCCGGCTCGTTCCAAAGGCAATCGCCGCAATCGCCACTGCAACCACCACAACCGCAGTCGCAATCTTCCACGCACGTCCGGGTCGTCCGTGCGTCACACCAGTTCTCGAAGGCGCAGCTGTAGCCAAGGCCATGATGAGTTTGGAGTCCCCACCGCCTAAGGAGGTTGCTGTAGAAAACCAGTTCGGCTTTGAAAGGGCGCACCTTTAGGCGCTCCATAAGCAAGAGTCCTTAATGAACAGAGCTTTAGAGTCCGCATGAGAACCGGCTTTCGAACCATGCAGTGGAGAAGAAACGACGGATTTCGCGCCCCGCAGGGGCCGATTGACAATAGTCCGGCGCCTTTAGCGCCGGGTGACGTGGGGAGATCAAGACGCGTCCCGGAGGGACGCCTGAAGTTCTCACGCACAAACTTCACCGCTGCGATCAATGTCGCAAAACACTCCAACCCCAGCCGCGAAGCGGCGCCAGAACGCAGCCCACGGCGCAAGCCGTGGGTCAAGAAACGGGCGGGGGTAACAAGCCCCGAAAGGGCGAAAGAAAAACATGCGCGTAAACTCCGCAGGGATGGCACGACTCTCCATGCATCCTCTACTCCGGCGTCATCCCGAAGTCCCGCGCCTTCACCAGCGGGACGAGGGATCTCCCGTGCCACATCTTTAAAACTGGGCCGCTACGGACGCCCGCCCTTCTTCCTCGTCTTCCCGATCGCAGCCTTTGGGAATCTTGAAAAGTGCTATCATGCCGCGTTCAAAGTTCTCTCGCGCTTCCGGGCCTCGATATGTTCAGGCTGTTTCATGGAGTGACTATGCGCCTCTGCTTGCTGCTGTTCCTCACTCTTTTTACGGTGGGCCAGCATTCACAACCACCATCCCCAACTCCAACTAAAGCCGCTGACGCAAATCAGAAACAACCCAAACCAGAGCAACAGCAAGCACGTAACGATGAGCAAGCTAGCCGAGATTTGACGACCGCCATCAATCAGCTTACCGCCGAAATAGCAGGCCAGAATCAGCAGCAGTCCGCTGCTCCAAACAAAGATGAAACGTCTGCTAAATGGTGGTCCATCGGGAATACCGTTTTGATTACGATATTCACTGGCATTTTGGCGTGGGTAGCCGTCCTTCAGTGGAAGGCGATGCACAGACAGGCCGACATCTACGACCGGCAGGCGGGAATTGCCGACAAACAGGCCGACATTGCCGCCGAACAATTGGAACTCACGAAAGCTACTGAAGGACGTCGCGACTTTGAAAAGACTATAGAAGGCTTCGAAAAAGCGAGAGAACAAAAGATTGTCGATGAGCGGTACTCTCAACAGTTCAGCCTCGCTCAAGAAAATGCGGTTGCTGCTAAACAATCCGCCGACGCCGCCTTGCTCAATGCTCAGTCGATTACAAACGCCGAGCGAGCGTGGATTCTTGTTGAGTTTGACGTAGACGGAAAGATTCCCCGCCAAGCTACCATCTATTGTCGAGCCAAGAACCACGGGCGGACCCCCGCTGAAATATCCAGATGCAGCGTTGTCTACTTCCCTCACACCTATGGCGAAGAGTACCCCACAGAGCCGGAGTATCAACAGACGGAGCTTGCCTAACCCAAGCACTTGGTTACTGGCGAATCGTTCCCCGTTCCCGATAGCCCGTTCCAACTCGAGGTGGAGATGCCCGACGAGATGTGGGAAGCCATGAACAAGAAGAATCAGAGGCTCACGTTTCTCGGCCACGTCGTCTACAAAGACCTGATTACTCGCGCCGATCACGAAACCAGATTTTGCTTCTTCCTTAGCCCCAATCCTGGCGTCGGCTTGATAATAACCGGCCCGCGCCATTACAACCGGCATACATAGGAACAGTCCTGTCACGGCAAGGAAAATTACACCCGTGAGCCGAGGGCACAACTGCCCCAATTCCGAATACCACCACACAAAGCCCAAACAACAAAAAAGGCCGCCCCTACGGGGCGGCCAATTCAATCCGTCAACTCCTACTTAAAAACAATCACTCCAAAATACCCATCCGTATCGTTCGGACCAGCCGTAAAGAACAGCTGATTCGTCGCCCCGTTCGAAGACGACCCTCCGCCGCCACCGAACTCAATTCCCCACAGTCCGTTGATGCTCAGCGCTTTGCCCGCCGCATTCGAAAGCGTCCCCAGCAGCTTCCCGGTCGTCAGGTTGTAAGCGTTGATCGAACCGTTCGACGTGTTATTCGTAACCAGCAATGCCTTGCTGAATGTTCCAAAGTTCGCCGGAGCCACTGCAAACCCCCAAGCCTGGTTCAGCGGCTTGCCGTGCGCGAAGTGTTTCATCAGGGTTCCCGTCTCGCTGAATATATCGATGTAACCTCCGCCGCCTCCGGAAGTGGCCGCATACGCAACATACACTTCCCCGTTAATATCCTGAATTCCGAAAGGCGCAAAACCCGCCGGAATCGACGGATCGGTAAATGACCCGGTCAGATTAAAGTTGCCGTCGAAAATATCCACCTTGTTATTGGCGGCGTCCGCGGCAAACAAAGAATTCCCCGAAGCATGGTTGGTAATCGCCAGCCCGGTGTAGCTTGCCCCGGCGACCTTCGCTCCAATCAACGCCGTACTCGGGTCGAACGCCGACCATCCGCTGATCGTTCCATCCAAAGTGGCAAACAGGAACACCGAAGTCCAGGTGTCGATCTTGAACTCCGTGGAAGCGTTGTAAACGATTCCCGTCGGAGTCCCCGCCGTCCCGCTACTGGCCGGAGGAACAACCACCTGCAAACTCTGCGGATCTCCCGTCGCGGTGTACAACGTCGACCACCCGCTGGCCTCGTCGCTGACCCAGAACGGAGCGTCCGGGCTGTACGCCAGCCCCCACGGATTCTTCAGCAGCGGATCGGTAAACTTCGCCTTGCCGGTTAAATCTGAAGTCAGGTTGACCATTTGATATTGTGCCAGGGCGGCGCTGGAACTCAGCACCAGCAGAAGTCCCAGGGCGGCAGAAATGAGGTTTGTGCGGCCAAGCCAATAACGCATTGCGATTTCTCCTTGAGTGGTATGGTGCGAGTGAAGGGCGAATCCAGATCCAAGTTTCCACGGGTCCAGATTTCATGGACCCAGATTCCACGGATACAGGTTCCACGGATCCAGACTCTACGGATCGAAGTTCCGCGCCGGGCCCATCTTTAATTCTTGACAACTTTTTCCCGTCCCGCCGAACCAGCCCATCCTAGGCCGCACTCGACCCCCATTTGTCAAAGGATTGTCATCACTTTGTATAATTCCTGTCGCCCAACCATCGACCCGCGCCCCGCCAAGCGCGAATGCCCTCGGCAGTGTTAGAGCACGATCCACCAAACCGTACTGATCTAGAGATCGGTACCCGCGTAGCGAACTGGTTGCAAACCCGCACCCCGTCAATTAAGCTAGTCTTCAAGTTCAGCAAAAAGCCCTCCCGCCGGATGGCGGAACTGGCAGACGCAGCGGACTCAAAATCCCACAAACATCTCAGATTAAGTTTTTATCTCGCTGAAAAACATAAACTTATTGACATATTTCAAAAGGTACTATAACTTACACATCTATTACACAGTTTTAATGTTCTCACGCCGGTTCAAACTGAGGAGCGAATGCCGGAACAACACACAATCCTTGGCGGCAAGGTTTACGTCTACAAGCGTCCCAACAGCACCCTCTGGCAGTGCTCAAGCTATTTCGCAGGCAAAAATCGCCGGACCAGCACGAAGGAAGAGAGCCTCTCTAAAGCCAAGGAAGTCGCCGAGGACTGGTACCTACAGCTTCGCGGAAAACTCCGTGGTGGCGAGATCAAGAGCGAAAAGACCTTTCGCGACGTATCTGAACGCTATCTGCACGAGTACGACATCATCACCCAGGGACAGCGCAACAAGCGATATGTAGACGGCCAGCACTGGCGATCAAGCGTTCACTTGGTCCCCTTCTTCGGGAGCATGGGCATCTCAGAGATCACCGCAGGAAAGATACAGGAATACCGAATTCACAGATACCAAGAAGCAATTGCGAAGCGTGGCAAGCCGCCGGGTCACAGCACCCTGCATCAAGAAATTGTGACGCTGCGCCAGACCCTCAAAACAGCGCTGCGCCATGGATGGCTCGACCGGCTCCCCGATTTCTCTGAGCCGTACCGGTCATCTCCAAAAATCTCTCACAGGGCGTGGTTCTCACCAGAGGAATACAAGAGGCTCTACGAAGCGACACGAAAGCGCGCGCAGGAGCCAAAGAAGAAGGGCTTCAACTGGGAGGCGGAACAGCTGCACGACTTTGTGCTATTCGCCGTCAATACCGGACTGCGGCCCGACGAGGCATGGCGTCTTGAGTTCAGGGATGTCACCATTGTCGATGACGAGGATTTGGGTAAGACGATCCTGGAGATTGAAGTTCGCGGAAAGCGCGGTGTCGGATATTGCAAGAGTATGCCCGGTGCAGTGCGGCCTTTTGAGCGACTTCGAAGCCGGCTCCGCCCGGCGCGCATTTATGGCGTGAACACGCCCACAGAAACTTCCGTGAACTCCAATGTCCTTGGGGAACAATGGCGCACGCCCGAACCCACCGATCTTATTTTTCCCAAGTGGCAGCGGGAGCTTTTCAAAACTATCCTCGACGAACAGAAGCTTCGTTTCGACCGCGATGGCAGACCCCGTACAGCCTATAGTCTGCGGCATACATACATCTGCCTTCGCCTGATGGAGGGCGCCGACATCTACCAAATCGCCAAGAACTGCCGCACGAGTGTCGAGATGATCGAGAAATACTACGCGGCGCACATCAAGACCTCGCTCGACGCCGCTGCGATCAATGTCATGCGGCCCAAGAAAAACAAGAAAGGCAAGAGAGCCATCCAGCCCACTCAGGCTCCGATGCAACCTCTAGGCGAGGAAATGAGTCTGTAAAATCCTCCGGCACTCGCGCGTTTCCGACTTGACGTTGGTAGATTTGTGTCCCGTAGAAGCTGTTTGCACTCGCCCCCATGGCAGACGCATTTCGTGAGAGTAGAAAACTTTGATGGGTTGGCATAATGATGCGACGTGAAAGGTTTCTGGACCTACATGGTCGAAGAACATAACCGCATGGTCACACACTCGCAACGGTCACCTGATGAAACGTTTCTCTTGTTCGTTGGATTGCAGCTTCTCTTCGCCGCCATTTAGTTCATGATCTATCGTCTTAACTGTGCAAATTTTCGCTTTCAATACGGACTTGAGCACGACGCAGCCTGCCGAGGCGACCCTTGGTTCTCCTTTTCAACGTCTATAGATGCCCTTGTCGAACGCCGGAGCATGCGGGCGACTGGCAGGCGGAACACTTCACGTATGGACCGCTTATGGGTTGCCGAATCGTGCAATGAAAGATAAGCTACTCGGGGCTGGTACTTAGCACGGGTCAGTCCCCAGATCGAAATCCGTCACAGTATTCTCTCTCGCAGAAACGGGCGGAAATCTATGCACTTTCTAGACGCAGTCCGAATCTGCGGGGAGCGACGATTTTCCGTCTTGAGTATTCGCAAGGGACAGTTAGTTGGTGTGCTCTCAATTTTCCTTCTCTGCGGTTGCGGCGGTGGTAGTCCCTCAAATGCTCCTGCTCCTCCTCAAGCAACGATAACGTCAGTCTCGGTGACTGCACCCGCAACAACAATCCTAACCGGGCAGACGCTCGTATTTACAGATACGGTGCAAGGCACAGGCGCATACAGTTCAGTGGTGACATGGGCAATCAACGGCATTACCGGCGGCAATGCTCAAAATGGGACGATCTCCAACGGAGTCTACGTCGCCCCGACCGCGCCGCCGAGCACAAATCCCGTCGCCGTGACTGCAACCAGCGTTGCGGACCCGACAAAGTCGGGAACAGCCACAGCGACCGTGTTCATGATCGTTATCGCCCCGACTAATCCACTTATTTATTACGGCCAGACCCAGCAGTTTACAGCCACAATGACTGGGATCGACAACCCGGTTATTCAATGGTCAGCTCTCTTGGGAAGCATTAGCAACACTGGTTTGTACACCGCTCCCTCGGACGAAGTTCTGCCAGAGCAGGAGGCGGTTTCGGCGAGTGTGACAGGCGCGACAGGTTCGGTAGTAATCGAGTTCTACTTGCAGCCAATCCCTCCGAAACTCGATTTCATCTCTCCGTCCAAAGGCATTGTTAGTCAGATTGTCACACTCAACACGGAGGGCTTGTACAACGTCACGAATGTCTTTTTCTCGCTGCCCGACGGAGTTCCGATCGCTGCGAATTTCACGGGTATATCGCCCACGCGGTATACCGCTACGGTGCCGGTAGGAACTGCAACTGGGCCGGTTTGGATGCAATATACACCGCTGCAAGGGGGAGTTGCGACAACGAATTCAGTCAATTTCACTCGTCTTCCAAACTTGCACATTCGCGCACAAAGCACCGAATTGTCCTCGGGAGAAACAACGCAGTTTGTTTTCAGCTTATTGGGAGGCACCAGTCCCGATGTAGTGCAATGGTCTGCAGATCAAGGAACCATCAGTACCAGCGGCTCATATCAGGCCCCAACCGTTTCCAGCGAAGCCTTCGCCACGGTTACCGGTTGCCTTACGGGAACGCAGGCGTGTGATTCAGTGATGCTTCACTTGCTGCCATTTCGCATCACGCCGTCGCCTCCGGTTGTCAGCGAAGGGGACACATTACAGCTACAAGCCATTCAGGGCGGAACGCAGCTATCGCCTACCTGGTCTTTACCGACGTCAGAGGGGAGCATTTCGCAAAGTGGATTGTTCACCGCGCCGACCACTACCGCTGAGGCTGGTCCGATTCCGGTCAATGCCATTCTCTCTGGTTCCACCCAAAGTACCTCGGTAGCAGTAACCGGTGGTTTCCCCGGTGCAGTGAATCGTGTGTGGGATTACGTCAACTTCAACCAACCGGGAAACCTGGGCATGTTTGTCCAATCGGTGGCCGTAAGTGGCACCCGAGCTTACTGCCTGGATCTTGGGTCTCCGTTTACGTCCAACCTGTCATACGCTGCCATTGACGTCTACGATATTACCGACCCACGTTATCCGGTGTGGCTGGCAGCTGTCGACTCGGTAAGCAGTCTTCCCGTTCACATGTTTACGTATGGGAATTATCTATTCACTGTGGATGTGAATCTTGGGTACCCGACACCGACACCGAGTCGTATTTCCATCTATAACATCCAGAACCCAGTCCCGGTTCTCAATTCAGTAGTCAGCATTCCGAGCTTGACTTTTGCGCAGGTGAACAATGGCGTTATTTATGGACTTGGTCAAGGTGCGGCGCCCGGCTCAACCACCATCCCGGTATACACGTTCGATGTGAGTACCGGCAGCGTAATCCAGAATGAGTACGATTTGCCTCCACCTCCGGGTCTAATCCCAAGCAATTTCATAGCGGTAACCGGAAGCGGAAATATGATCTACGCCTCCCAGTCAAATCCAAGCGGCAGCGCGCAAGGCCTTGCATTGGATGCCTTCGACATTTCAACCTCACCACCAACACTGGTGAGTTGGGTGGCAGAGTTTGATGTTGGATTCTCGCTGCAGGCAGTCAATCAGCTTCTTTTCGCGGATTTTGATGTCTACGATTTCTCAACTGCCAGTCCCACACTGGTCGCCAGCTTTCCACTAATCGAAGTGGAATCTGTACAAGGCAATCAAGTGCTGGCGCTCGGGGACTACGCCAACTACATGGTGATTGACGTTACCAATCCGACGAGCCCGGTGGTCACCCAGAATGTCGCAAACGTGGCTTCCGAAAACCCTTACATGGTCCCTAATGCCACATGGGCTGGGAACTACTTCATAACCGCGGATGGTATGGGGGGCTTCTCTGTTTACGATGCTTCAGTACCCGGCGGCCCCAGCAACGAGGCCCCTTATCCGGCTGATCAGGAAGACGATGCACAGTTTAGTCAGATCTTCGACCAGGTCATTCAGCCTCCGACACTGTACGCGGTTGGTCCTGCTCTGGCCGGAGCGGGCAACACCGGTGGACTGATCACGTTCGATGTAAGTGGAAGCCAGCCGAACCCAGTTGGGACTTTGCTTTATACGAACGAAGTTGGTTTAGCGATACAAGTTTCTGGGGTGAATGCTTTTGTTGGACTGACCGACAGCCTCAAAGTGGTAGATGTATCCAGTGCCAGCAATCCAACTGAAATTGCATCTCTAGCCCTACCTGTCAATGCGCTCGCGTTGTCCGGTAGTAATTTGTTCGTTGGTACAAGCGACGGCAGGCTTGTCGTAGTGGACGTATCTAATCCGGCTGCGCCCAACCAGATTGGCAGCGTTTCGATTACTGGCCTCCCGAACCGGATGAACGTCTCGGGTACTCTGCTCTTTGTCGCCGATGGTGCCCAAGGCCTGCTGATTTTTGATGTTTCTCAACCGAATTCTCCCGCTCTGCTGTCGCAGTTCTTACTCAGCGCCCCCATCTGGGACGTGGCTCCATCCGGGACTACCGTCCTGCTGGCAGCCGACGCCTTGGGACTGGTTCTGGCCGATGTGTCAAATCCAGCACAAGTGAACCAACTCAGCCAAACAGCGCTTCCTCCCTTCAATCCTTTCCCTTCGCTCAATACCACTGGTTCGTTGACTCTGGGCGCCTCGGTCGCGGTTCAAGGTGGGCTGGCCTACGTTGGAACAACCACGAACGATGAGGATGCGACCGCCGCGGTAACCGCGTTCGACTTCAGTCAACCGACAAGTCCAAGACTGGTGGCGCTCCGTCTTCAGATCGGCGATGACATCTCGGTCATAACGCCGTCAGGAAGCAACCTTTTCCTGGCAGCGAACGGCATAGTCGTGCAGTACAACAACTCACTCCCTCGAAACTCCATCGAGTTGTACGAACCCCCGGCAGCCCTCGAACAATCCTTTGTGGCACAGGGCACTCACGAACGGGCGAAGACGTACTTGCATCCGAAGCTGAATAAGGGCTGGAAGGCGACCATTCAGCAACGCAATCACGGTCCTATGATGACCGCTCCACGTTGCCGCGTCGCTTCAAGGTGCTGGTCGCCTTCACCTTAATCACCATTCGCACGGGCGCTACTCAAAATTCGCCGTTCCAAGCCTGCACCCGCAACCAGATTCCCAGATCAACAACCAGGCGTAGGAGGACCGGGCTGTAGGAGACTTCCAAGACCTTGCCTTCGTCCGGCTCGATGGCATAGTTCATAACCAACTCAGCCATACCATCCTCATCCCGGAACTGGCGGAAGAACTGTGCATTTGTATTTAGGAAAGAGGCGGCTTTTTCTAATGCGCCCTTATAGTCCTCTTCACCCACCCCACTGACAAGACGGGCGTGCCATCTTGCGGACTGCATCACGACCTGTGTGCCCATACGCGCGTCTTTCATCCACGCAAAATCGGGTTCAAGTAAGAGCGCCTCAGTGAAGGTCGCCGGGTCACGCACGGTGTGCGATAAAACGATATCAAGTTTAAAACCATCTTTTGCCGGAATCACTTATTACCTCCTCCGTCTTTTCACAGCAGACCGAGTGTTTCTTTGACGACTACTACTAGCTCTCTATAGCCCAGCTTCCTACCCGCATCTATGCTTGCTCCGGCGATAATGTCATGGACAGCATCGGCATCCTTACCTGTCAGCTTCAATTCTTGAATGATGTCGCGGGCAATTTTGTTTTCCCTTCTTAATGCATCCGTCCCTTTACCCATTCCAAGACTGCCAGGCTTTCTGCTGATCGCGGCAGCGGAGGCCCCCGACGAGCCAGCACCGGCAACATGGTCTATGAGAAGGCCTGTGAGAGGAAAGAATAATGCCGCCGCACGGTACTCGGCCATGCCTGCTGCTTCCACTGCTCCGGCTGCATTGTTCCAAGTCGATGCGTTTGCCGAACCAAAGACGCCGGCAGCCAGACTGCCGGAGGGAAAGCCGCCGTTCAAATCCGGCCCCTGGAGAACTCCCCTGCCGATGCCCCCGCTATCTGGTGTGTAGTTAAATGACGAGCTGTTATTGTCCGCGTTGTACTTGAAAGAAGTTACGTCGATGGTTCCGTTTACAAAAACGCCGTTGTCATCTTTGCCGCCAGCATTTGTGCAATCTCCCCTTTGAACATAGCCCGTGCCATCGCCATTTGAGTAGATGCAATCGAGACCGTCGGGATCAGTAGAATTGAGCGGGTTGTTGTGAACATAAGCGTAGCCGTTCCAAGCCTGAGGAGACTCCAGATGATCGAATCCGTCAATCTGTTCTGGGTCAGGTGACATGAATCTGCCCATACTTGACCCGATTGACCTGCTCCCCTCTTTCCGCACAAAGGCAAGTATGATTTTTGCGAAAGGAAGGGGAAGAAGGTATGTCGAAGAGCAGGCACACAGAGGCGCAGATG
>Ga0302227_10000496_pt1 | contig 33956 bp, 28 predicted proteins | sample II_Palsa_N1_1_FD_193525 | JGI IMG/M metagenome (GOLD analysis project Ga0302227, IMG submission 193525) | Peat permafrost microbial communities from Stordalen Mire near Abisko, Sweden - II_Palsa_N1_1 | ecosystem: Environmental > Terrestrial > Soil > Palsa > Peat permafrost | place: Sweden... | reverse complement strand
TTCATCGGTAAATGCACCGCGGCCGTCCATTTTGGTATCCGTAAAAAAGCCCAGCTCAGTGTTCCCGTCAAAATCGCCGAACACTTTAAACATAATAGAATAAATGTTTGCATTAGCCGTAACATAGTTATACTTATTCCCCAAGCCTATTTGCAAGGCAGAGTTAGTATAGCCATTGTTGATATACCTGTTTTTTAACGTTTGCTGTGCATCGCCGGTTAAATTAACATTAACGTTAAAATTGGGGACAAGAAAGTTAAAGGCGTAGTACTTACTGGTATCAGGAGTAAATGATTTTTGAGATGGGTTTTCGAAAGAATCGTATAAAGTGCCCGTGTTGTATTGCGCATATCCCTGGGCAAACAGCTTTGAAGTAAATAATAAAAGGCAAAAAACTAATAAAATTTTCCTCATAAACTAACCCTCGTCAATTTCACACTAAAATAAATCATTTTAATTACAACCATGCGTTGCAATCGCATTTTAACGCTTAATGGCTGTTATCATTATGTTAACAGGCCACTTTACACCAATGCTACTGGAATTCGTTGTTTACGGCTATAGTATCAACATTGTTTAGTCGCATACAAAAGTTAGTGTAAAAATTTTTGTCGGCTGCTGATAATTGGTAGGATGCGGCATAGAAACTTTTCCATCCCGGTGTATTGCTTTCGAAGGATTTGTATTGTTCAGGATCCATATCCCTCTTTAAAATAGACTGTGAATTTTTGAAGTTGATAAAGAAAGCCACGTTACTCTTTTCAGAAAGCAGATCGTAAAACTGGTTGTATTGATCTATTTTGCTTAAAAATTTACGGTTGAGATAAGTATCTGAGTAGCTGTTTAATTCCTTTTCACTAGTGGCTAATATCAGGTAATTATCAACAATCATAAAATATGGTTTCTTTAAAACGCCAAAAGCATCGCCCAGCAAAAAGAATGGCAGTTTACTATAATTAAACTGGCCGATATGATCAGTTACCATATTGCTGATGTTAAGCATAAATGGCAATAGTTTAGATCCATCTTTAATCGAAATGATCGCGTATTTTTCTTCGTAACGTGTGGTTACAATGGCAAACTCGTTGCCAAGCAGGTTATTAAACTCAGTTCTTAAATTTATACCTGCTTCGGATTTGATCTTGTCAAAAAGTTGATCCTGCTCTTGTTGTATACCTGCTTTTACATGGTATTGGTAAAGATCGGCACCAAACTTTAAAGGGTCAGAAACAGCAAAGTTGGTACTATAGGCGGTTGATGCCGGGAAAATATCTTTAAGATGATTAGCAACTGGCTCCTGCCCGGTAAACAGGTTTAAATAGGTGATATTACTTTTCTCCAGTGTTGAGATACCGCTGAACATCAACGCGTCGCTTTTATAATTCATGCTCAAAACCGCTTTGGCTTCCAGCAATTTAAAGCTCCTGAATATATCTGTATTGTTAGCAAATAATTGATCCAAAAGCGGCGTTAGCTGTCCGTAATTCACGTATAAATTCGCCAGCGAGTTGTTGTTTTGTTGTTCGGATAAAAGCACGAAATCTTGCTTATCGACTTTGAATTTATTTTGTGCGCTTTCCTCTGCTAAATCCTGCGAGAAACTGGCCGAGAAAACACCTTCGCCTTTATCAACCACATAGAAACGCTTTTTTATCGAGTTGAAATAAATGCTGTAGCCCTTCGCGCCCCGGATGTGCAATGGGTTTATAATAAGTCCGCTACTTTTTTGTGCCGATAACTGATCCATCAACCCATCATTAAACCCTTTATTGGCCGACATCGTCAACAGCAAATCAAAATCTTTATTTTTTATTGGATGAACGGATATAAATAAGCTTTGCCCTTTAAAATATTTTGTGAGCAACGGATTAGCTAATAACTGATCGCGTACTGTATCTATATCAGCAATTTTTTCTTTACCGGTAACCGATTCAAGTAAGGTATTGCCATTAAAAATATCGTAAAAACTTTTTTCATTCGTGAACTGGAATATCAAAGCGGCATCATCGGGTATGGCAGCCATAACACGGCTGGTATTTGATCCCGGTGGATTCAGATTTTTAAAATAGACCACCGTAATAGCAACTGTGGCTATAAATAAAAGTACGGTGGCAATAATCTGTCTCTTCATAATAGTTTACCGGTGCAATTTATGATTTTTACCAACGGTTAATAAACAAATACTTTCATTTGGTTAACTTAGCGTTTTATCCCTATGATGAGTAAACGCATAATTATTACCGCTTCAATTTTTGGTATGCTTGCCGTTATTGCCGGTGCCTTTGGCGCCCATGGCCTCAAAGCTTATTTAAAACCCGACGATTTAGAGGTTTGGCATACAGCGGTGCAGTACCAATTTTACCACGTATTTGCTTTGCTGTTTCTGGCAACAATTGCACGTACCAAAAATAGCTTAATTACCAGCACATATTACCTGTTTACATTGGGTATTGTATTTTTTTCGGGCTCATTGTATCTTTTGGCTTGCCGGGAAGTACTAGGTTACGATTGGCTGTACTATTTTGGCCCGATTACACCAATAGGCGGCTTGCTGTTTATTATTGGTTGGATAACCCTTGCCATGGCTGCGTATAAAACCAAGGCTGCCTGATGTTAGAGTTTGCCGAAGCCGGATATACCGACCGTAAAACGCTTTTTGTTGAGGTGATATTGCCTTTAGCTATAGCCAAAAACTATACTTATCGCGTACCATTTGAATTGAATGATAGCGTAGCTATAGGCAAACGCGCCGTTGTACAATTTGGCAAGAGCAAGCTTTATACCGCCATTATCGCCGGCATTGGCACACAACCACCTGAAAAATATGAAGCCAAGTATTTAGTTGAATTATTAGATGATAAACCTGTTGTTACGCATGAGCAACTCCATTTTTGGCAATGGATAGCAGATTATTACATGTGTAACCTGGGCGAAGTGATGAATGCTGCCTTGCCCTCTGCCTTAAAATTAGCCAGCGAAACCAAGATAGCGATCAATAAAGATTTCGAGTTTGACCGGACTACGCTACACGACAAAGAATATTTAATTATTGAGGCGCTGGAGATTCAACCCGAATTAACGGTTAGTGATATCGTAAAACTGCTTGGCCAAAAAACGGTAATGCCAATTTTGAAGGGTTTGTTTGAGAAGAACATCATCCATATTTCGGAAGAAGTTAGCGACCGCTACAAACCACGCAGGCGGACTTTTATTACCCTCAACCCTATCTACAATAATGCAGATCAGCGACAGGAGTTATTTGCTATTCTTGAGAAAAGAGCGCCTAAACAAGCCGATGCGGTGCTGGCATATTTAAAACTTTCGCGCACGCAAAAAAGCATCTCTAAAAATGAGTTGATCGAAGAAAGTGGCGCAGGTGATTCCAGTATTAAGAGTTTGATTGAGAAGGAGATTTTCATTCCTGAATATAAAAATGTTAGTCGCCTTTATTACGAGGAAGAAGAAGTTAGTGCTGGTTTTAACCTAAGCGAACAACAACAAGGTGCCTTGCAAAGCATAAGCGACCAGTTTGCTGAGAAAGATGTGGTATTGCTGCATGGTGTAACCTCATCAGGCAAAACCCAGGTTTATATTAGGCTGATTGAGGAAATGATCAACTCCGGCAGACAAGTGCTTTATTTATTACCTGAGATTGCGCTTACTACACATATTATTGAGCGCTTGCGCCTGTATTTTGGTGCAGATATTGGCGTTTACCACTCCCGTTTTAATGATAACGAGCGTGTGGAGGTTTGGCAAAAGGTGCTGAACCATGAATACAAGGTGATACTGGGTGCACGATCATCCGTATTCCTGCCTTTTAATGACCTGGGGCTAATTATTGTTGATGAGGAACACGATACATCCTATAAACAATATGATCCCGCCCCGCGGTATAATGCACGCGATGCGGCAATCTTTTTAGCCAATATGCATGGGGGTAAGATTTTGTTGGGATCGGCTACCCCATCGTTTGAAAGTTATTATAATGCCCGTATCCATAAATATGGTTTTGCCGAACTAAGCGAGCGTTTTGGAGGGGTAGAAATGCCACAGGTAGAAATTGTAAGCATAGCCGAAGAAACTAAAAAGAAAACTATACAATCACACTTTACCAGTGTTTTGATTGCGGATATACAACAAGCCTTAGCGAATAAAGAACAGGTGATCCTGTTTCAAAACCGCCGTGGTTATGCCCCGGTTTTAATGTGTAAGGTTTGCGCTTATACGCCGAAATGTATCAACTGTGATGTTAGTCTTACTTATCATAAAAGCAGTGGCAAACTACATTGTCATTACTGTGGGTATCGCGAAGATTCGCCATCTATTTGCCCGGCATGTGGTTCAACGCATTTGGAATATAAAGGCTTCGGTACCGAGAAAATTGAGGATGAATTAAGCCTGATACTTCCGGATGCCCGTATTGCACGGATGGATTTGGACACAACCCGGTCTAAAAATTCGCTGCAAACTATTCTTAATGATTTGGAGGAAAAGAAGATCGATATTTTAGTCGGCACCCAGATGGTGGCTAAGGGCTTGGATTTTGCAGATGTAACCGTAATCGGTATTATTAATGCAGATAGCCTGCTCAAATTTCCGGATTACCGTGCCAATGAGCGCAGTTTCCAGATGCTGGCACAAGTTAGCGGCAGAGCGGGCAGGCGCGGCAAGCAAGGTAAAGTGGTTATTCAAACTTATGACCCTAATCACCGGGTTATAAAACAGGTTATCGAAAATGATTATGCTGATCTGTATTTCACCGAAATGAGCGAGCGTAAAAATTTTAGCTACCCGCCATTTTCACGACTGATTAATCTTGATATTAAACACAAAGAACCTGAAGTACTATACAACCAGGCACAATATTTAGGCAACGAATTACGCAAACATTTCGGCGAACGGGTTATCGGCCCGCAACCACCTTTGGTTGGCAGAATCCGTAATTATTATATCCAATCTATCTTGCTAAAGTTTGAGAAGGATAGCGTGTCTATTAATAAGGCAAAAGCTATTATTCGTGATACTATCACCCAGTTTCAAACCATAAAATTGAGTAAAGGAAGTATTGTTCAGCCTGACGTAGATCCGTATTAAATATCTGAATCGGAATTTCCAGAATTTTAGAATTAACAAAATAATTCGATTGACTTTCAGGTTTTAATATTCTGCAAATTATTTAATTCTAGAAATCCTGATTCAGATACTAAAAATACTGGTAAATTAGCTACAGAATGGCATACAAGTACATCGACAATTATAGAGAACAAGGGGCAAGAAAAAAACTCGTCGAGGTTTTGGCAAAGAAGGGTATTGAAGACGAAAACGTGCTTGCAGCCATAGCTAATGTACCCCGCCATTACTTTTTTGATGAAACTTTTTGGAACCAGGCTTACAAGGATATTGCCTTTCCGATTGGTGCAGGGCAAACCATATCTCAACCCTATACTGTAGCTTATCAAACCGAATTATTACACATCCGTAAAGGTGATAAAGTGTTAGAGATTGGTACCGGCTGCGGTTATCAAACCTGCATACTCATTAAACTTGGCGCCAAAGTTTACACTATTGAACGCCAGGAAAAACTATACGAACGCACCATTCAAGTATTACCTTACATGGGTTATAAACCACATTTCTTTTTGGGCGATGGCTCAAGAGGGATAGCGGAGCATGCGCCTTACAATAAAATCATCGTAACTGCCGGTGCCCCTACTGTACCTGAAGAATTGTTAAAGCAATTGACTATTGGCGGGATATTGGTTATCCCTGTTGGTGATGAAGCTCAGCAAAAAATGGTTACGATTTTAAAAACCGGTGAGCATGATTATGAGAAACATGTTTTGGATACCTTTAGGTTTGTGCCTTTGAAGGGTGAGAATGCCTGGTAAGCCCCCCAGCCCCCTGAAGGGGAAGTGTCAATGGTTCCCTCTTTAGGGCGCGGAGGGGGCTATCTTTTCATCGCCCTGTCCATCTCTACCTTAACATCGCGCTCTTTCATTGTTTCGCGTTTATCAAAGGTTTTTTTACCCTGGGCTAAACCTATTTCCAATTTAGCAAAACCGCGATCGCTAATAAAAAGTGCTAAAGGAACAATCGTCAGGCCTTTTTCTTCGCCACGGGTTAGCAACTTTTTTAACTCTTTTTTATTCAACAATAAAACACGGTCGCGTTTGGCTTCATGGTTATAAAACGAACCAAAAGAATACTCCGCGATATGTAAATTACGCACATATAACTGGCCGCCAATAAAAGTACAAAAAGCATCATTTATGTTTGCTTTATTGTCACGTATTGATTTTATTTCGGTACCTAACAGCTTTATACCGGCAACATATTTATCCAGTATAATATATTCAAAATAGGCTTTTTTATTTTTTATGTAGATCTTATCGTCACTCATTACAATGCAAATATAGCCGTTTTATTTTGTTTGCGGTTTTACTATCAGCACGGGCACCTTAACCATGTGCCGCACTTTGTTAACGGTTGTACCAAAAAGCAAGTCCTTAATAGCCTTGTGCCCATGCGAACCCATTACTATAAAATCGACACCCTCTTTCTTAACAATTTGCGCAATGGATGTTGCTGGCGCGCCGTAGCCAATTTGCGGATTGGCTTTATAACCCAACTTTTTCATGGCATCCACATATTTATCCAGGTTATCCAAATCGCTTTGCGTTTCCTGATCCATTACTTCCTTACCATAGTATCGGGCACCCGCGGTTTCAACCACATGTATCAGCGTATAATCGGCATGTTTGCCGCCCTGCATAATAGCATGGCGAATGGATTCAGTATCATTCTTCGAAAAATCAATACTAACAGCGATATTATGATATTTTATAGCATCTAATTCATCAATCACCGTAGCTAAACCATGCGGAATATAGGTAGGCTGATCTTTATGTTTAAACAATAATGGTCGTAAAAACACATACAACATGAGCATCCCTATGGCTAACACAAACGGCTCAACCAAAAAGTGCATCCATATCGCTGATGACTTTGAAGCGTGGATCCATTCGCCCAATTGCTCAACAACTAACTGCGCGTTAAGGCCTAGAATTATTATGGCGCATCCCCAAGCCATTATTTTTGTTTTCAGGTCGATTGCGAAGTTGCCCATCTTCTTTTTGTCGGATACAAAATGGATAAGCGGTACTACGGCAAATCCCAACTGCAAGCTCAACACAACCTGGCTTAATATAATCAGGTTACCCAAGCCTCTTTCGCCAGAATAAAGAATGGTAAACACAGCAGGTACAATAGCCATCAATCGCGTAAGCAAGCGGCGCAACCAGGGTTCAATACGCAGGTTAATGTGACCTTCCATAATAATCTGACCGGCAAGCGTGCCTGTTATGGTTGAGCTTTGTCCGGATGCGATCAAAGCAACTGCAAATAGAATCGGCGCTAATGAACCGAAAATATGTTCGAGCAATTTATAAGCATCCTGAATCTCGGCCACCTTAAAAAACCCATTGGTAAAAAATGCACTTGCCGCTAAAATCAATATCGCGGCATTTACTACAAAAGCAACATTAAGCGCAATTACGGTATCAAAAACATTAAACTTTATGGCTGATTTTATTCCTGCTTCAGTACGATTTATCTTTCGCGTTTGTACAAGGGATGAGTGCAGATACAAATTATGCGGCATAACCGTAGCACCAATAATACCGATGGCCAGGTACAAAGCATTGCCACTTAGCATACTTGGTACAAACCCTTTGGCAATAGCAACTGTATCGGGATGAACAATGAACATCTCAATCAGGAAAGATAACCCAATAATAAATATCATCGACACTATAAAACCTTCCAACTTGCGCATGCCTTTGTTCATCAAAAAAAGCATCAACACGGTATCGGTTATCGTGAGCGAAACACCCCATATCAACGGTAGATGGAAAAGCAGGTTTAACCCTATCGCCATACCAATGATTTCAGCCAGATCACAGGCTATGATGGCAATTTGCGCCAGGATGTAAAGGCAGAAATTTACAAACCGGTTATAAGTATGTTTTGACGCTTGCGCAAGATCTAAACCTCTTACAATACCTAATCTTGCGCTTAAAGATTGAAGCAATAAGGCGATCAGGTTCGATACAAATAAGATCCAGATCAACCTGTAACCAAAGGCGCTGCCACCAGCTATATCTGTTGCCCAGTTACCCGGATCCATATAGCCAACGCTAATTAAATAAGCCGGACCAATAAAGGCCATGAACTTGCGCCAGCCGGTTTTATTTTCGGTTGATACGGAGTTATGCACATTGGCTAATGATTCATTGTGGTTATCGCTCATATGGTAACTAATAAGTTGTTGGCCACTTCGCGGCTGATGTGCACTTTGTTGTTATCTATTTGTAATACCATAGAATGATCGTATGCTATAATTTCTGTCACTTTTATTTTTCTTCCAATTGTTAATTGTTGTTTTTCCAGGTATTGTAAAAAACCGGGGGAATGATCACGAACGCCGGATACGATCCCACTTTCATCAACAGCAATCATTGCTATTGGTTTAAGATCGTGCGACTTAAAGTTGCCATTGCTATCGGGAATAGGGTCGCCATGCGGATCGTATTTAGGAAAGTTCATGAATTCATCCAGGCGGTTTACTAATTCCTTGGATGATATATGCTCCATTTCTTCAGCCATTTCGTGTACTTCATCCCATTTAAAATTGAGTTTTTCCACCAAAAAATATTCCCAAAGGCGATGTTTACGCACAATGTGCAAGGCTATTTTTTCGCCGGCAATAGTTAAGCTCACACCCTGGTAACGGGCATAGTTTATCAGTTGCTTATCTGCCAGTTTTTTAAGCATATCGGTAACAGATGCGGCCTTGGTATTTAGCAGCGCCGCTATCTGATTTGTGCTCACATTTTGCGTGTTAAGCGACAAGTGATAGATAGACTTTAAATAGTTTTCTTCGGCTAAAGTGTTCATTTTAAGCAAATCTAATAATAAATTTAGACAAGTCTAAATTTGACACAATAAAAAATATGCTTTTGCGAAAACCTTTTTTGAAAAAATTTTATTTTGTGAGATAACTAAAATATATCTTTGCACCTATTATGGGAGCTGAACTTGATAAAATAGATTTGCAAATATTAAAGATATTGCAGGAGAATGGACGGATTACAAATCTTCAACTTTCCAATGAGATAGGCCTATCGCCTGCCCCTACTTTGGAACGCGTGCGCAAATTGGAAAACGCCGAATACATAAAGAGTTACCATGCTTTGGTTGATGAAGAAAAGCTTGGTTTGGGTATTAAAACTTTTATCCAGATCTCACTGGATTTTCATCAAAAAAACACGATTCAAACCTTTGTTGATGAGATCCAAAACATCCCCGAAGTAACCGAATGCCATCACGTAACCGGACAATGTGACTTTTTGTTAAAAGTATATGTTCGCGACATTAAATCGTACGAACAACTGATCATGGAAAAAATTAGCCGCATCAGTGTGGTTAAAACCTTCCAAACGATGATGATCATGTCGACCAGCAAAAAAGAACCGATAGTTCCGTTGGAATATTAATTTTAGAATCAAGAGCCAAGATGCAAGAATCAAGACAAAACTTGTAGCTTCTTGACTCTTGCATCTTGATTCTTGACTCTTTTCTAATGTATTTGCCAGTCAATCGGTTTCTTCCCCTCTTTAATTAATATCTCGTTAGTTTTTGAAAATGGTTTTGAGCCGAAGAAACCACGCTCGGCAGAGAATGGTGATGGGTGTGCTGATTTAATAATGAAATGTTTTTTCTGATCGATTAATTCAGCTTTAGCTTGGGCAAAAGCCCCCCAGAGTATAAATACAATTCCTTCTTTTTGGTCGGATATGGTTTTGATCACCATATCGGTAAAAGTTTCCCAGCCTTGTTTTTGGTGCGAACCGGCTGTTGCAGCACGTACTGTTAAGCTTGCATTTAGTAGTAATACGCCTTGCTCCGCCCATTCGGATAAATTGCCGTGTGGAGGAATTTGGAAGCCGGGAACATCAGTAATCAACTCTTTATAAATATTTGATAAAGATCTAGGTATAGGAACACCTTTTTGAACCGAAAAAGAAAGTCCGTGTGCCTGATTGGGGCCATGATATGGATCTTGACCGAGGATTACAACTTCTACTTTATCAAAAGGTGTTTTATTAAAAGCAGCGAATATATCCGCGTTTCTTGGGTAAACTATTTGGCCTGCGTCCTTCTCTTCTTTCAGAAAGTGGCGTAGTTTAACCATGTAATCTTTGCTAAATTCTTCCTCTAAAACTTTAAGCCATGACGGCTCCAAATCTATCGCCATAAATATTTATTCTATTGTTGATTTAACGTGCAAATAAACGGATATTTGCACTCAATTTATTGTATTACAAATTATGTCGAATATTTTTAGGTTAATAATATCCTGTGTGTTTTTTGGCGGAGCCGTAGCGCTTTGTGCAACAGGCTCGTGGTGGTGGGGTATATTGGTGTTGCTTTTAGGTGGCATTGTTTTGCTTAGCTTTTTCTTTAATGAAAACATGGTAATTTCACAATGGTTTTTACGAAAAGAACAAAGCGACAAAGCCGAGCTATGGTTATTAAAAATTAAGGATTACGAAAAGGAATTAAATAAAGGCCAATGGGGTTATTATAACCTGTTGATCGGTTTGGTTGAATCGCGCAAGGCGCCTTTGAAATCTGAGAAATATTTCAAAAAATCGTTACAGTTAGGCATGAAAATGTCGCACAACGTTGCCTTGGCAAAAATTAGCCTTGCAGGTATATCAATGGCAAAACGCAATAAGCGCGAAGCCCAAATGTACCTGTCAGAAGCAACTAAGGACGATAAAAACAAATTGCTAACTGATCAAATAAAAATGATGAAAGCCCAAATGGCGCAAATGGATAAACAACAGGTTGTGCGTGGCGGTTATAGGCAATTTTGATAGCTGGGATAAAATAAATAGAGAGGCGCATAATATGCGCCTTTTTTATTTATACCAGTTTATGATTTTGTTGTATAAACAAAATCTATTTTTCTTCCAGTGAACTGAAATAGTCAGGCTCTGATGAAAAATTTTGATTCGCAGCTAAATGCCTTTCATGAAGTACAAAATTTTCTTCAGAAGGATTAGCAACCTCAACCATTTTCAGCAGGCTTCTAATAAACGACAGGTTGAAATTGCTCCTGTTTAGTTTTATTAAATATTCGTTCTCCGTTATTTCTAAAATCGAATTAGTCATATCTTTATTTTTTAGGATATCAGTTCGTAAAATTAAACAACCTTATTTGTACGAAAGTTTTATTCCTTTTAACATTTCATTACCAAATTGTTATCAAATTTAATTTAATAGTACGTTTACCACTTTTATGAAAATTTTCACGTTCGCAACGCTATTACTTCTCCCGCTATTCAGCATCGCCCAGGATAGTCTTTCAACCCATTATAAGATCTACAATACCAAAACTCAAAAAGCAGCATCACTGAAAGATATTGTTGCCGATATGAGCCATGCGGATGTTTTATTCTTTGGCGAAGAACACAATGATTCCACAGGGCACCTGCTGGAGCATGCTTTATTAAATCAACTTTCCGCACAATATCCAGGTAAAACAGCACTCTCCATGGAAATGTTCGAAACTGATTGCCAAACAATATTGAATGAATATCTGGCCGGATTTATCAGGGAAAAGAATTTCCTGACTGATGCACGGGTTTGGCCTAATTATGATGACTACCGCCCACTGATAGAATTTGCAAAAGACAACAAACTGCCTGTTATCGCCGCCAATGCCCCCGAGCGCTATACCAATATGGTTAACCGCTTAGGATTAACCAGCTTGCAACAGTTGGACGCTACGGGTAAATCTTATTTGCCACCCCTACCTATCGACACCGCTATCGGACCATATCTTGAAAAGTTTGATCAGATAATGGGTGGGCACAATGCCATGCCGGGCATGCAAATGTACCAGGCGCAAAATTTATGGGATGCAACAATGGGCTGGTCGATAGCTAAGTTTGTTAAAACGCACACGGGATATAAAGTGTTACAGATCAATGGCGGCTTCCATAGCGAGGAAAAACTAGGTGCACCTACGCAACTGCTGCATTATGATCCGAAAGCAAAAGCAATAAACATTGCTGTTTATTCGGACGATAGCTTTGCTAATCCGGATTGGAGTAAATTGAGCAAGATGGGTGATTATATTATTTTAACAGACCCTAAATTGCCAAGGACTTTTTGAGGAAAGAATAAAGGAAAGAGAAATCACGAGTAAAGAATCAGGAATCAAGACAAAACTATCGCCTTGTATCTTAACTCTTTACTCTAAAAAACTATTTCTTCGCAAGTAAGTCGCGAATTTCGGTTAACAAAATTTCTTCTTTAGTTGGTTCCGGATCTGGTGCGGGTGCAGGAGCTGCTTCCTCTTCTCTTTTGAGTGAATTAATGCCTTTCACCACCATAAAAATACTGAAAGCCACAATCACAAACTGAAATACAACGGTTACAAAATTACCATACCTGATGGCTACCTCGGCTATTTTATGAACGGGATCGGCCTGAATTATAACATACTTCTTTTCAGAGAAGTCTACTTTACCTAATAAAATACCAATTGGAGGCATAATAATATCTTTTACCAATGAAGTAACAATGCTGCCAAAAGCGGCACCAATTACAACACCCACGGCAAGGTCTATAACACTGCCTTTCATGGCAAACTCTTTAAACTCTTTTACTATCGACATGTTGAAAATTTAATTTTATTAAAGTTATCAATAAAAATATGGCTAATGCAAACAAATAACGCTTTTTTGCCTTTTAAAACATTAACTAATTACCCGCAATTAATGTTTAAAGTTATAGGTAATTTGATGTATTTTTGTGCCATCCACATATGTTAAAACAGAATCTTCAACAAAAGCTTTTACAAAAACTATCGCCTCAGCAAATACAATTTATTAAGTTGTTGCAGGTGCCTACCGTTTCGTTAGATACCCGTATTAAAGAAGAATTAGAGGAAAACCCCGCCCTTGAAGATCTGAGCTTAACCAATCTTAACGAACCCGAAGAACAATATCCTGATCGTGATCCTGATGAAGATAATTACAACGGAGATGAGGAAAAGGGAGAAATGGATGAGTTTAATATAGACGATTACCTGCAAGAAGATACTGTAAACGATTACGGCTCGCGTTATGACCAGAACGGTGACGACGAAGACGAGCGTAAAGAAATACCGATTGCAGTACAAAGTTCATTTTTTGAGAGCTTACAGGCACAGCTCGACCTGCTGCCATTATCTGATAAAGATTTCCAGATAGGTAAGCAGATCATCGGTAGTTTGGATGATGATGGTTATTTGCGCAGGCCAATCATGTCGTTAACCGATGACCTGGCATTTTCACAAAACGTGATGGCTGATGATGATGAAGTTGAAGAAATGCTGGCCGTTATCCAAAGCTTTGACCCTCCGGGTGTAGGTGCACGCAGCTTGCAGGAATGTTTGCTGATCCAATTACGCAAAAAAGATCCAAACGATCTGATCATAAAAAAAGCCATCAACGTTGTTGAGCATTATTTAGATGAATTTACCCGCAAGCATTATGATAGGCTGGAAAAATCGCTCAATATGTCATCAATGGAACTGCGTGGCGTAGTAAACGAGATATTAAAACTTAACCCAAAACCAGGTGATAGTAACGAGGTAAACACCAAGCAAATGCAGGTGATACCCGATTTTCATATCATCAACAGCGATGGCGTATTGATACTTACGCTCAACTCAAAAAATGCCCCTGAACTTAGGGTGAGCCGCTCGTACCAGGAGATGTTTCAGCATTATGATAAGGCATCTCAAAAAGATAAAAAACTAAAAGAAGCTGTACAATTTGTAAAACAAAAGCTCGATTCGGCAAAATGGTTTATTGATGCGATTAAACAGCGCCAGCAAACGTTGTTAAAAACCATGAATGCCATTATGCAATATCAGTACGATTTCTTTTTAACCGGTGATGATAAAAATCTGAAACCGATGATCCTGAAAGATATCGCCGATAAGATAGGGATGGATATATCTACCGTATCGCGTGTTGCCAACTCTAAATATGTACAAACAGAGCATGGTACTTTTTTGCTAAAATCATTCTTCTCCGAAGCAATCCAAACAGAAAGCGGCGAGGAAGTATCAAACAAAGAGGTTAAAAAAATTCTGGAAGAGCATATTGGTAAGGAAGACAAACGTCACCCTTTGGCGGATGAAAAACTAACTGATATCCTGAAAGAAAGCGGCTACAATATAGCCCGCCGTACCGTAGCCAAATACCGTGAGCAAATGAACATCCCGGTAGCACGATTAAGAAAAGAACTATAGTTTTTTCCTTTGTCATGCTGCTGAATGTAACGGAGAAGCTGTAAGCTTTGCACTGCTGATAGATTCTTCGCTTCGCTCAGAACTACAAGTGTAATATTAAACTTTATCCTAAAACTCCCTTTGCGGGCAGGTTACGTTATACCTATTGTTTAATAAAATACTCAGCACGATTTCGTGGGTGCCATTACTTACGGTGTTTAGGGCCGAGGTTGTGATATCATACGAATAACCAACATTGATCAGCGAGTTAATATTAAAACCTGCAAGTATACCGTATGAATCGTCATGACGATAGGAAGCACCTATCCAGAATACATCCCTGAATGAAACCTTCGCATTAACATCATAAGTGATCGGTACCGGGTTAATCACCTTTATCATAATCGATGGCATCAGTGTTAAATCATCCGACATAAAGATTTTATATCCGGCGGTAAAGAAATACTGCGGCACCGTTTTGCTTTGATCGGCGGCATCTTCAGCATCAAAATAAAGCTTTTCGGGCAGTACTTGTTGTACCGATGCGCCAAAGTAATAGTTTGATGCATATGCCCAAACACCAACGCTTAAATCAGGGCTCCAAATACCGCCGCTGGCACCATCAACGGCAGGGTCATCAGGCGTTGTGGTGGTTAATAGCGATGTATTTAAACTGGTACGGGCAACACCGGCAGCCACACCAAGCGAAAGGTTTAACGCACTGGTTAAGCCGATATGATAAGCATAAGTAGCATCAATATTGGTGGCTGTTACAGGCCCTGTTTTATCGGATACCACCATAAAACCAATCCCGTGATGATTTTCGGCAGCTTCATAATTTTGAGTGTAGGATCTGCTTGCGGGGTCGGCTCCTCCTGCCGCGGGCATTTCGCTGGCATCGCCATTTATAAAATTACTGCCCAAAGGCGTGCTCACCGTTAGGTAACTGGTTACCGGTGCGCCTTGTAAACCCGTCCATTGACTACGATAGCCCAACTTTACATCAGTGTAATTCTCAATGCCACTTAATGCCGGGTTTAATAAAAAGTTATTAAAAACATATTGCGTATACTGTGGCTTTTGCTGTGCAGAGGCCAGTAATGCAGTTGAGATCAATAAAAATAATACAAGTAAACTTCTCTTCATTTATACAATAAATAGCCCCTCTTTAAATAAATTCATCATTATCTAAAGAATAAAAAAACAAAAAACACAAATGCTTGCAGGGTAGATAATGGCTTTTAAATCAGCACTTACTAAAAGAACTGTATTTCGGTAACGAATATAGCTTTTCTATATATCTGTTGTATATGCAAATGTTATAAATTGAATTATTTAGCAAAAATTTAACACTTTACATCTCAATTGTACCAGGAAAGTTATTATCTAACAATTGCAATCCACCCCGAAAGCAGTTTTTTATTTGTTTTAGTATCTATCAAGTAATAATATGTACCTGATGGCAAAGGCGATCCTCTATATGTTCCGTCCCAAGCCACACCATAACCAATTGACGACAGCACCTTTTGGCCATACCGGTTAAATACATAAACAGTACAGTTAGGGTAATTTTCAATATTTTGTATTTGCCAGGTATCATTTATACCGTCTCCATTAGGGGTAAACGTGTTAGGTATTATTAATTGTGCCGATGTATTTAACGGAGTTATGATAAGCGTGCCATTAACATAAGTTATGGCATAATTATTTGCCGATGCCCCGCTAACTATAATTGGGTATTCTCCCGGCGGTGATATGGTAGTTGCTGTAGTGTTTACTATTGGTTTGGGTGATAATACATCTGCATTTTCATTATTTTCAAATCCTGTGTAATCAATTGTTAAAGCAGGGTTTACATTACCTTGCAATTTTGATTGGTTATTGGCTGTAATAATTAAAGGTGCGGGTATAACAGTGCTATTCTCAACCGATATTAATAAGTTAGCAGCGTTGCTTGAACTTAAAGTTACATCGCCTGTATAATTACCAACTGGTGTAGCTGCAGCTAATCTTATATATACTACTGCCGACAATGCAGCCCCGGCAGCACCAATGGTTGTTGTTGCCGAATAAGTATTACCATCGGCACTAACCTCAAAACCAGTTGGTGCTGTAACCAATATACCTGCCGAAAGATTATTACCCGATAAAATAAAACTTACAGGTGCTGAAGGTATGCCGTAAGTTGTATTCATAGCGGCAATATCATTAATGGCAGCGCTTATTGTGCCTGTAATGGCATTGTTAACTGTAATGGTAAATGTAACGGGCGGCCCCGGGCAACCGATTACGGGTGATACAAATTGCCCGTATGAATCCGGATAATTGCCAACAGGAATAATCGATGTTACAGTATTGCTTATTGTATTAATAACTGAAACAGTGTTTGAAAGTGCATTAACTGCATACAAAGAACTGCCATCCAGGCTTAAAGACATACTTGATGGAGAATTGCTGACAGGTATTGATTTTAAAAGCTGATAGTTACTTGCATTATAAACCATAATGTTATTAGTGCCTATATCGCCTATATATATTTTGCTATTATCAGGGCTAACACATACAAACGCAAAATTATTAGTGCTTATAATAGATGCTATTAATGTATTACTTGCCGTGCTGATCACTGATGCCCCACCTGACCCATTTGCAGTGTAAACCCGGGTCCCGTCAGGGCTTATAGCAATAGCCGATGGTATAGTTTGTAAACCTGTACTTATACTTGTAATTAAACTATTTGTTGCCGTACTAACAACTGATACACTAGATGAGCCTGCATTTTCAACATACACCATACTTCCATCCGGACTTATACAAATACCATCGGGGTCTACGCCAACTTGTACAGTAGCTATCACTGCATTGGAAACTGCATCAATTACGGTTATCAAATTTTTCTCCGGGATTGATAAATATATTGTTTTGCCATCTGAACTAATACATATCCCACCAGGAATTCCATTAGTTGGCATTGTTGATATTACCTTGTTTGTAGATGTACTTACAACAGAAATATTTGATGAACCATAATTAACTATATAAACCAAATTTCCATCAGGACTTACAGCAATACCAAAGGGACTTGTGCCTACGGGTATTGTGGCAACTACCTTATTTAATGATGTATTAATTACGGATACTGTATTATCATTAACATTATTTATATAAGCGAAGCTTGATGGTTGAGGTGCAACTGTGATAGTAGCAGTAACAGGGCTACCAGTGTTGTTTACAGCGATAAATGAGGGAATATTACCTGAACCGCTTGCAGCTAAACCAATACCTGGCGTATTGTTAGTCCAGGTAAAGGTACTCCCTGTGCCGGTAAAGTTTACAGCGGTAGTTGTACCACCATTTGCAACGGTTTGATTTGGTATATTATTTACTGTTACTGGTGGGTTCACAATTGCTTTTACAACTACGCTTAAACTAGTAGCACCATTAGCAGTAATAGTTACATTGCCAGAGATTTGCCCCGCAGGCGCAGATGCCGATGCCCGCACATATACAACCTGGTTATGCACCTGCCCACCTGTAGATGTTGCCACTGTTGGTAAAACAACACTATTGCCGTAGTTGCTTTTTAACGATAGCGATACTTCAAATCCCGAAGGAGCTGTTACAACAGGGGCTGTAGACAAATAATTGCCATAAGCACTAAATTCCTGTATCGATGGAGTTTCGGAAGCTGTCCCTTCGCAAGCTGTGATAGTACCTGTAGCAGTTGTTGCTGTAAGCGTTGGGGATGACACACTTTGCCCCTGTGTTATTGGTATAAACCAGATAGAACAAATTGTATAAATAATAATTGGTAAAAATCCCCTCATCCGCGTTTAGGCTTCATCTCAAATTTTAATGAAGATAAATATATCGCGCAGAATATTCAATTATTATAAAAAGTAATTCACTGAACTTTAATGTAATATCGTTAACGAGCCGGATACTGGTTTACGCCCATTTTTAGGGTCGATGATGTAATAATATACACCGGCGGGTAAATTGCTGCCTTTATATTTTCCATCCCATGGGTTAGGATAGCCTACAGAATAAAACAACCGCTCGCCATACCGATTAAATACCTGCACAACGCAATTGGGGTAACTATCCAAATATTTTATTTCCCAATAATCATTTATGCCATCACCGTTAGGCGTAAATGTATTGGGCACTACAATATTTTGCAACACCTGCACAAAAACCGGGGCAACTGCCGAGCAGCTATCCGCGCCGATAACAGTTAATGAATATTGGGTATCGGTAACTGGACTTGCAACCGGATTTAATATATCGGGATCGCTTAACCCTGTTGATGGCGACCATTTATAGGTAAGATTGCTGCCGGTAGCTTTAGCATCAAGGTTAACGCTGCCATTTTGCAAAATGGTGTAAACAGAATCTACCGTAATAACCGGTGTTTGCTGCACATTTACTTGTTGCGAAGCGCTGTAAGTGCAACCATTAACTGCCGTAAAAGTATAATTGATGGTGTAATTACCAATACCAACCGAAGCCGGGTTAAATAAACCTGATGATGATACCCCCGATCCGCTAAATACGCCTGTACCCGAATAACCATTGGTATTCACCTGTATCTGTACCGGAGTTGTACCCTGGCATATGTTACCAATGGCTGATACGGTAATAAGCGGGTTGCCATTAACCGTAATGGTGGAATCAACCAGGTTTGAGCAGGCTTGGCTTGAACCGGAATATACCACCATCCGCACCTCATAATTTTGAGGACTAGCGGAGTTTACCAACGGGTATTGATGCGTATATTTTTTATCTGCAGGCATGGTACTTAGCGTATATACTATAGTGTCATTAGGATTGTTGTTATAATCAAAATACCATACAATCTTGCTGATATTACCAAAATTTACCGAAGACTTATCATCAAACACAACCGCATTGCTACTGCAAAGGGTATTACTATTTTCAACAGAAAACGCCGCCACTGGATTGGAGCCATTTACCGTAAATTGTTGTGTTATTGATGATGAACACCCATACTTTGAGGTAACGGTTAGGGTAACATTATAATATGCCGCTGCAGAGTAAGTGTGTATCGGATTTTTTAATGTCGAAGTATTTGGATTGGCTGCGGTAGCATTCACATCACCAAAATTCCACAGGTAAGTAAAAGCAGAAGAGGTGCTATCGGCGATAGTGCTATTATCCATAAACTGGGCCGAACCTTCGGCAAGGCAAACATCAGGCATCGTAAAATTAACTACCGGCAGTGGGTGAATAACTAAAGGCTGCGCATCAATTAAGCTGGTACAGCCATTGCTATTGGTTACTATCAACTTAACGGTATCAGTACCAATATTGGCATAAGTATGGGTAATTGCCGCCCCGGCAGTGGTTACAGTATCTTTAACACCATCACCAAAATCCCATATCCATTGTGCTATTGTACCATTTGCTGTTGTGGATTGATCTTTAAACGAAACAGACTCATTAACACAATCAGGTGTTGAAGTTGTAAAAGAGACTACGGGCCTGATGTCAATATGTAAATTAGGGACGTTGTAGATAGATACACAACCGTCAACATCCGTAACCGTTAGGCTTACACTATAATTCCCCGAATTCAGATATTCATGCGCGGGGTTTTCCAGTGTTGAGGTTTGGTTATCGCCAAAATTCCATAGCCAGCTTTTTAGCGCGCTTACACCAGTAGTTTCATCCGTAAATTGGGTTGAATCGCCCAAACAAGTTTTTCCTACGCCAAACTTAGCAACTGGCGGATCGGTTATTGTAAAATCCAATTCAATATTTTCCGTTGCCCCGCATACATCAGCAGTAGGGTTAATCACCGTAGCAATAGCCGAGTAACTTCCGCTTGTATAAACAACAGGATTTTTCGGATAGGTGTAATTATATAAAGTTTGCGTACCCTGCACCACCGAATCAGCAACTACAGGATTATTTTGGATATATGGGGCAGTGCCATTTTCAAAATTCCATTGTATACTGGTTGTTTTGTACGGTAAGGTGAGTTGCAAATTATAATTAACACCACTACAACCATTGGTTTGTGTACTATCGGTTTGAGGGTTTTCAAGGGCTATATACTCATTCAAATTCTGCAGGTTAGCACCAGCCGCATACCCGTATGATTCATGTACACCAAAACCGTAGGCTATAGCATTAAAACCAGTGTTCGCGCTTATCGTATGTGGCCCATTGGCAACCGCTATTTGCGCATAAGCATATAAACTATTATTGGGCACACTGGTAAATGAGGTGTAGGGCTGCCCATCCAATGTAAATGATGACGTTGCCGTAGATGGAATCAATACATTGATATAACTGTTAAGTATCTTATAATTACTGGCCGAAAAGAGTGTTACGTGGCTCAGCGTTTGTTCCAGCGGGGTTAGAAATATCATTTCCGGGTCGCCTATATCTGTTGTAATATTGCCACAGGTTGGCGTGTTGCCTTGCGAAACAGCATATTGCGCAACCTGTATGGGTTGATCGGCCGTGATAATATTGGGGGTGGATGAGCTAAATGTGTAGTAAAACCCATTGGTAAACTGGCTTTGGCTTAATACCTGCCCGTTCAAGGTTACATTGGTATTTGGTGTACTTAAAATGATCCTGAAAACATCATAATTACGGTTTGAAAGTGGCACTGTAATATAGTCTTTACCCCAGGAAGCCGTGGGATATACTTGCTGAAAAAGGTTATCGGATGAATTATCCTTCGTATTACAGCCAATAGCGATCCTGGTACTTCCGGAAAAAACAGCGATTTTTTTACAGGTATTTGTACCCGAGCTTACCGATTGTATCTGTGTTCCGGTAAGATCGCTACTGGCAAGGCCCTGGTAAACATCGCCTGCATTTAAGGTTATGGTAAGCGCCTGATTAGCCGGCGTGCCGTCAGTTAGCTGGGCCGTCGGTGTTATTTCAACCGTGGTGCTATCCTCTGTAGCGATAACCATAAAAGCTGAGTAAGAGGGGTTTTCGTCTGATGTTTGTATGTAATTAATAGAATAGTAATCCTTACCCAAGGTACTTACAGGCAGCAATAACGTAGCGCCCGAAGAGTCCTCGGCAAAAATATGCGCGTAAATGGCTATCGGTTGTAACGAGGTAATATGTATGCCGTAATGCGATACACCAATACCCGCTATATAAGCAGACGAAGGCATAGTTAAAATAGTTACCTGGTTGGCGGTAACGGTAAACGACATAGCGGGAGCGCCATTTTCAAAGGTTACTGCTCCTGATGTGTTTACATCCGAAGTAATATACAAATCCATTACGCTTGGGGATTGCGTGCTTGTAGGTGGATTGGTGTTGGCCATGTAAGCCGTCCAAAACTCGGTGCCTTTACTGGTACTCCCTTGCGAATGACCATACAGGGCGATACCAATAAAAATTACAGCAATAATTATTGAACGTAAAAGTTTCACTTATATTAATTCGGGATTTAGCTGTTAAAACTAATGATCATCAATAGTTTAAAGCACGTAAAGCTATTAAACTAAGTTTTACAACACAATTATTAATATAAGTTTCCTGAATTTAAAATGTAGACTACCTGTTACATTAACATTAGAAAAACTTGTCGGGGTTTGGCACCAGGTTCAGGAACGATTCAAAATTTTCCTGGTAGTGTGATTGATCAAGCTTATAATAAAACGCGCCTTTTTTCGATGATTGCTTATCTTTCTCCGGTTGTTTTAACAATAAACCTGTTGATAATAATTTACGGCTGAAGTTACGGTCGTCAAATTTAGTTTGATATACACCCTCATAAAGCGCCTGCAATTGTGGTATGGTAAACTTTTCGGGCAATAGCTGGAATAAGATAGGGTGAAGTGCGGCTTTATACATTAACTGCTTTTTAGCCAGTTTTACCATTTCGTTATGGTCAAATATCAAGTCGGGCATTTCGCTTAACAAAATCCACTCGGCATGGTATTCATCGTTTAATTGTTTCTCGTATCTATTTATGTCGATGAGTGCAAAGTAAGCTATAGACAAAACCCTGTCTACCGGGTCTCTGTCAGGCTTACCAAACACCTGGAACTGATCCATATACACATCCTTTAACCCTGTACGTTGTTCCAGCACACGGTTGGCGGCATCATCCGGGCTTTCGGTTGATTTTATAAAGCCGCCCATCAGGCTCCATTTATCTTTTTCGGGTTCGATACTGCGCTGTACAAGCAGTAATTTTAGGTTCCATCCGTCAAATCCAAATATTATACAATCAATGGCTACTAAAATTCCTTTCTCACCGGCATATTTTAACATAATCAACTCTAAGTTTTACAAGTGTAAATATAATTCAGGAGAATTTAAGCTGCAAAGCCTGTATGTTATCTTTTTATTTACTGTTGATGTTAACTTGATCTTTTACCATGCAAAAGCATATTCACAGCATCATCCAATGAACCAGCCTGGGTTACTTCGCCCGAGTTTACAAAAAAGATCTCATCAGCATTACGAATGGTGTTTAACCGGTGCGCTATAATTACGCGGGTAGTAGTTTCAGGTAGTTTATTCAAGATGTCTTCCAGCAGTTTTTCGGTTACCGTATCTACGTTGGCTGTAGCCTCATCCAATATTAACAATGCCGGGTTACGCAGTACCGCGCGCATAAATGCGATTAATTGCTTCTGCCCTAAACTCACACTATCGCCACTTGATACTACTTTTGTTTCTAAGCCATCTTCAAAAAGAGCCAGCAGGGTTTCTAAATTAGCATCGGTTATTACCTTTTCTAACTGCTCATTGGTATAATCGCCATAAAGCTCGTTACCGTATAAAATATTATCCTTAACCGTACCTGTAAACAGGAATGGCTCCTGCAAAATAAATCCTATTTTATTTGTTTTCTCAACCGGATCATATGAACGCAAATCCCTGCCATCCAGCAAAACTTCTCCCCCGGTTGGGTCATACAATCGCGCGATTAATGATGCCGTGGTAGTTTTGCCGCCACCTGTTGGACCAACCAGTGCATAGGTTTTGCCTTGTTCGAGCTTAAAGCTGATATTATGCAATATCTCCTTCCCTTCAACATAACCAAAATGTACGTTCCTGAATTCTAGCAGTGGCGCAGATGCTTCGGCAGGAACGCTTTCAATTTTAACCAAATTGGTTTCTAAAGATAAGATCTGCGAAATCCTGTCCCACCCGGCCATTGCCAGCTGGAAATTGGCCCACAAAGTGGCCAATTGCCTTAGCGGGTTATAAAAGAGCGTTGCATAAGATAAATAAGCGATCAAACGCCCGATACCGATATCGCCGGCGCTTACTAAATAAATGCCATAAGCCAATACCATTAGCTGTGCCATGCTGGAGAAAAAGCTGTAAACCGGCAGTAGCACGTTATTTGCCAAACCAGCTCCTATCGCGGTGCGGTAATTATCGCGGTTGGCTTCGTCAAAACGCTTGCGGAAATAATCGCGGCGATTAAAAGCGATGATCACTCTGAAGTTATTCAGGCTTTCCTGTATCTCGGCACTTAAACCACCAACACTTTTTAGGTTGATGGCATTTTTACGTTTAACCCAGGCCGAAGTGGCAAACGTAAATATCAATATAAATATGCCCGGCGATAAAGCCGCTGCGCCTAATTTGATATTGATCACCAGCAAAAACACACCCGCCCCAATCATGGTGGCAATGTTGCCAATAAACTGCATCAACGATTGTGAGAAGAACTGGTTAAGCTTATCCGTATCGTTATTTACCCGGGAGATCAGGTCGCCGGCTTTATTTTGGTTGAAGAAATCAACAGGTAGTAGTTGCAGCTTACTAAATATGGCGTTACGCAAGGTAAACAACATACGCTGCCCAACACTACCCATTAATTTGGTTTGGAAATAGCTGGTTACCAAAGCACCCAGGTACATGCAAAGCAAAATGCCTGAAAACACCAGTACGCCATGATAATGTTTGGTTTGTACATAATTATCAATGGTATAACCAATAATAAACGGGCCCAGTAAATTTAGCGTTGAGTTGGTAAGTATAGCACCCAAAGCGACGAGCAAATTCTTCTTTTCGTGCCCAATTAATTGCAACAGTTTTTTAATACCCGTTAAGGTTGATGTTTTTTGCTGCTTACCCGAAAGACTGTTTAAATCGTAGTTCATATTATATCTATTCGGGCTTATTTGGTATTAGTTTCGTAAGTATTGGTGCTTTGCTGCGAGTTGAATATCTGCACATATTCGGGGCTGTTATGCATCAGCTCGTCATGTGTACCCGATGCTACAATTTCGCCTTGGGTAAGTACGATAATTTGATCATAATGCTCAACCGCGCCAATTTTTTGGGTAACCGAAATCAGGGTTAAACCCGGATAATTCTTTTGCACGTTAGCCAAAATCTTCTTTTCGGTATTGTTATCAACCCTTGCGGTAAAATCATCCAGCAATAAAACTTTCGGATTAACGGCCAGCGCCCTTGCCAGCATAATCCGCTGCTTTTGCCCGCCAGAAAGGCTTGAACCCCGTTCCGAAACAATAGTGCTTAAACCTTCAGGCAAACCATCAATAAAGCCACGTAATTCGGCGGTATCAATTGCTTTTTCAAGCGATTCATCGGTAACCGTATCGCTAAAGGCTATATTCTCCCTGATGCTCATATTAAAGATGATACTATCCTGGAAAACAAAGCCAACCTGGCTGTGGAATGTTTCGTTATCGTATTGATCTATTGTTCTGCCATCGTACTCAATTTCGCCGCTGGTGGCATTTATCAAGCCTGTTAATAAATACAGCAACTGCGTTTTACCGGCAGCCGTAGGGCCAATAATAGCGATCTTAGAACCTGCTTTAACCGAGAATGACACATCTTTCAATGCCGGTTTTTGACCATAAAGAACCGATACATTCTTCATTTCTACATTGCCTTTCAGCGTTTCTTTAAGCGTGCCTTTTCGTTGGGTATCCACGCTTTCTAATACAACCGTTATACGATCAAACGAAGCTGTAGCCTGCGCTATGATGTTACTCATAAAGCCGATAACCAATATCGGGAATATCAGCAATGATAAATAGCTATTGAATGCGGCGAAATTACCCAGGCTCATACTACCTGCTATTACATAATGCCCGCCTAATGCTAAAATAGTTAAAGCCGCGATGTTGGCGGTGAAAGTTATCACCGGCACCAAACTGGCGAACAGGCGCAGGATACTTAAACCGTAATCTCTTGCTTTGGTATTGGCTTGCAGGAATTTATCATATTCCAGCTGTTGCGAGTTAATAACCCTGATTAATGCCGAACCTAATATACTTTCGTTGATGATCTTGTTAAGCCAGTCGATAACCGCACGGCTCTCTTTAAATAAAGCTCTTACTTTTTTAAGTACGTAGAAGAATGTACCGCCAATAATTGGGATGATGGCAATAACACAAAGCGCCAGCTTCCAGTTAATGGTTAACAGTAAAATGCTTGCACCTATGATGATGAATAGTGAGGATACAATAGACACGATAGCCTGTGACACGAACATCTTGATCGAGTCCACATCGGCAGTAAGGTTGGTAAGCAGTTTGGATGGATTTACAGCTTCAACAAAGGCATAACTTTGCTGGGATATCTTTTCGGCTAAACGGCTGCGCAAGTCGCGGGCCACTTTTTCTGATGCGTAGGTTTGTATAATGCTTTGCAGGTAAGTAAATACAAATACGGCAATTACTGCCAGGGTAAACTCGATTATTATGGGCCGGTAAACGAAACGCTTATGCGTAAAATCGTCAATACCGGTAGCTACAATTTTGGGCAATAACAAGGTTATTCCGTTACTAAAAAGCGCAAATATCACCAGGGAAATAATTAATCCCCGATATGGTTTAAGCAAGCTGAAAATTCCAGGCTTTTTTTGTGTTGGCTTTTTAGGCTGATCGGTTTGTTTATCCATCCGTATTTATATAAGTGCCAGGCACATGTTCATAATCTCAGGCAAAAATAGCAAAGCTTTATTACGGCTGCGATAAATATTGAATTTTAAAATTGAAAGCATAATTAACAGCAGCATTTTAATCCGCTTACCGGTACAGACGATTTGGGAATGAAAAGATTTTAAAATACTTTTACAAATACCACACATCAAACATATTCAACTAATATGGCCACTACCTTTAATCCGCACGAACAATATGTATTGGAAGACGATCGCGTGCTTTTACGCCCGTTAAATGTTACCGATGACGAGCATTTATTATCATACGCTTTGCATGAGCAGGAAACCTGGCGCTACTCAAGCCATGGCGCTTTTGGCGCCGATGGTTTGAGCGAATACATCAGCGGCGCACTGGAGGCTAGGGCTACGGGTAAGGAATATCCTTTTATTGTATATGATAAGCAAACCGGTAAATACGCGGGCAGTACCCGGTTTTATGATATCCAACCGTTGGCACAAAGCCTGCAATTAGGCTTTACCTGGTACGGCAAACAATTCAGAGGAACCGGTTTAAATAAACATTGCAAGTTTTTATTGCTGCAATTTGCTTTTGAAAAGTTAGGAATGGAACGTGTTGAATTTAGAGCTGATGCCCGCAACGAACGCAGTATAGCCGCAATGAAAAGTATTGGCTGTACCGTAGAAGGCGTTTTACGCAGCCATTTCCCCTTACGTGAAGGTATACGCAGAGATTCAATTGTGCTGAGTGTACTAAAAAACGAATGGGAAAACGGTGTAAAACAACGCTTACAGGAACGTTTATAATTCTTTTATTTTACTGCCGATAATTTTTTGGGTGCTTTTACTTGTGAAGATCCTCTAACGATAAGTTCGGTTTGGAGTGTTATCTTTTTAGTTTCGATACCGGTGGCTACCTGGTTCATTTTGCTCAATAGCAAGTTGATGGTCTTTGCCGCGATTTCTTCAATGGGCTGCGCGATGGCTGTAATAGAAGGTGAATACAGCTCAAACACATCATGGTCATCAAACGAAATTACCGCCAGATCATCAGGTATTTTTATGCCAAGGTTATTAATAGCTTTAAGCCCGGCAGTACCCAATCGGTTTGTACCAAATAATATGGCATCTAAATCTTTATGGCTCTTGATAAACTCTGTAATTGGCTCTATTAATGATTTGCTGTCCTGGTTAAATACAAACTCTTTAATATTCGGTTCTAAACCACTTTCTTCTAATGCTTTTTTGTAACCATTTAGGCGGGCCTGCATCTGTACCTGGTTTGATTTAAAGGTTAAGAAAGCTATTTTCTTATAGTCCTGTTCAATCAAGTACTCTGTAGCATTATAGGTGGCTTCCAAATTATCCACTACCACATAGCTCGACTCTACATTAGCTAAATTCCTGTCGAATAATACAACAGGCAACCCATCCTTTATTAATTCATTTATATCTTCTTCAATACCAACGGGCGGGGCTATAATATAACCGTCAACATGCCTGTCACGATACATAGAAATTAGCTCGCTTGTTTTTTCGGCATCGTTATCTGTACTGCAATAAATTATACGGTAACCATTTTTGTAAGCACCTTCCTCAATATAACGGGCAATGTTAGCGAAAAACGGATCGGCAATGTTTTCAACCATTAAACCTATAATGTGCGATTTGCCGGTACGTAAGCTTTTAGCTAATGAGTTTGGTTTATACCCTACTTCCTTAACAAATTTCAAAACGCGCTCAACAAGCTCTTCGCTTATTCTTTTTTCTCTTGCACGGCCGTTTAAAATAAATGAAACAGTTGTTTTTGATATATTGAGTTGGTTAGCAATATCAACTATTGACAGCTTCTTCTTAATCATCAGGATTTGGTATATCTTATAGGTTTATAAAAACAATAATAAGCTAATATAGTACCAATATATCGATTTACCAACAAAACAGGCAATAACGTGGCTTATACCTAGGTTTTGTATAAAAAATGTTAAAATACTATTTATCCACCTGATCTTTATCAGCAAAATCAACCTGGAGCAGCTTCATAAAATAACCGCCAACCACACTCCTCGCCTGGAAACCTACCTGTTTACCGTCGGTGGTTTCGTGCCAATCACTCAATGGTACATGGCTTGGTGTTTCGGTAGCATATTTATACAGCGGTGTTACCAGCGCTTTAAAGTCAGCTTTATCATTTGCCAAAGTCGCTGTCCACATAATCCAATCAGATTTAGTATAGGTTTTGCGGCTATCTAATGGCAAACCGAAGGCGTTTTGTTTGGTGAGATAGTATTTTATTTCCTTATCATAAACTTGCTGTGGGAATAAATTAAGCCCCAAAACCTTATCCCAAACCATATTATATTTCTCGCTCCAGGTATCAGGTTTTTCAAATGCTAACGAATAATGATCGCCTGCATCAGCCAGCTTCATCCATCTTGGCACCATATCTTCGGCAATTTTCCGGTACTTTTTCTGGATATCGGGATAACCCAATTGCCCGGCTAAATTCGCGTAGCAAGCAATACCTACTATGGCCTTAATGGATAAATTTGCATTACGCGCCAAATGCCCCGCAAAATCATCAGTACATAACTGGTTAGTTGGATCAAAACCTTCGTTCACCAAAAAGTTAACCCAGCGGCTTAACGTTTTCCAATGTTTGCGGGCGTAATTGGCATTGCCTTCAGCTTTGGCAATGGCTGTGGTTAGGATGATCATATTACCCGATTCTTCAACCGGCATGCCTTCGCCATATGTTTGTCCGTTAGCTTGCGGGTACTCACCCAAATCATGTGCCGCGTAATCCTTATTAAACTTGCCGCTTTCGCTAAAATAGAAGATACCATTCAGCATACCTTCCATTAATTGGGGGTTATAAATTAAGTATAAAGGTGCTGATGGATAGGTAACATCAACCGTATTGATGAAACCACCGCTAAAGTTTTCTTTTGATAAAAACAGGATGTCCCCCTGCGGGCTTTTGGTTATAGAATGGGCCGAGATACTTTGACGGTATGCCAATGCGCACAATTTTGCATAATCCTTGCCACCTGCTTTTTCGGCTGCGTTGTACATATTTTTATCAAACTGAGTACATTTTTGCATCAGGTTAATATATTGCACACAAGCGGTATTTAACTCCCTTTCAATCGTTTGTTTTGGATCGTTCCGCCACCATGGTTTAAGGTTTTGGTGGAAGTATTGTACCGAGTACAGATCATCATAGCCTAGTTCCACAAACTTTTCAACCGGTATTTTTTGTACCCAGCCAAATGGTATCACCGTATTCAACATCAATTGTTTACCTGTAGTCAAAGTCGACTTTGGGTCATTATTCACGAATGAATTGATTGCTTCGTTATTTGTAGTTATGTACTGCTTAGCATGTTCTGCTTTCGGCAAAGCCACATAAAAATAGCCCCAGTCAATGCGCAGGTCATCACCTTTTTTCTGCAAGATTGGCTGCTCCGTACTGCCCGTTTTTAAAATATTAAGGTTGGTGGTTTGATACTGCTTCGCGATAACCGCCTGCGATGGCACATTAACCGCGATATTGGTAGAAGCGCCAAAATAAACCTTCACGTTATGCGGTTTGCGGTCATTAGGTTTTACTTTGTAGGAGATATAAGATACCGGCCTTGTTAATGTAACCATATCATTCAGCAACAATGGCGAAGTAAAGGTAACCTGCATATCAACCTTACCGCATTTAAACTGGTAAATGGTTTGAGTGGCTGTTACCTCAACGCTTTTTTGTTGAGCTACCGGGATGTTTGCAGCGGTGCTATCGTTACCCATAAAACGGTAAACACTGTCATCAACTTTAATTAAGCCTAACAACGATTGATTTTTGCCCGTCCAGTGTTTGGTAGGTTCAGCCGTAAGCGTATCGCTAAACGACCAGATACTGAAATAAGTGCTATGATTAATTAATGGATACGCAGGCGCCTTGGTAATTTGTGCCTGTGCGTTAAAAAATCCTGATATAAAAACAATTGCCAGTATTAATTTCTTCATAAATAGATTTAAAAAGGCAATTTATCATTAATTTAATAAATGTGCATGCCACAAATAAAAAATCGTATTAGCAGCATTTAGAATTAATCCGGATTGCACTTAAATATGGCGATGTATGGCAAGTTGAGTAACTTCGGCGCAAACAAAAAACAAATATGGCAACAACAAAACTTACCATAAACAATAACGGATCGGTTAAAATAGACGGCGATTTTGAGATAGTAGACATGCAAGGCAACAACTACGGCCTGCAAGGCAGAACGGTTGTAAGCATTTGCCGTTGCGGCCTATCAGCCAACAAACCATTTTGCGATGGTGCCCACAAAGGTCATTTTGAGCATGATGCTATCGCGTTTGATCTTCCGCCTAAAAAAGTTTAAACAACAATTGAGTTGAGGTACTTTTTTCATATTGGTTACCACGGCACCAACTATTGCGGCTGGCAAAAACACCCGGATTCGGTTAGTGTGCAGCAGGTTTTAGAAACCTGTTTAACCAAATTGTTAAAAGTACCCATCTTTATTTCTGGCTGCGGGCGTACCGATGCGCAGGTACATGCCAGCCAATTTTTTTTTCATGCTGATATTGAACAGGAATGGGATTTCGACCTGTTCTTTAGGCTGAATAAAATATTACCCGATGATATTGCCGTTTTTGATATCATCCCGATGGAGGGCCTGCCCCACGCGCGTTTCGATACCATCCAGCGCAGCTACGACTATTATATCCATACTTACAAAGATCCCTTTTTGAGCGGATTCAGTTCTTTTTATGCCGAGAAAAATCTCGACCTGAATAAAATGGCCGCCGCTGTCGCGCTTTTACCCAAATACAATGACTACCGCGCTTTCTGCAAAATGCCCGACCGGATTGATCATACCATTTGCCATGTAAGCTCGGCCAGCCTGTTCACTGATAAAAATGGCGACAGGCTCCGTTTTAACATTTCGGCTAATCGCTTCCTGAGTAAGATGATCCGCATTATTGTGGGCCGCTTGCTGGAGATTGGCAAAGGCGAAATGAGCGTGAATGAATTTGAGCATCATTTGGCCGAAAAGATCACACCGGCTATTATTATTCCCGCATATCCGCAGGGACTGTATCTTTCAAAAGTTACTTACCCTTATTTGGATTTACCTGTACGCAGTACATTTTCGGGGATAATGGCGGGTGGTGATTGGGTGAAGATTTAAAATTTTCTTGTCCTTTACACTTTAATGTCATTGTGAGGAACGAAGCAATCGCGTCGAATGCATAGCTATGAGATTGCTTCATTCCTCGCAATGCCATGGTTTTAATGCATAAACGCAAAACTATACTTATCTTCGCGCCTTAATACTTTTTTGATGGTGTGGTTAGATAAATTTAAGCTGAACAAGGGCTTAGCGCGTACGTTAACAGAAGCAGGATATTTAAGTCCGAAGGAGATACAGCAAAAAACATTATCGCGCATTATTGGCGGTCAGGATGTTATAGCGGTTGCTCCCGAGGGGGCAGGCAAAACCAGCACCTATGTTATCGGCATTTTAAACCGCATCAGGCAAGGGTTTGATGACGCGCCAAGGGTATTGGTTTTAGTGCCCGATAAGGAAAAAGTTTTCGCGGTTATTGAACAGTTTGAAGCACTAAACAAAAACCTATCTGTAAAAATTGTTGGTTTATATGTTGCTCCCGGCATCGAAGCACAAATGGATGCTTTAGCCGATGGTGCCGATATTGTGGTTGCCACTCCCGATAGGGCTCGTGCCATCTATCTAAAATTAGGCCTCAATCTTAATAAAATAGACTTGCTGGTGGTTGATGATGCAGAGCAAATCGTAAAGCAAGGCCTGCAATTGCCTGTTACCGAATTAGCCAACAGCATCACCAAAAGCCAGCACCTGGTATTTACCGAAGTGCTGCATGATAAGCTGCATAAAATGATTGCCCCGTTTATGAAGCTGCCTGCTATTGTAGAGATTGAAGAGTTAAACGACACACCTTTGGATACCTACCAACAGGTATTATATAACCTGCCCAACTTCAGGACCAAACTAAACCTGCTTAACTTGTTTATGCTGGATGATGAATTGTTTACTAAAGTTGTGGTATTTGTAAACACCCGCTTAACGGCAGATACCGTTTATAAAAACCTGAAGCCGCAGTTAAGAGAAAGCGTGGTGGTGCTGAACCCGATGTTCAGCGAGGATAAAGGCATATTCGATATTAACATTTTTAAAAGTGACGATAAGTTGCGCGTACTGGTAATTGCTAATGAGCAGGCGGAAGAAGTTGATCTTAGCGGTATCCCGTTCTTTATACACCTGGATCTGCCTGAAGAAAGAGATCTGTTTGTAAATCGCGTGCTTAAAAAAGGTGAGGAGGATACTTTAGCCATTACCTTTGCTACAGATATTGAACTGGTACAGGTTAAAAAGATAGAGCAGGTTTTGGGTAAAAAAATGCCGCTATCGGAGTTACCGGATGATTTGGTTATCGATAAAGAACGCAAAGAAAAAGAAGCCCCGGCAGAAAAGAAACCAGCCAAAGCGGATAAAAACGCGCCAGTTGCAGGTGAAGCTTTTCATGAGAAGAAAGCATCTAACTCAAAAACCTACAATTATAGTTCGGGCACTAAAGCTAAGATGAATAATAAGCGGAAGCACTCTTAGATTGATGTGTAGATACGCGGATATGCAAGTGTGCAGATGATTTGAATTGCTATTTGCCTTTACTGTCGAAAGTTTCAATATATAAATCTTCTACCTTTTTACGTGCCCAGGGAGTTTTACGCAGGAATTTGAGGCTTGACTTGATACTGGGATCATCCAAAAAGCAATTAATGCGGATGCGATAGCCCAATTCGGGCCAGCCGTGGTGCGCAACTAACTCGTTCAGCACCATTTCTAAAGTTTTACTGTGTAATATATTGTTGGGTTGCTCCATTCCTTCTCTCTGCAATAAAAAAACTAAATTAAGGCTTAAATCTCAGGTATATATAATAATCACTTATTTTTACGTATCCAATAAAACATTCAACTATGTTCAATAGCAGATTGAAATTCATTCCGGCTTTATTGCTCTTGTGCTTTATCGCCGCAAATACACGTGCCCAGGATCCTTTTGCCGCTTCGGTAAGCCAAATATTAAGCAATATCCATTCGCCGCAATTTAAAAACGCGGTATTTAATATCACCAGTTACGGGGCTATTGCTGACGGCACAACCGATAGCAAAGCTGCGTTTGATAAAGCGATTGACCTGTGCAGCATTAGCGGCGGCGGTGAGGTGTTAGTTCCGCGAGGCAAATATTTTGTTGCGGGCCCGGTAGTGTTAAAAAGCCATGTTAACCTGCATTTTGAAAACGGTGCCGAGCTTATTTTCTCCGGCAATCCAAAAGATTACCTGCCGCCGGTACTTAGTCTTTGGGAAGGAACCCAGGTGTTTAATTATTGCCCGCTGTTGTATGCTTATCAGTGCTCGGATATTGCAATAACCGGGCATGGCCTTATTAATGGCTCGGCAAGTAAGGCTTTTGCTGCCTGGCGCCCGCAGGGATCGGCAGAACAGTTGAAATTAAGACAAATGGGAGGCCATAATGTGCCGGTTTACCAGCGGGTGTTTGGCGATGGCTATCATCTGCCGCCGGATATGCTGCAGTTTTTCGGGTGTAAAAATATATTAATCGATAGCATCACTATTA
>Ga0302227_10000492_pt1 | contig 34270 bp, 35 predicted proteins | sample II_Palsa_N1_1_FD_193525 | JGI IMG/M metagenome (GOLD analysis project Ga0302227, IMG submission 193525) | Peat permafrost microbial communities from Stordalen Mire near Abisko, Sweden - II_Palsa_N1_1 | ecosystem: Environmental > Terrestrial > Soil > Palsa > Peat permafrost | place: Sweden... | reverse complement strand
TGTCGACCCAAATCGTGCCTTTGCTTTTTTCAACAAGGTCCTTACAAAATAAAAGTCCCATGCCTGTGCCGGATTCATTGCGGGTCCCTATAGTGCTGTTAACACGGTTTTTGAACAGCTTGTTTTGTTGTTCGGCGGTCATCCCTGTCCCGGTATCACTTACGGATACAAGAATATCATCGCCCTGCTTAATAGCCGATATCGTAATGCTATCGCCATTGCCCGAAAATTTGATGGCGTTGGTAACCAGGTTTCTAATCACAATTCTAACCGAATTCGGGTCGGCATGGGCGGTCAACGGTTCGTCAATCTCACTGGTTAAGGTTATACCTTTTAAGGCGGCTTGTTCTTTATAATTCGCGTATTCTATATCGATGATATCGTTCACCGAAAACTTTTTGGTGGTGCTGTGATAATTCTCCATCTGGCTGTTGATCCAAAATAATAAGGTATCCAAAAAGTCGGATGTATAATCAAGCTTACTTACAACACCGGGTATCATGGCCAATAGTTCTTCGTGCGAAATACTCTCATCTGCCAATAATTTAAACAATCCCCGAAGAGTGCTTAAAGGCGACCGCAGGTCATGGGCCAGGATAGATATCAGCCTGTCCTTTAATTTGTTTGATTCGTTTAATTCTTCGGCCTGCACATCCAGGTCAATCTTTTGCTGCGATACTTCCTGGTTTTTTTCGCTCAGCTTGGCATTTATCTTCATTTGCGTGTGCTTTTGCCTGTAATACAGCGCAATTATAAACACCAACGCAACAGTTGTAATCAAAAATATCGTATTCAATAGCCGCTGGTCCCGTATTTTTTGCTGATAGAGCAGGGCTTTTGCTTTTTGCTGCAGTAACTGTTGCTGTTCCTTATTGGCATAATTGTATTCAGTATTGTACAAGGTGAACTTCTGTATGCTCTCATCCTTATGCGCCGCTGCGTTCATTTGGTCAAACTGTTGTTGGGCAATAAATGCTTCCCTGTACATATGTAACCCACCAAGCGCTTTTATCCACTGTATGTAGGCACCCGTGCGCAGCAAAACGCTATTAATACTGTCAGACCGGGATTTAGCTTGTAAAGCATAATTATAGGCCTGCTTATAGTCCTTATTAACATTATAATATAGCGCAGTGTTGGTCAGCGCCATGGTCCTGTCACCATCTAACTGGTTTATAGTAGCCACTATTAATGATTGTTGCAAATAGCCTAAAGAAGCGGCGTTTGCCTTTTTATAAAGGTAGCACAGGCCCAGGTCACCGTATAATTGGCTAATTCCGTCTTTTGCATCCTGTTTAAGGAAAATGATCAAAGCGGCATTTACGTACCCGATGGCGTCGTCATATTTGCCTTCAGCTAAAAATACTTCACCTATATTTTGTTTAACAATAGCAATCCCGGTGCTTGAATGTACCTGTGTGTACATCGCTAAGCTCTTGTAGTAATATTCAAGCGCTTTGCCATAAATATTCATATTCTGGAGCAGGTACCCAATGTCGTTATAATCGTCGGCTATCGCTTTTTTATTTTGCAGTTTGGCATTAAGATTTAAGGATTTAAAATAATAATCGAGAGCCTTTGAATAAGCACCCATACCGTTATAAACATTGCCAAAGTCTAAATACAAGCGCGATATGCCGGGCAGTTCCTTTAGTTTTAGCTTTGCGGTAAGCGATCTGTTATAGTAATATAAGGCTTTTGGATAATCGGTGTTTTGGCAGTAGAGATCGCCGTATATCTTGTCGCAGATACTTAGGCCAGACAAATCATTGCTGGCTGAATAAAGAGAAACACTTTGATTTAAATCGGCAAGAGCTGATTGGTATTTGCCCTGGGTAATGTAGATATTTGCCACAACCGCCAGGCCATCGGCTATACCCTTATTGTACTTTATCTTTCGCGCGATGCGTACCGCCATGTCGCCGTAATAAACGCTGCTGTCCGGATACGTAGACTGGTAGGCATTGGCCAACCTATTCAGATCGTTAACTTTACTGGTATCGTTATCTTTTTTTTTGGTCGCGACGGATTTTAACAACGCACTGCTTAAACTATCTGCCTTGCCCCGGTAGTAAGCAAGGCACAAATTACCCGAAAGCATAAATAAAATTATTAACGATAACTTAGCTTTCATTTTAATAATCACGGCGTTACGAAGTCAATTGGATATATATATGTGAAGTTGTTTGTACGTAAAATTAAAGGAATAAGTTATTATTTTACGTTAATCGCAAAATCTACTATCATCTGGTTTAAGAGTTGCGCAGCGCTCTTAAATCCACGATGAAAAGCAAGACTCCGTCTGGTTTGATTGAATAGAATATTGTGAAATGATTTGGGCGTTCCCGCTGATATAAGCGGTCGGGATTTTTGCTCATATGGCTGCAGGCATTAGGCGCGTGGTCGGTATATGCGGTAATCCAACGCTGGTTTGCGACTCAATCAGCAAGTCATGAGAAGTATTTACGCACAACCTCTCCCTTCAATCTCGCGCCAGAGTCGGGGACGCTTCGAGGAGCGGGGGAATATGCTCTTCACGTTTGGCGACAAAGGATTGCAGCACTTTGAGTAATTCGCCTGCAGTCCCAAGATGCATTATTGTACTATCTGGAGCTAGTAAATCTACTCCCATCGATGGAGGCATCCATGAAATATTATCTTGGGTATAAGGCAATCCATCTCGTCTTAGTGGTTTATCAGTGAACCCTAAGTTTTTCCAAGCCTCTATAGCTTTTGTTCTGGCTGGCTCGAGGTTTACCAATACAGGCAATTGATCACTTGTAAATATGCTTGCGATAGTTTTTGAATCTGGTATTAGATTTCCCGCCCAAACATTAATAATTTTTATCGCGAAATCCCAACTTGTTGCTAAATAGTTTTTTGATTTAATAATTCTGATAAGTTCCTTGATTTTTAACAAAGCTTTCTCTCGATTAACTGGCGACGAAAGCTCGAATACAGAATTCGAATATTCAATATAATCGGAGTCGTTGATAAGTTTATCAAAGACAGTAATAAGTTCCGATGGCGTTTCTGGTATGTCACTTTGTAATGCGTTAAATTCGATTTTCTTATATTGATTAATTATGCCTTCAAATTCTGCCATAACGATTCTACTATTCGCGTTTAAAGACTTTCCACGCAAATATTGAAGGGCATTGATTGTTTTTTCAATATTTATAGGGACTTGAATTTGATGGTTAAAACCGATTGCCATTCGCTTCATATCGAAATGAACCTGCTCGATGTTATTAATCATCTCTCTAGGTAATTCTTTCTTAAAAGATAAATGATTATTCTCTTCATTTATCTTTACATCAAATTCAATCCTAAGATCATGTAAAACTCTATTAACGGTTTCAATTTCCTCATTGTCATTTATAATTTTGATTCTATTCTGAAGCATTTTGGGCATTTGTTCGACAATTGCTTTTTCTGGAGAAGATTTAGGAATGACAATATTTGATATGCCTAAACTGATATATTCTTCGATCATCTGCGCGAAACAAGAGAAATCTTTAACAACAACAATTTCGTCATCACTGCTTCTCACGCCAATTCTTGCTATCGGCAGTGGTTCATACAAAATTTCTGATTTGATCATATTGTCTTATTTTCAATAAATGTCATCATTTATTTAGAAGAAGAGGAAAAAATGGAATACTAATTCAATATGCATATATATTAAAACGTCCCCGACGCTAGTCCGCGCATTGCTAACCCGCTTTCGCAAGCGCTTTTGGGACGGAGTCTGACTTTCATATTTAGATTTAAGAGCGCTGCGCTAACTCTTAAACCAGAAATATTATATTACTGCTTCGCTTCACCAATCTCCTTATGCGGGTTAACATCCCCTTTCCTGTAAGCAATGCGCAGCATGCTCGGCAATACGATCAGCAACAAAGGCAGCGCCGCTAAAAAGCCACCGATAACCGCAATAGCTAATGGCTGGTGCAGTTGCGCACCCGCACCGATACCCAAAGCCAGCGGCATCAAGGCAATAATGGCGCCCAGGGCCGTCATTAATTTCGGCCGCAAGCGAGTGGAAATGGAATAAATAATGGCTTCGTTAACATTACCGCTTTCCATTGCGCTGTCCCTGAATTGCAGGAAGGTGAAGATGGCGTTTTCGCCGATGATGCCTACGATCATGATAATGCCGGTATAACTGCCCACGTTGAGCGGGGTTTGGGTAATGTACAGTGCCAAAAGACTGCCCGCCACACCCATAATCGCAATAGCCAGTATCAAAAATGCTGCCCTGAACTGCTTAAACAGGAATATGATCACCCCAAAAACCAATAGACAAGCTGTTATCAGTATGTACTTTAGCTCGGTAAATGATTGCTGTTGCTCTTCGTATTCGCCGCCGTATTCAATGTGGTAGCCTTGCGGAAGGGCTACCTTGTCGGCTATGTTTTTCTTAATGCCGCTCATTACGGTGCCGAGGTCGCTGTTCTCCATACGGGCGGTTATTACCCCCATCGATTGCAGGTTTTCGCGGTCTATCTCCGCATCGCCGGGGCTTATTTGTACATCAGCCACCGTGCTAATAGGTATCATTTGTCCCTTGCTCAAAAACACGTTCATGTTTTTTACCTGGTCGACTGTCAGGGAGCGGTTGCCGGGATAAACCATGCGGATAGGTGATAGCTGTTGGCGTTCGATAATATTGCCAACAATATTCCCGTCGAGCGCGGTTTGTGTTTGCATTTGCAGCTCAACCGGGCTGATATTGTATTGCGCCAGCTTATCAAAATTAGGGTCGATGGATACAGAGGGCCCCGCGATAACGATCCCATCGAAAACGTCGGCAGTGCCTTTTACATCGCTCACGGCTGCGGCGATTTGTTTGGATAGTTTTTGCAACTGCTGTTGGTCGTCGCCATAAACTTTTATTTCAATAGGCTGCGCCGACTCCATCAGGTCGCCCAGCATATCGGTTATTACCTGGCCGAAATCTATCACCAGCTCGGGCTGGGTGGATGCTATTTTGGCCCGAAGGTCGCTGATCACTTCATCTGTGGTACGTTTGCGGTCTTTTTTAAGCTGGATGAGGTAATCGCCGGTATTTGGTTCGGTTATAAAAAAGCCCATTTGCGTACCGGTACGACGGGAGTAAGCCTCCACATCCGGCTCTTTAATAATGATCTTTTCCACCTGCTGCAAAATGCGGTCGGTTTCCTCAAGCGATGTGCCCGGCGGGGAAGTATAATCCAGCACAATGCTGCCTTCGTCCATTTCGGGCAGAAAGCCGGTTTCCAGTAAGGGCGGGATGATGATAATGGCGGCTATTGCTGCGCCGGCGATGATTATGCTTACCCATGGCCGCAGGATAAAAAATTTAACCCAGCGCTGTTTTTTTACACGCTCACCTTTATGTTTCTTTTCGGCAAACGCGCGGGCCATTTTTGGTTTTCGAGTTAGCAACAAATAAATTACCGGCAGGCCTATCCAGGTTACGAAAAACGAACAGATCAGTGTAATGATCATGGTGTTGGTGAGCACGGTAAAATATGCGCCGGCAACCCCCGTCATGAGCAGGAATGGTATAAAGATAACGATAGTGCTGATGGAAGATCCAACCATGGCCGGGAACAAATAATCTATCGCTTTTTTCAGCAGGTTGCGGGTAAGTTCGTCTGGGTATTCCTCGTGTATGCGGTGAATTTGCTCAACCACTACAATCGCATCGTCAATGATCAAACCGATGGATGCCGCAATAGCGCCCAATGTCATGATATTGAAGGTGTAGCCGATGGCGTTCAGCACAATGAGCGTAAGCCCCAGTGTAACTGGTATGGTTATCAAAATAGTTAAGCTGGCTTTAACCGAACGCAGGAAAATAATAGCGACTACGATAGCCAGCAGTAAACCCACCCACAGGCAGTCGCTCACGCTTTTTATGGCATCGTTCACAAAATCGGCTTGTACATAGTAGGGCTTTATGGTAACATCCGAAGGTAGTATTTTTTGCAAATCCTGTATCTTCTGATCCATATCAGCCGATACCGAAACCAGGTTGGCATCAGGCTGTTTGATCACTGCAACCAGCACCCCTGCATGGCCGTTTGCGTTTATTTTGGTGTAGTCGATGCCTTCCTGTATCTGTATTTCGGCAACATCTTTTAGCTGGATAACGCGCTTTTTGTCGTTGCTGATGGTCACATCTTCCAATTGCTCTTTGGTGCTGATGGTGGCATCGGTAATGGCCAGGTACATCCGCTTATAATCAGTCAAATAACCGCCCGATTTTACAAAGTTGGTTTGCGCCAGTGCATTGGTGATAATATCTGGCGTAACGCCCAGCGAGCTCATCTTTTGCTTGTTCAGGATGATCCAGTACTCTTTTACTTTGCCGCCGATGATGCGTATTTCTGATACGCCATCCACCTGGGAAAGGAATGGTTTAACGGTGTAAGTAGCTATCTGCCGCAACTCGATAGGAGAGCGGGTGTGGCTTTCGAGCGTGTACCCGCTTACCGGCAAAATAGATGGGTTCATCTTTTCCACCGTGATGTTTACATCCGGCGGCAGGTCGTTTTTTACCTGGTCGATGGCAGCCTGTATCTTTTGCTGGCCCAGGTCAATGTCCGACCCCCAATCCATAAAGGCAGATATCTCGCAGCTGCCGCGACTGGTTATGCTGCGCACGGTTTGCAGGTTGGGCACCTGTTTTATGGCATTTTCGAGCGGTTTGGTAACCGTTACCATCATTTTGTTTACCGGCTGCAGGCCCTCATCGGCAATGATCTTTATTTTGGGGAAGGTGATATCCGGGAAAAGCGAGGTTTGCATTTTGCTGTATGAATACAATCCCCCCAATATCACCAGGAACAATACCAGCGCGATAGGCTTTTTATGCGTTATAAAATAATCCCTTACCGGCGTCATCACTGTACAATTTTAATTTTGGCGGTATCGCTCAACCCATAATTGCCGGTCACCACAATTTTGTCTCCAGGCGCAAATTTCGGAGTTAGTATTTCCACGCGGTCTTCTGTTTCCAACCCTTTAGTAACAAGCACTTTAATGGCGGTAGTTGGGTTGATGAGCTTCATCACCCAAAATTCTGTCTGCGTTTCATTGGCCAGCACGGCAGATTTTGGCAGCGATTGCGTATTGGCCTTTGCCGTACGCACAAATTTGGCCTTTACCACCAGGTTTTCGGGGATGGTATTGTCATCCGGTATTTTTATTACTACGCCCTGGGTTTGCGAGGCGGTATCGACGGTTGGCATAAATGAGGCTATAGTGCCGCTGATGGTCCGCTGATCTGGTAAAATAAGCTGAACAGATTGGCCTTGTTTTACGGCCTGGCGCATCTCGTAAGGCAGCTGCATAATAAAAGCAAAGCTGCTGCGGTCGCTTATGACGGCTAATTGTTCGCCGTCCTGCACATAGTCGCCGGTTTGGTGCACCAGTTGTGTAATGTAGCCATGCTCGGCGGCAGTAATGCGGTTAACGCCCGAAAATTTAAAAGTGGTATCAAGTATATTAATGCTATTGCCGATGCTTTGCGATTCTTTTGTTTTGATGGTGCATATCAGCTGACCCTTGTTTACATACTGGCCTATTTGCACATAAAGTTTTTGTATATAGCCGTTTGTATTCGATTTTACGTAGTTTTTTTGCTGGTATGATGAGGTAGCATTTAGCGTGGTATAATCAACCATACTGCTGTCATTAACCGTAGTTACGGTAACCGGCACCTGTGCGTTGACAGTGTTGTCGTCATCGCCATCATCAGCTTTTTTGCCGCCTCCGCATGAGGCCAGCAGCAGGGCGGCGCAGGCCAGCAGGTAAACAGGTTTTAAGGCAGGGTATTTGGTAAAGTCTAATTTCTTCATGCTACTTGTTCCAATAATTTAACTGGTTTATCAACTGCAACCGGCTGATAACCGTTTGGTTAAACAGGTTTTTTACCGTAAGGTAATTGTTTATGGCCAATAACAAATCAGCAATTCTTACATCGCCGGTTTGCAGTAATTGGGTATCAACTTTTATCAGGCTGTTGGTGTATTTGGTTTGCTCGTTTACCTGGTCTAAAAGCGTTTCATTTTCGGCTATTTGTTGTTTTAGCTGCGCTATCTGCTGGTGGTATTGCGTATCGAAAAACGCCTTGTAATTTTCTCGTGTTTCTTCCTGCAGCGACAACTTTTTATACTGCATTTTGCGCTGCCCGCCATCATATATCGGTATGGATAATCCAAACCCCACGCTAAAGCCAAAGTTTTTCCAGGCCTGCCCCATAAAATCGCTCTCGTAACCTGCATCGGCCAATGCATTTATCTTTGGTTTATAGGCGTAATCGATCAGCTGGCGGCTGTTTATCAGCTTAAGACTATCCAAATGATATTGCCTGAAATATATGCTGCCATCCGGGTCATGTGGGATCAGTTTTTGTATGGCCGGTGTATCCAGTTCCATGGCGCTGGTATCGGCAATGCCGGCGAGGTAATTGAGCGTTGCGTAATCATTTTTAAACTGCGCCCTGGCCTGCGATAGCTGCAATTGCTGCTGTTGCAGGGTCACCAAAAAGGTAAGGTAATCGCTTTGGCGATAAACATTGGAGCGGGTGAGTTTTTTCAAAACATCTTCCTCCTGTTTAAGCAAAGTGATCACTTCCCGGTTAAATTTTAATGCGAGCTGATCGCCGTAAGTGGTGATGTATTGCGTGGTAATGGCTTTTTTTAGGTCTTGCTCGGATATACGCTCAGAATTACTCAACGACAAGGATTGCAGTACGATAGCCTGCACCTGCGCATCGAGATTTTTTCTGCTTACGATGGATTGGTTAACGCCCATCAGGCCATTAACGGTGTGCAGGTTGGTAATGGCCTCCGAATAACCATAGCCATTGATATTCGGTGCATAAAGGCCTGCGCTGTTGAGGTTTACCTGTGGTTTATAACCGGCCAGCAACCGCAGGCTATCCACTGAGCTGGAGGCTACCTGGTTTTGCAAATCCTTTAACAGCGGACTGTTGGTTTTGGCAACCTGGAGGTAATGATCAAGCGAATAGCTTTGCGCCACCGATGCCGAATAAGTAAAAACGCATAAAAATATGCCGAAAAGCCATTTCATCAATTGTCGATGTAGGTTTGTTATGGTGCTAAAATAAGGATATAATTCTGTTTAAATTTTGTAAGAGAAATTATTTCTGACGTATATTTAATGCCAATCGTTATCCCAAACTAAACAAATGATCAATAACTTAAACCTTATATCTGATAAAGAAGTAGCAGAAGAACTTCAATCTGAAATAATTGACGGCGAGAAAATATTGTGGGCGGGCCGGCCAAAACAAGGGCTGATTATTAAGAAATCCGACATTTTTAATATTCCTTTTTCGGTGCTTTGGTGTAGTTTTTTGGTCTTTATTTGCATACACGAGGTTCAGGGTCAGGCAAAACTATTCTTTGTGCCAGGATTGATATTAACAGTTATTATCCTATACGCTTTATTTGGCCGTTTTTATTTTGATGCCAATAAAAGGAAAAATCTAACGTATGGTATAACCAAAACCAGGATATTCATTAAATCAGTTCGATTAACAGAAAGTTTTAAGACAGAATATATTAGTGATTTATCGCAAATTGAAATTATTGAACGCAAGGATGGCAGTGGTACAATAATATTAGGGGCCAACGAATTTAAATTTTATATGCTGCCCGGGATGTACAGGTGGCAGGGAAGTTATCAACCCCCGCCACGGCTTGAATATATAAATGACGCCCGTGAGGTTTATAATTTGTTGCTAAGCTTAAATCCGGAGATCACCGGCAGCGAGGGCAAATATGTTTGGGGATAAGGTTTTGAAAGAAAAATATCTCTAATCACGGGAAAAATAGCATAAACTTAGAGTTACTTGATTAGAGATTAGAGATTAGGAAGAAATCAGAATAGTTTTAGAAATTAGCAGTTGTAAAGATAAAAACAACTAATCTCCAATTAACTAATCTCTAATCTCTAACAATCATGTGGTGGATATACGCATTACTATCAGCATTATTTGCGGCCCTGACGGCCATTTTTGCCAAGGTTGGCATAAAAGGGGTTGATACCGACCTCGCTACGGCTATCCGTACGGTTTTTATATTGATACTGGCCTGGCTGCTGGTATTCATTAAAGGCAGCAATAGCACTATTGGCAGCCTGAACAAGGTCAACTGGATGTTTCTTATCCTGTCGGGCTGTGCCACGGGGCTATCGTGGATATGTTACTTTAAGGCGTTACAATTGGGCGAGGTGAGTTATGTAGCGCCGGTTGATAAATTAAGCGTGCCGATAGCGATTGCTTTGGCGGTGATATTTTTAGGTGAGCCGCTTACGCTTAAAACGGTAGTGGCAGCTTCGCTTATTGTAGCGGGGACTTTTATACTGATACTTAAATGAATATTTCTACCCACGAAATGTGCCTAACGGCACATAAGTCGGGATTTTTTTTAATGCATCTATCCTGTCTAATTGACTCAGAGAAATCGCTTTTAAAACATTTCGGTGAATATTTGGCTAAAGCCAATGCAATTTTACGGGGTATCCGCCCCATAAATGGGACGGCAATGATAAAATTCATTGCCGTTCGGCTTTAGCCAACGGTTTTGTTTATCGGTTAATTCAGGCTTTAGCCTAAGTATTAAACATTCCGACACTTTAAAATCTTAAAAGCGATTTCCCCGCTTAATTGGCTGATTTGCTTTTGGATGTATGATTTTTTTTGCAATTTTACTATAAATTCATTGTATCCATAAGTCATGAAATCCCTAAAGCGCCTGTTTACCCTGGTATTACTTGCCTGTTCATGCTGCTTTTTTTCCTGTGGTGAAAAAAGCGAACCTTCACCAATCATCCTTGTCACCACCTGGAATTTACAACATGAGCATGCAGTGTTGTATGAAGATAACGTAAAAATTATCGACACGGTTTATACCGCTTCTGCTAAAACCTATGCGACCGTTCAATTTAATGCCAACGACACGTTTAGCTCGTCGAGCCTTTATACGCCGTCAAATACTACACTTTTAAATGTACCAACCTCCGGAGCCACAACTGGTACTTATAGCTATTCAGCCAATTCATTTACAATAGTACCGGGGCTGGCCGGGTGGTTCAGCTACGCTACCGGTTCAAGCAGCGGACCTATGGATGAGTCATCCTCTACCCAAATAACAACACTTTCCAGCTCCGACCTTGACATACACGCCACGGGTACATTTGGCATAACAAACAGTACCGGGGTACATATCTTCAACGAGGTTATCGATTATTATTATACGCGGTAAATCTATCTGCGTCAATACGCTAATCCAACGACTTTTAGCTATCGGCATTTACCGACCTGAATATTTTTTTGTATTCAACATCAACAATATATTAAATTAGCGTGTTATCTTTATATAACGTTAATTATTCCTTATTGATGATTTAACGTATCATTGCGTTTTATGCCAAAACATAATATTCCTGTATATGCCATTGTTGAATTGCTGATGGTACTTGCACAGCACAACGATATAATTGGCGATTATAAAGGACATACCGTCCGCGACCACGATGTATTGGTTAAAACTTCGGGCGGTACGATAATACTCGACAGATCGCTTGTTATGAAGCAATTTTCCGATCCGGAAGCTGTTAGCAACGATGAATTAGTACAAGCTTTATCATTTTTTAAACCACTTCGCCTGCGTCAGAAAACTATTTCCTGATCTGCTTGTTTTATCTGTATAAAACCGGGGAGGGGCCGCCACATGAAAACTACCGACAAACACTACAAATTCATCAACAGTGAAACGGGGTATGTGATTTACTACTATACCCTCAAACCCGAAATACCCGCCGAGCATATCAAAAAGGAACTTGAAAACGTGCGCGCGCAGGTTGCCATTAAGAACAAAATTTTTGTAGGCACCGTTTTTTGGGAAGAGATTAAAGAAGCAGAGGAAAGCCTTTAATCAAATCAATTATTCATTTTACAAACTTATTTGGTGATCAAATAAACGTGCCCTAGCGTACCATAACGGCTTGGACTGTAAACAAACCGGGGGAGTATATTTTCCTGGGGGTAGTCGACAAAGCTTTTCACCAGCTTAAACGGTATATGATTTTGGTTGAGATAATCCATTGAAGGCTGACTTACAAAAAACACAGCGCTATCTGTAGGTTTAAACACATTAAAATGTTCCAGCGGGATAAGGTCCACCGGGCGGTTGAAATAAAACTGGAAGAGGTTGTTTTCGGCCCGGAGCGCATAAACGTGGTATTTATTGTAAGCAGGCCGATTGATATATTCGGCAGCAGTTATTTGCCCTTTATAATCGGTTAGCGCAGAATAAAATACCGTATTGAAATAAAAATTAACAAACAATGCTACCGCGCAGTTGAGCATGAACACTTTTTTATTTCCCCGTTTAATTTCAGATACGATAAGGTATATAATCACACCGAATATGATACAGTCGCCCGCAAAAAAAAGCTGTCTGCCGGGCAGCATAATAAAGTTAATAAACAATATAAAAGAAGGCAGCGCAATAATATAAACCCACTGGCTAATAAGCCTGTAACGGGTTCCGAACTTATCGAGTTGGGTATAGCAATATGGCGCGGTAATAACGGCAAATAATGGAAATACACTATTGGCATAAAAAGGCTGCTGGAAGCTTGAAAGCGAGAAAAGAAGCAGCAGCAATATACCTCCGCCAAATGTATAATACTCGGTAAGCCTGTGTTTGCGGTAAATTTCGAGCACGTTTCGGTAAATGGCGAAATAAAACATCAAACACCATGGCGCGAAGGCCCACAGCAAAGTATGGAAAAAGAAGAACACGTTGCCCGATTTGCGGGTGATTGGCCCGGTATTTACAAAACGCCCAAACTGGCTATCCCATAAAAACCACCTGATACCCGATACATGCTGCCGCCCGAATACTACTTTTTCGGGGTGAAGGTCGAATTGGATATACAGTGCATATAACTCAGGTAAAATAAATATAGCCGTAAGTAAAAGCAGCGCAGCCCATTTAAAACTGAACAGGCTTTTAAAACGTTTTTGAAACAGCAGCTGTATAAAAAGGGCGCCATAAATAGCAACAATTACAAACAGGCCTTTAGTCATGAGGGCACAGGCGGTAAGGAGTGCCGCCATTATTAAGTCGCCGAATGTAAATCGTTCATCAAGGCGCGAGATATGATAAATGCTGCCGATAATCAACCCCATAAGGTAGGGCTCGGCACGTACGTCAACGTTCGACATTAAGGTCATTTGTGCCGTCATCAATATTAAAACGGTCATCGCGGCTATTTCGCTGCCATAAAATTTACGGCTGAACAGGTATGTGTACAGGCAGCTGAGCATAAAAAACAACAGTGCAGGCAATTTGTAGGCCCACGTGCTTATGCCAAACAGCTTAAAGCTGAAAAAAACCATCCAAAACGGGAAGTGCGGTTTATCGAGCCAGTCCTGGTTATAGGTGTATAGCTGCCAGAAATTGTGCTTGTAGATGAGATTTTTGGCAATAGAGGCGTACAGGCCGGGGTCGTCGGTAAAAAAACGTACAGCAATGCCCGAAAAATTTACTATCAGTGCCAATAAAAACAACAAGACATAAAACTGCCTGGGCCTGTCCTTCATCTAAAATGTAAAAAAAGTTCTATAAGTAATATTTTTTCAGTTTATAATTAACATAACCGGCCAGATTTTTCGGGCTACGAAAAATTGCTGTATGCAAGCTAAAATCGGTTTAGCTAATATATATCAAAAAATTATTAAACGGCGCAAGTTATGTATTATATCTTCTTTACCCGAAAAAAATCGGGGGTATATAAACAAAAAACCCCTGCCTTGCGGCAAGGGTAAAAACTCACAACAATTGTTTAACCTTTCGGTCAATTCCTAACTGCAGTGTGCGTTTCTATGATTTATATCATACATAATTCATGCCAATTTTTTGTTTTTGTAATAAAACTGATAATAAACCGGGCATATTTCGGGCTGTTAAAATTTCGCCCTACCTTTACGCTATTCCGTGAATATAGTTTACGTCATCCCGAACTTGTTTCGGGATCCCACAAACAGGCGGTTCGCATGTATGGCGCATACCTGCTTGTGAGATGCTGAAATAAATTCAGCACGACATTTTTTTTAACAACTTCTTATTAAAACTAAAAAACAAAAATTATGAAAAGCTCATTTAAGTTAAAATTTCTAATGTTACTGGCAATTGCCTGCCTGTTCTCGGGCATAGTAATGGCGCAGGACACTAAAAAGCCCTTGTTAAGCCCGCGCGACAGCGTAAGCGGTACAGTGGCCGGTGCAAATATTAATATCAATTATGGCAGCCCATCGGTACGAGGCCGTAAAATATGGGGTGCATTAGAACCTTATGGCGCTGTTTGGCGTGCCGGCGCCAATGAAGCAACCCGCTTTACTACTGATAAGGATATTATGGTGGACGGCAAATTGCTACGTGCAGGCACATATGGCTTTTTCGTTATTCCCAACGAAGGAAGCTGGACAGTAATCTTCAACAGTGTGCCCAACCAGTGGGGGGCTTTTAAATATGATAACAGTAAAGATGTTTTGCGCGTTTCCATTAAACCAACGGTAGTTGATTTGCATGAAAGGCTTGTTTACACTATAGACGACAAAGGCTTTAACCTGGTATGGGAAAAAATCTCAGTACCGGTAACCATTACCAAAACCGAAATTCAGTAATGGCCCATGCATGCCAAAAATAATCCAATAAAAAGAAGGCTTATAGCAATAGCAGCGCTCATTGCAGCCTTCTTTTTATTGTTTTTGCTCGAAGGTTATCCCCACATTATCGAGAAATATTATTCCAACGGCTTTTACCGTTTCATCTGCCGGGTTTTTCATCCCATTTTTAACCTGTTCCCTTTTAGCGTGGGCGATGTGTTTTATATCGCGCTTATCCTGCTCATCATCTATTATTTCGTAAGGCTTATCCGCCTGCTTTTTAAAAAGCAATTCAGGCAGGCCGGGATATTGGTCTTGGGAGTGATTATAGCCATTCAATCGCTTACATTATGCTTTTATCTTTTTTGGGGATTGAATTATTTCAGGCCATCGGCTGCCGAGCGGCTTAAATTAACAGATACAGATTATTCCACCCAGCAACTGGCATCAGTTGCGGCCATGCTTATCGATAGCGCCAACGTAACGCGGGCGCGCCTGCAAAAGGCCGACACTACGCAAAGCAACAAGGCTATTTATCAAACTGCCATACATGCGGTTGAAAGCTTATCCAATTCCTCGCCCGATTTTTATACGTACGATCCGGATATTAAATCATCGCTGTTTTCTACCGTCCTCAACTATATGGGCACATCGGGTTACTACAACCCGTTCACTTCCGAGTCGCAGATGAACGGCCAGATGCCATACTTTTTGCAGCCTTTTGTAGCTTGCCATGAAATGTCGCACCAGATGGGTTACGGCGCTGAGGATGAAGCAAATTTTGTAGGTTTCCTGGCCGGGATAAATTCAAAAGACCGCCTGCTGCGCTATTCAGCCTATCATGAAGCCGTTGGCGAATTTATGTTAGACCTGATGATGCGCGATACCGTTTTGCACAAGCAGTTAAAAAAGGGTGTTTCCCCACAGGTACATCACGATTTTGTGGTGGAACGTACTTACTGGATGGCTTATGAAAGCAAAATAGAAACCGTAAGCAGCCTGTTTTATGATCATTTTCTGAAAGCCAACAACCAGCCCCAGGGCCTGATGACCTATAACCGTATGATACGACTGGTTATTTCGTGGTACGATGAGAAGGGTGTCCATGGACCATAGTCGATAGACCATGGCAGCTGCATTTAAGTAGTACATGGACCATAGTCGATAGATCATGGAAGCTGCAGATTATGGCTATGGACCATGGACTATCGTCTATGGACTTACCCCCACTTGTATTTTCAAAAAAATTATATATTTGATACATGAAAAAGCACATGGTAATAATAGTATTGGTTTTTTTGGCGATGGGTGTTCGTGCGCAAAACCTCACCATGAGCGATATTACTAACCTGGCCGGCCTCAACAATTCCGAGGCACATAACAACTTAACATTCGAGCGGCCGTTTCAGCAAAAATATACCGAAAAGGTGAATGGGCTTGCTATCGACCATTACCAGGGCAATACCCCCGCATCAAAATGCGAAACAGTCACTATCGGCTATGGCGACAAGACGACAGCGGGCGTTTTTTTGCATACAGTAACCTATACTACCACCAATGTAAAGTACTTGCTTAGCCTCATAGCGCAAGCCAAAAGCGCGGGCCTTACCGAGCATTTCGAAGGTGCCGATGCCACCAGCAATATCTACCTGTTTGATAATTTCCTCTATACAGTTAACGTTTACATCAACAACGATCATTCCAAAGGCTCAGTTACGGTAAAGCAAAATGAAATAACCGAGTAGACGGCAACTCATTACCCGCAATCTATCTTTCTTAACAAATAACATCAACATAATGAAAAACGCTTTAAAAACAGTCCTGGGCATTTTTTTGCTCGCAACAGCAGCAGTAGCGCCATGCAGCGCGCAAAAGGTAAAGCCCGCCCTTAAACTGGTAAGGGGTAATACTTATTACAACGTAAGCAATATTACCACCACAATTAACCAAACCATAAACAACAATGCAGTAAGTTATAATGTTGGCATGAGTGTTACAATGGCCAATAAAGTACTCGATAAAAAAGATTCGGTATATAACCTTGAAGTAAGTTACCAGCACATTGACATGAAAATGCAGATGGCCGCCGGCAATTCCACGGAATATAATAGTGATAAACCCGGCCCGCAAGATCCGTTTTCGCAGATTTTAGGCGCTATACTTAACAAACCTTTTTATGTAAGCATTTCAACAAGCGGCAAGGTATTGAGTGTAACCGGTATAAACGATGTACTGGATGCGATATTTAAAAGTGTTAATTTGTCAGACACCAGCCAGGTTAAGCAGTTACGTGCGCAGTTCTCCCAATCGTTCGGTGAAAAAGCCTTTAAGGGCAATCTTACGCAAACCTATTCCATCTATCCAACTATTTTAGTAGCTAAAGGTGATAAATGGCAGATGAACTCCAGGATTGAATCGGTTATGACGGCAGATGTGCAAACGGTTTACCAGCTACAGGATATTACCCCAACGAGCTACCTGGTGCATGGCGATGGTAAATTGGCCTCGGTAAATACCGCTAACGCGCAGGTAAATGGCATGCCCGTAAAATATAACCTGGCAGGTAGTATTATAAGTGATATAATCCTTGATAAAGCAACCGGTTGGATAACCCAGGACACGCAAAAAGAGAATGTTACCGGCGATTTCGAGATATTGGACAACCCAAGCGTTCCCGGCGGTATGACCATACCAATGACCATAAATGTGGTTTCGGTGGTTACCGATAAGTAGATTGGTGATTGGTGATCAGAGGCTAGAGATTAGGCTATAAAAGTCAGTGATTTTCACGCCTAATCACTAATTATCTAAACTCTAATCTCTTTAAATTTCGATAATGGGTAACAGGAGCGGATTTTATTGTATGCTTAGTTATAAAAGTTTAAATTTGTTATTATGGAAACATTGATCATAAACGTTCCTGAACAAAAAAGTACTATTGTTAAACTTCTTTTGAAAGAATTGGGTGTTACTATACAAAACAAAACCAAAGCAAAACAATTATCGGAAGAAATAAATAAAAGCATTTTGCCGGGTGATAAGCCGGGAATGGATGAGGTCATTTCCGAAATAAAAGAAGTACGGGCCAATCGTTAACATGGTTGTTGTATTAGATTGCAATATCTGGATCAGTCTTACGATTAATAGTGAGATTGATCTTATTGCCGACTTTTCAGATGGTGGCATACTTATCGCCTCGTGTACTACATTAAAAAATGAAATTATAGCCGTTCTTAACAGACCAAAACTAGCCAGGTTTATTTCGGGCTCTGCCATTGATAAAGTTATAGAACTCCACGATTTGGTTACTGCCAGCTATAAATTGGATAAAATAGTCCGTGTGACAGACGATCACAAGGATGATTATTTATTTGCTTTGTCTGTTAAATGCCAGGCCGATTATCTTGTAACTGGTGATAAATTGCTGCTTGATGTTGTAAAATATAAGGATACCGATATTATATCACTTGCTCAATTTAAGGGGCTGATTAAATAATTTTATTGTTGTGGGTGAGCTTCACCTTCTCAAAAACTCAAATTTCCCACTTGGTTCCAGCCGCATAATGGTGGATGGATTTTTGATTTCCATGCTGTGCTGATCGATATCCGCCACGTAATCAACACCATCGATAATATGCTGGTCGATCTGTGAAAAATATTGCGGTGAGGGCTTGCCGCTGATATTGGCCGAGGTGGATACCAGCGGTTTGCGCAGGCGCTGAATCAGCTGCTCGCAAAAAGGATGTTTTACTACGCGTACGCCAATGCTGCCATCGGCGCTGATAAGCGCGGGAGATATATTACGCGCACCGGGTAAAACCAGGGTGAGCGGGTTTTCGGCATAATTGATCAGGTCGTAAGCCAGTTCGGGCACTTCGCTGATATAACTTGCCAGGCGGTTTTCGGTATCCAGCAAAATGATCATGCTTTTGGCCTCGTCGCGCTGTTTGAGGCGGTAGATCTTTTTTACGGCCTCGGTATTGGTCGCATCGCAGCCTATGCCCCAGATGGTATCGGTGGGGTAGAGGATGATGCCGCCTTCCTGTATTACTTTAAGCGCGTTTGCAACTTCGTCTCTAAGCATGGTTGTCTAAATTTTCGTAAAGCTGCGCCAGTTGGCCCGCCAGCTTTTCATCCTCAAAGTTAAGCGAATATTTACGGCCTTGGGTTATCATTTTTTGGCGGAGTTCCTCGTCCGTTAGAGCCTCATGTATGTTTTCCGATAGCGCAATATGATCATCCGGATCGAAATATAAGCTATCCGGTCCACCGGCTTCTTCCAAACATGAGCCGGTGGCGGCTATCACCGGCGTACCTGATGCCAATGCCTCCAGCACCGGTATACCAAAACCTTCATATCGCGAAGGATAGACAAACAATCGGGCCGACTGGTATATAGCAGGCAGATCGGCAAAATCGGCGTTATTTAAAAATATCACCTGGTTGTTCAGCTGGTGCTTGCCCAGGTGTTTTTTGATCTCATCTACATAAGCGGTTTGCCGGCCCGTTACCACCAGCTTAACATCGCTCAAAAAACTCAGTGCACGGATGAGCACCCACAGGTTTTTACGTTCCTCAACAGTACCTACATTTAGTATAAATTCCGATGGCAGGCCATATTTTTTGCGCACCGCCTGTTTCTGTTCAAGCGTACAAACGGTTTTAAATGTCGGGTCGCAGCCCTGGTATATTACGCTGATCTTTTCAGGCGAGGTGCCCAGCAGTTCAACCATATCGGCTTTGGTGCGTTCGCTTATGGCCACTATCCTGTCGGCAACTTTACAGGCATGCTTTAATTTAGTGGCGTAGATATTGCGGCTTACCCGGCCATAATACTGCGGAAAGCGCAGGAAGATCAAATCGTGCACGGTAACAACCGATTTGATGCTGCGTTTTTTCATTCCACGGGGCAGCTCGGCACTTAAGCCATGATAAATATCGATGCCGTCGCGCTTAAGGTCTTTTACAATACCCTTACTGCGCCATAATGACTTTAGCAGTTTACCTTTTGGCGTAATGATCTTCAGGTGTTCATTTTCTTCGGGAGTATCAGCCCTAAAGTTTGGCTTTATGCGTGGCGTGTAGAGGAAATAGTCGTTCTGCGGATAATACGCCACCATGCTTTTTATCAGCCACCGGCTGTAATTACCCAGCCCGGTGTTGTTTAAAAAAGCACGTTTTGCATCGTATCCTAATTTCATTTGGTTGATTACTGAGTAGTGATTGGTGATTAGTGATCAGTGATTGGATTTGCATTACCAATCACTGATCACGGCCCACTAATCACTATACCGCCACATTATTCTCCCTCAACGCATCATTAAGCGAGGTTTTTTTATCAGTAGATTCCTTGCGTTTGCCGATGATGAGCGCGCAGGGTACCTGGAATTCGCCGCCGGGGAACTTTTTAGGATAAGTTCCCGGTATCACTACGGAACGAGCCGGTACGCGGCCTTTATACTCAACAGGTTTTTCCTGTGTAACATCAATAATTTTGGTTGAGGCGGTTAATACCACATTGGCGCCTAAAACCACTTCCGATTCTAAGTGCACACCTTCAACCACAATAGCCCTTGAGCCTAAAAAGCAATTATCTTCAACAATTACCGGCGAAGCCTGTACCGGCTCCAATACGCCGCCTATACCCACGCCGCCGCTAAGGTGGCAGTGCTTGCCTATCTGTGCGCATGAACCAACGGTCGCCCAAGTGTCAACCATGGTGCCTTCGCCTACATAAGCGCCGATGTTTACGTATGACGGCATCAGGATAACCCCGCTGGCCAAATGAGCGCCATAACGCGCCAAACCATGCGGTACCACGCGTACATTGTTTTTGCGGTAATCGGTCTTCAGTTTAATTTTGTCGTGGAAAACAAACGGGCCAACCTTTATTTCTTCCATCATGCGCGTAGGGAAATAAAGGATCACGGCTTTTTTTATCCATTCGTGCGTGTGCCAGTGGCCGTTGCCAACCGGTTCGGCAACACGCAGTTCACCTTTGTCGAGGCGTTCTATAACAGTATCGATAGCGTTAATATAATCGGTATGTTGTAATAATTTCCTGTCGTCCCAGGCGTCTTCAATCAGTTTTTTAAGGTCTTGCATTGATATATAGATATTTTGGCAAATTAAATGAATTTTAAGTAAATGAGGATTGATTTTTTTATTGGGATGTAGAGACGCAAAATTTTGCGTCTCTACAGAATTAGTTTCGCGTGAAATTTACCTCCCTGATGCCTTTTATTTTACGCAGGTTTTCAACAATCACCATTATATTGTCCTTATTGGCGCTTAGTTTTTGAAAGGTCACCTTCACCTCATCCACATCCTCCTCATCAGTTGATGGCGACAGGTTTATTTGCGTGTATTTAACGTTGTTTTCTTTTAGCACATGCTCTATTTCTTCCATGCTCACCTTGCGTTTTTCCAGCTTAAGGGTAACGCCGTTGAACTTGTTCCGGTTAAAAAAGCGCTGTTCGATAGGTTTTAGAATTGCCAGGATAATAAACACCATAGCCGTTGTTATCGCTGCCGCCCAGTATAAGCCGCCACCGGCAGCAAGGCCGATAGCGGCAACCGCCCACAAACCCGCTGCTGTGGTAAGCCCGCGCACAACCTGGTTGCGCATAAAGATAATAGTGCCCGCCCCCAAAAAGCCAATACCGCTTACTACCTGCGCTGCCACACGAGAGGGATCAAGTTCAATGCCTTTTTCGCCAACCACATCATAAAAGCCGTTCATCGAAACCAGCATCACCAATGCCGAGCCGATGCAAACCAGCATGTGTGTACGCAGGCCGGCAGCCCACTCATGTTTCTGGCGCTCGCTGCCCACTATCGCGCCTAATACAGCCGCAACACCCAAACGGATAGCCATTTCGGGTAAACTGGTCATGATTGAGTAAGTTACTTTACGCTGTTTTTGTTTTAAATTAGTCGATAGACCATAGACCATAGACCATAGTCCATGGACCATGGACTATGGTTTGTAACGGCATTATAGCTATGGTCTATCGTCTATGGACTTCATCCATTTGTCACATTGTCACAATGTCAGTAATTCCATTTGTGGCAAGCGATTTGAATAGTATATATTTGTAGTTACAAAAAAGAAAATTAAACAAAAAAATATCATGGCATTAGAAATCACAGATGCAAACTTTGAGGAGCTTGTATTAAAATCAGATAAACCGGTACTTATTGACTTTTGGGCAGAATGGTGCGGGCCGTGTCGTATGGTTGGCCCTGTTGTTGAAGAAATTGCAAAGGAATACGAAGGTAAAGCTATTGTGGGCAAAGTAAATGTTGATAACAACCCCGGCATTTCTATGAAGTTCGGCATACGTAATATACCTGCCTTGCTGTACTTTAAAAACGGCGAAATTGTCGACAAACAGATCGGCGCTGTGCCAAAATCTATTTTGGCTAATAAGCTTACCGCTCAGTTATAAGCCCCTCCTAAATCCTCTCCGCTGGTAAGCGGAAGGACTTTAATGTTAGGTCGCCAAATTAAAATCCGCATATAGTAAAAAGCGCCCCGGTCATATCGGGGCGCTTTTTCTATTTATGCTCCACCATCAGCAGCATTTCATTGTGCGATTGGTAATCCTCAAGGCAGATGTTATCTTTTTTTGCATCGGGGTGCTGCATTAGCTTTTCAAACATTCCGGGCATTTCGGGTATGTGTTGCCGCCAGTCCCTTAAAACCACATATAAATATTTTCCTTTCGGGATACTGTACTGCCGGCAGATTGAATTTATTGCCTTCGCCCGGGTGCATTTCCTCAACACAGGCGCGGTAGATCAATTTATCGCCGATGCATTCGGTAACACCATACAGGTGGTATTTATCCAGATCGGTTACTTGTTTTTCAAGCTCGCTAAAAAGCGCCGGGATGCCTGCCGGTACATCGTACGTGTGGGTATAAAAGGTTTTGATATCTTCGGTTATTTCAATGATCTTCGGTTCCATAAGCTTATATAAACACTAATTTACAAAGTTTAGTTACTAATGTCTTTTCAGCCGCAGTAACGATGGACCAATAGCATTAAATTAAATTCTAAAACCCGTCCCCTCGTATTCTATGCTTTTACAATCAGGCCTCCTCTACATAATTGTCGGCTTTTATTTCCAGGATATTATTTATGTCTTTGATGATAGTATCTACCCGGATGGAAGATTCATAAATGCCGTTAATACAAAAATTTCTTTCTTCAGGTGATAATTCCAAATCGTTTATAGTATTTGACAAACCAATAATGTCAACAAGCGGGGCACGAAGGTTGTGAGAGACAATATAGCCGAATTGCTCCAGCTCGGCATTTCTGCGCGACAGTTCCCCAATAATTTTTTCTCTTTCCTTTGCCGCTGCCCTTCGGTCGGAAATATCCCAGTTAACACCGATCATACGGAGTGGTGTCCCCGTTTCGTCCCATTCCACAATGCCTGTTGCCCGCAAAGTATAAACGCGCCCGTATTGACCGATAATCCTGAACTCTGTGTCGTATTTTTTTCCTCCACTTAATGCCAATTTCATTTCTTTGTCAATATCGTCTTTATCGCCAGGATGTAATTTTGAGAGCCAAGCCTCATAAATTGATTCAAATTTCGCATCCCCGAGATGGTATATTTGGTGCATACGGTCGTCCCAATTAAGTTTGTTGTTAACAATATCCCAATCCCAAATGCCCAACCTGGCGCTTTGCGTAGCCAGTTGCAGCCGGTAATTCAAGTGTTTCAGTTGTTCATTTGCCTTAATACGTTCAGTAGTTTGTTCGCATACCAAACGAAATTTTTCAATTGCATTTTTCACTGCATCGGGTAGCCGGGCTAAGCGGTCTTTAATAATATAGTCACTTGCGCCTTCCTTCATAATGTTTACTGCAAATTCATCCGTCATGGTAGAGGTGATCAGGATGAAAGGGATTTCGATACATGCCGCTTTTAACATGCTTAAAGCGTCATGTGAGGTAAAATTGGGCATCGAGTGGTCGGATAAAATAATATCAGGCGCATAATTTTCCAGCGCATGTTGAAATTTAGCTTTGGTATGAACTACCAATAATTCGTGGTCTATATCACCTTTAATTAATTCTCTTTTTATTAATTCCGCATCCAACGGCGTATCTTCCAATAGCAGGATTTTTATTTGATGTTTCATTGTTACATGGTTAGGTTAAAGGTTGATTGTGTAATAGCCAATAGATACCCAGATCATTAACGATTTTGCGGAAATCTTCAAAGTCTACTGGTTTTACGATATAACTGTTGGCACCCAACGAATAAGCTTTTTCTACGTCGGGATGTTCTTTTGACGATGTAAGCACTACCACCGGTATCATCCTGGTGAGCGGGTGTGAAGCGATCTTTTCCAGCACATCCAGCCCGCTAACCTTCGGCATTTTCAGGTCCAGTAAAATTACCATCGGCTTATTATCGACGTTTCTGCCTGTGTATTCACCTGTACCAAGCAGAAAATCAAGGGCTAATGCACCGTTTTTTAAATGCATGATATGTTTGGCCACATTGTTTTTAAGCAAAGCCCGGATAGTTAATTCAGCATCATGAATGCTATCTTCTACTAATAAAATTTCTATTTTTTTATTCTCCATTCTGAACGTTTTTTATCTTATTGCGGAAGACTGAAATTGAAAACGGCGCCCTTATCAACCTCAGCCGCAGCCCATATTTTCCCGCCATGTTTTTTAATAATCCTATGAACCAGCGCCAGCCCTACCCCGGTACCTTCAAATTGATCGGCATCATGTAATCGCTGAAATACACCAAATAGTTTATGTGCATATTGCATATCGAACCCTACGCCATTATCCGAAATGGAGTAAATAATATCGGTTTCGGTTTGCATACAACTGATAATGATACGTGGATTGGGTGCGTGAACTGAATATTTGATGGCATTTGACAGTAAATTAATCCATACCTGGCTCATGAGTGAATAGTCTGCCAGTGAAGGCAGGAGGTGATCTATGGTAATTATTGCTTTATGCTTTGTTATCTGCATTAATTCCTCTGCGGCATTTTGTGCTACTAAATTCATGTCGACATTGTTTTTAAAAATGCCATTTTTTCCGAGCCTTGAAAAGGTAAGCAAGTCATCAATAAGGAGCCCCATTTTTTTTGCACTCTCCTGAACTATAGAAAGCAGCCTTTTACCTTCATCATCAAAAATATGACGGTATTCCTCCTGGAGTATGACTGCATAGCCGCTTACTATTCTTAACGGCGCGCGAAGATCATGTGATACCGAGTAGGAAAAGGCTTCCAGTTCATGGTTGGCCGCTTCCAGTTCTTTTGTTCGTTCGGTCATCCTTTGTTCCAGCGTTTCGTTTATTTTTCGGATATCCTCTTCATTTAGCTTCCGGATATCGTCCTGTGCTTTTTTCAGTTCCTGGTTTGCCGTACTCAGCTCGTGAGCTCTTTTTTCTTTCTCCTCGTTCTGATATAAAAGCTCGGTATTGGCAATAGCAAGTTCAGCCGCTCTTTTTTCTTTCTCCTGATTTTGATATAAAAGTTCTGCGTTGGCAATAACAAGTTCAGCCGCCCGTTTTTCTTTCTCCTCGTTCTGATATAAAAGTTCGGTATTGGCAATAGCAAGTTCAGCCGCCCGTTTTTCTTTCTCCTTGTTTTGAAATAAAAGCTCTGTATTGGCAATAACGAGTTCAGCCGCCCGTTTTTCTTTCTCCTTGTTTTGGTATAACAGTTCTGCATTGGCGATAACAAGTTCAGCCGCCCGTTTTTCTTTCTCTTCGTTCTGATATAAAAGTTCGGCATTGGCAATAACAAGTTCAGCCGCCCGTTTTTCAGCCTCGTGTTTTTGAAGCGCAAGTTCTTTTACAGCCTTGATAAGTTTCTCTGAGCTCTGCAAGTCGGGTGGAACTGTTGGACGTTTCACTTTACTATTACTTTTATTCATACACCGGGAAATCAATATTATTAAAAAACAGACTATTACGCAGTAATCAGAAATGCCAGGTTCAGGAGGCAAGTTTAAAAAGAGCGGTAATGAAAACAGGATTGACAGTTGGAGATTATACTCCCCAAGAAGTTCCACAAGATACATTTAAATAATTCTTATTTAGAGTATTAGTTAGAAATTAAAATAATTAATATTATATTAAAATATTTTAACGACTTGAACTTTCTTTTTTATTTGGAAAGTTAAAACTGTCGGTATACATTAGCTATATATGCCAAAATTAACGGAAGACCAGCAAATACGGCAATTAGCCAACCTCGAATTGCTTGCCAGGCAGGTGGTGGAAGGCTTTATTACCGGCCTGCACCAAAGCCCGTTTCATGGTTTTTCGGTAGAGTTTGCCGAACACCGGCTGTACAATAATGGTGAGTCAGTTAAAAATATCGACTGGAAGCTGATGGCCCGCACCGATAAACTGTTTGTAAAGCAGTTTGAGGAAGAAACCAACCTGCGCTGCTATTTGCTGCTCGATACCTCGTCGAGCATGAATTTCCCGGAGAAGGGCATGAGTAAGCTGCAGTTTTCTGTTTATGCTACAGCATCGCTTATGTACCTGTTCAAAAAACAGCGCGATGCGTTTGGGCTATGCCTGTTTTCGGATAAGATCGACTGGCTCAGCGCCGCAAAATCCACTTCAACGCACTTATTTTACCTGTATGCCCAATTGGAGAAGGCGTACGATCAGCCTAAAACAAATACCAATACTAACATAGCAGGGGTGTTGCACCATATTGCGCAGGAAGTCCACCAGCGGTCGTTGATTATTATTTTCAGCGATATGCTGGAGAATAATATGGATGATGACAAGCTGCAAGCCTTGTTTGCGGCTATTCAGCATTTAAAGTACAATAAACACGAGGTGGTGATATTTAATGTGCAGGACAAGCAAAAGGAGCAGGATTTTAACTTCGATAACCGCCCGCACCATTTTATAGATATGGAAAGCGGCGAACAGATAAAGGTTCATCCCGGTAAAATACGCGAAGCTTATTTAACATCGCTGGCGCATTATAAAACGCAGTTGCAGCTTAAATGTGCGCAATACCAGGTTGATTTGGTGGATGTAAATGTTGATGAAGGCTACAACAATGTTTTGAGGCAGTATCTTATTAAAAGGAATAAGATGATCTGAGGGGGCAATAAAAAAGGCTGTACCAAATGGCAACAGCCTCAAACTTAATAGGGGTACTCGAAACTAAAAACTCTTCCACAAAGTACCGTTCCAACTATGAAGATTTGGTGAAGAATTGATGGTTTGGGCATTAGAAAGCCATTAGAAATTCATTAGATTTTAAGGAGTTATTGCTTATGAAAGATTAATTTAAAAGTAGTCCCCGCATCTTTTGCCGAAATTATCTTAACGCGGATATTATGGAAAACGGTTATGCTTTTGGCAATGGCCAAACCTAAGCCATGGCTTTCCTTATGGTCGGTGTCCAGCTTTTCGAAACGGTTGAAGGCCATTTCAATTTCCTTTTCATTCATGCCTATGCCTGTATCAGTAATTTCAAGGGTATAAACGTCATTTTTCAGTTTATCGGTAATAAATATGCCGCCATTTACCTTGTTGTATTTAATAGCGTTATTAATAATGTTGAACAATAGTGTGTACATGAGCGTACGGTTGGCGCGCATGGCCCATAAATGCCTGGTATGGTTGTTAAACTGAATTTTTTTGTCTTCGAGCCGGTCTTCCAGTTCGTCATGTACTTCTTTTATAATATCAGCAATTACCACGTGGTCGGTTTTATCAAACTGGTTGTTTTCTATCTTCGATATCAATAGCAGGCTATTAATGATCGCTTTCATGCGGTTGAGCGTTTTTAGCGAAGCGTATATTTTGTTTTCACTTTCTTCCACCAGTCCCTCCTGCTGCAATATATTTTCAAGCCGTGTACTGATGATGGATATTGGGGTAAGCAACTCATGCGACACATTGGCAATAAACTGTTTCTCAAGCATGAAAAGATGGCTGATCTTATCCATCAGGCCGCTTATACTACTGTCTAACAGTTCAAAATCCTGCGTGGTGGTTTTAACTTTTTCATAGTCGAAATTCAGCGGGTCGTTTACCTTTATCAGCTTGCGGTCTATGATCTGGTAAAAAGGCTTCAGCAGGAAACGGGTAAAGGTAAGGTCGATAAGCAGTGTGAGCGTAAGCGATATAAAAATCATCAGTAGTGCAAAGCCTTTTATAGTACTTTTAAGGCCTTCAAAAGTGTACATGGTTTCACCTATCTCGAGGTAATAAGTATGACCTTCAAAATTAAAAGCCGATTTTAATATTCGGTACGTTTCGGTTTTATGCTCAATGGTACGGATTTCGGTACTGAACACTTCCTTTTCGGCCAGGCTGGGCTGATACGTTATGGGGTTTATGATGATATACTCATCTTTTAAAATATTGTAATCGATAAAACTTTGCTGGCTGCTGAGTATGGTCGTGATTTCCTTTTCCGAAAGGTGTTTGCTCAATTCGCTCTTTTTATCAGAAAGCCTTGAATCGATATGATGATAGGTTAAGCGCTCCAGCGAAAATATAACCAGCGCCCCGGTAAATAAGATAATAGCCAGCTTGGTTAAGGCATTATATAAAGCAAGTTTAAGCTGGAGTTTCATTTTGTTGGTTCACTGGTTCATTAGTTCATTTGTTCATTGGTTTGGAATGCGGCCAAACATCCCTTATCAGTCAGCCCACTAATGAACTAATGAACCAGTGAACAAATGAACGTACAATTAAATATTTATCCTGTACCCTATGCTCCTTACCGTTTCAAACCAATCGATAGCGGTAAATTGCGCCAGTTTTTTGCGCAGGTTTTTTACGTGTACATCAACAAAGTTCGAGTCGGAGTTAATTTCCAGTATATCGCCCCATACGTGCTCTGTAAGGTTTGTGCGCGATATTACCTTGTTTTTGTTCAGTACAAGGTAGTTAAATATCTCAAATTCCTTTTTGGTAAGGTTAATGCGCTCATCATTAAAATATACGGTGCGGTTCTGGATGTTTATCCTGAAACCCTTTATCTCTATTTCGTTGCTTTCCAGCTTATGTTTGCGCCGGGTTATGGCATGTATGCGGGCGAGTAATTCATTTAATGAGAATGGCTTTGCGAGGTAATCATCGGCACCGCGCTCCAATCCGAGCACGCGGTCGTCAACATCTCCCCGTGCGGTTAAAATAATTACCGCATCTTCACGGTTTTTAATGCTTTTGAGGGCCTGTAGCAGGTCGAAACCGTCGCCATCGGGCAGGTTGAGGTCTAACAAAATAAAATCATAGCTGTTCACCGATATTTTTTCTTCGGCCGAACGTTTGGTGCGGGCATGCTCAACGGTAAAGCCTTCGTGGGTTAAAAACTCATTTACTTCGAGGGCTAAACTTTTTTCATCTTCAACAATCAGTATATTCATTTGCAGGGGTATTACAACTTAATTTATAGAAAATACGTATTGAAAGCAAGAGGTACAAAACAACAAAATTCAATTCATATATGGCAAACAACGTAAAGACGCAAAATTTTGTGTCTCTACATTATCTTTTCACTCTTGCTTCCATATTGTAAAATAAATAAAGGTTTGTAAAATTGCTAAAATCAATTTTAATATATTGCTGTTAACAAATAAAGTTATTTTTTATATGAGATTACCCGTAGAACGTAAGCCCATAAAGATATATCCCGATCCGAAACGTGTTATTGCCAGGTTCTTTTTTAATGGGAACGACCGCGCGAAGGAAGTGATAGAGCGGGTAATGCACATCAGCGAAGCAGATGCCTTTGGCATTGTTTCGCCTTTATTGCAGGAATATTCCAAACGCCACCGCAATATAACCCGCGTATTAAACCGGCATTGTAGTAAGCTGAAACCGTTATTTTCGGAGCTAAACATTGATTACGATACCCTTACGGTTTACCGTAAATTGCTTATCGGCTCATACTTTACGCATGAGTATTCTATCGAGTCTGCCGCTTTTTTTAACCCGTCTATTATCGATGACCCCAATCAAAGCGAGTTAAAGGAGGGCGAAAAAAGCGTTATCATCAGCTTCAGGGCAGTGGGCGAAGGGCATATCTCATCCATTACCTTCCGCCGGGCACTTATCGACAGGGATAATAATATCACCGTTCAGCCGGCAGGTAATTATATCGATGAGGCTGAGATCATCCGCAACGCGGTTTACAATAAAAAATTGTTTTTTGATAAGGCAGTTACTACGCAGATCAATATCGATGTGCTGAAAGAGGTTGAATCAAAACTCGACCATCATTTTGAATATTCCAACCTGCGCAGCGTGATACTCGACTCGCAAAAATTGCAGGAAAGCGATATGCAAAGGCTGGAATATGATAAGATATTGTGGCTGGCCGATTCATATTACGAAATTGTTTTTTCGCTGGATACTGATATATCCGACCGTGTGATATTCCCAATCTCCGAATATGAGCGCAAGGGCATCGAAGACGCGCGTTTCGTGCAGTTCAGGCACGACGATGGCAGCTCGGTGTATTATGCCACCTATACCGCATATGATGGTGCTTTGATTATGCCCAAGCTGTTGCAAACCAATGATTTTTACAACTTCAAGATCATGCCGCTATATGGCGATGGTGCACAGAACAAAAACCTCGCGCTTTTCCCTCGCAAAATAAATGGCAAATATGTGATGATATCGCGTATTGACGGCTGCAACAATTACATCATGTATTCTGATAAGATAAACATTTGGGAAAAGCCTGTATTGCTGCAGCAACCCAAGTTTACCTGGGAATTTATACAGATAGGCAATTGCGGTTCGCCAATTGAGACCGAACATGGTTGGGTAATGGTTACCCACGGCGTTGGCCCTATGCGCAGGTATGTGCTGGGCGTAAGTTTATTAAAACTCGACGACCCATCGGTAGAAATAGGTCGACTCCGTGAGCCGCTGCTGATACCCAACAGCGATGAGCGCGAAGGCTATGTGCCCAACGTGCTGTACTCCTGCGGTTCGATAGTGCATAACGGCAAACTCATTATCCCGTATGGCATTTCCGATTCGTCAACGGGCTTCGCAGAAGTTGATATGAACGACCTGCTTACTAAACTGCTGGATGATGAAAACATCTCCAAAAAAGAAGAAGCGGAGAATAAAAAACCGGTTGAGGATAGGGTGACAGCATAAACACATCGTGTAGAGACGCAAAATTTTGCGTCTCTACGTTTTGAGAGATTGAAATTTCCGTTTCTCCGGCACTATGATCACCCAATAAGTAAACACACCTAGAGCAATCACCACCAAAGCCCCCACAATATACTTAACCGGGCTAACGCTAAAAATAAACAGCCAGATAATTATGCCGATAATAGCCGGTAATGGGTATAATTTCATTTTATAGGGGCGTTTGTCATTTGGTTTGCGCCAGTGCCAGTAAATTACGCCAACGGATTGCCCTACAAACTGCACGATGATGCGCATGGCTAAAATGGCTTTAATAACATCTGTCAGTTTAAAAAGCAGGCTGAAGACAAAGCCCAAACCTCCCAAAAACAGCAGTGAAACATAAGGGAAATTTTTACGGGGATGAGTTTTGGCGAATAGTTTAAAAAAGTTGCCATCAAGCGCGGCAGCATAGGGGATACGCGAGTAGCCGAGCATGACTGCAAATAGCGATGCGCTGGCAATCACCAATACCAGCAACGTTGCTATTTTACCTGCAAGCGGGCCGTAAATGCCTTCAAAATAAGTACTGACAATAAAATGCGATTTTGCGATTTGTTGCCACGGCATAGCGCCTGAGACCATGATCTGCATAGCAAGATAAATAAATGCAATGCCTGCAACAGAAATAAATATGCTTTTCGGGATATTGACCTCCGGCTTTTTGATCTCACCGCCTAAATGGCAAACATTATAATAACCCAGATAGGAGTAAACCGATTGTAACGATGCCTGCCCTAAGCCTACCCAAAATATAGGCGTAAGATCAAACGCGCCGTTGCCGAATGAAAAAGCCCAATGCGGGTTAAAATGATGAAAGCCTGAGCCGATCAGCCATAAAAACGTGCCGCCGGTTATGATCCATAACAGTGTGGCTATTTTGCCTATGCTTTTTATATTGCGGTAAAGCAGTATGGTGACTAATATCACCAATCCTCCGCTTACTATTTTTTGCTGGATGGGATTAAGGTCGACGAGATAGGTAAGGTATTGCGAAAAACCTATTGCTGCGCTGGCCACTACCAGCGGGGCTTGTATAATGGTTTGCCACACCAATAAAAACGACATCATTTTGCCGAATTTACCTTCGCCGTAAACCTTTTGCAGAAAAACATAGCTGCCGCCTGCCATAGGCCACTTCGCGCCCAGCTCCGCCCATACCGAGCCATCCATAAAAGCCAGCAGCGCACCTAACAGCCAGGCAAGCAGGCATTGCGGTCCCTTCATGGCCCCTACAATAAAGGGTATGGTAATGAACGGCCCGATGCCCACCATGTCTATCATGTTAATGGCGGTAGCCTGGGTAAGCGATAAACCGCGTTCGAGTTTGGAGGCAGCTTCGGGCATTTGTATAGTTTTCTGTATGCAAGGTATTATTTTAAGTTCACCAAACGGCAAACGGGGCTTATTTATGATTCGAAATTTACATACCTATCCTAAACGCTATACAGGTATTGTATAGCATTTCACTCTGTTTGAAATAATAAATACAGGATTTTTAATTTATTGGAAAATATTATACCAATCAGATTAATATTTAAATCGGTTAAATCATGGAATATCCACATTACTTATTCCTGCTATAATTTGGCATAGGCATTGCATTGTCCATAGTGGAGTTTATCATATTAAGAATGTGTAAGTTACAGATGTATTTATGATAATATAATTATTAAAAAAATGGATCATTTTAGGGAAATTAAAAATACTTTAACCTGGCATAAGGAAGGTAAATTTGAAGTGGTGCTAATAAACGGCGTCATCAACAAACTCAATTTTTGCGAACCGGGCAAAGGGCCGCAGGATACAGGCAAATGCCTCAATTCAACGGATTATAAGTTCTTAAAGAACGTTTATGCCAGCCTCGGTGAGTTGTTTACTTTTATCGATGAAGAAAACAAGAGGCTTGGTTATAAATATTCACGCGAGGAAGAACTGCCTGCTTATGTACCGGCAGAAGAAGTGACCGAAGAATACGATGTGCCCGCTGAAACAAAATTGAGGGTATTGAATGGCGCAGCTGATAAGGATACTATCGATGAGCAAAAAATGGAGATGACGGCCTGAAATTTCTATTAGTCGGTTATAATTAATATTTGATTTTTTGTTCCGTTCAGATCAGCCTTTTGGATTACATTCCCGATAAATAAAGCGAGTTGAAGTGTGGTATATTGACTTCGGGGATAGTCGGCACCTAAAATTTGAAATTTATTGTCCTGATCGGCGATTATATAATTGCCGATCAATATGTTACCCTCAAGAATTTGTCCCGATAGAACAACTCCTCGCCCAGTAAGAGTAAAAATGTCGTTAACTAAAAACTTTGCAACTTCAGGCATTTGTGCTGTTATTCAAAGCAAGTTAGCATTTTACCCCAATATTTGTTGATACAGCTTATAATAATCATCCACCATTTTATCGCATGAGAATTGCGAACTTGCCCACTCATAGCAGTCTTTCCGGTTGATATTTTTTAGGTCGACAACAGCTTCAACAGCTTCATCAATAGTATTAACCAAAAATCCTGTTTCGCGGTCTTCAATCAATTCCGGCATCGAACCTTTATTAAAAGCGATAACAGGCGTTCCGCAAAGCATGGCCTCAGCCACACTCATTCCGAAAGGCTCGTTGAAATTGATAGGATGTAATAGTGTATAAGCGTTGCCCAGCAATTGTTTGCGTTTTTCAGGCCCGGCATGGCCGATATATTCTATCTGATCATTTAGTTCAGGCTGTATCTTCTCCCGGAAATAGTTTTCATCCTGTATAATCCCTGCTATCAGCAATTTACGATTGCTTTTTTTGGCGATCTGTATAGCTTCCCAACAGCCTTTGTGGTGATGGATGCGGCCGAAATAAAGCAGGTAATCATCCGGTTGGTCAACAAACTCAAAATCTTTGGTGTCGAGGCCGTTGTACACGGTGGCAAGATAATCAAGTTGCGGGCTGCGGTCGGAGTTGCTGATTGACACATAATGCCCCCGCGAATTATACTTTTTATAAACCGGGATGATCTTCGGCGACGAAAAGCCATGTATAGTGGTAATAATTGGCGTTTTAACAAGGCCGGAATAGGTGAGGGGCAAAAAATCGAAGTTATTATGAATGAGATCAAAATCACCAGCTTTTTCCATCAGATTGCTGATGTGAAGGCATTCCAGCACTTTGGCATCCTGCGTGCGGTCTTCCTCGTAGCCTTGCGCGCAGACGGCTTCCAGTTTGCCTGCAGTAATGGAATCGCCGGTGGCAAAAAGAGTTACTTCGACGCCTTTCTTTATCATACTCTCGGCAATATTCGAGGCCACCTGTTCCCACGGGCCATAGTGCCGGGGAGGGGTACGCCAGGCAACAGGGGCTAAAACAGCGACTTTCATT
>Ga0302227_10000491_pt1 | contig 34336 bp, 25 predicted proteins | sample II_Palsa_N1_1_FD_193525 | JGI IMG/M metagenome (GOLD analysis project Ga0302227, IMG submission 193525) | Peat permafrost microbial communities from Stordalen Mire near Abisko, Sweden - II_Palsa_N1_1 | ecosystem: Environmental > Terrestrial > Soil > Palsa > Peat permafrost | place: Sweden... | reverse complement strand
CGGCGTAAGGGCGCTCATACGCGCTTTCCCACCTTTTGGGCCGCCTTTCTTTCCGCCCCGTTTCCCCATTTCGCGCATGATGCGAGATACGACATCTTCTTTCACATCAATAGTTTACAGAGATTTTTGCGCTGAGGGCTTCGCATCTCCTTGCATGCTAGAAACGCTTGTAGTAAAAGAAGTTATGCTAGAAGCGCTTCTAGCATAGCATTACGCCAATTCATTTGGATATGAACATTATGAGATGGGACTTTCGTCATCACCTACTTCTGCAAATTGAAATGCTGCGCGGCGACCTCTCGCATGAGGAGTTCAGCCATAGGCTCGGAGACGTGACCGAGCGTTGTCTGGCTCGTTACATTGGTGGCAAAACCCATCTACAAGAATGCGAATTTAGACTGATCGCGAAGGCCCTGAGCATCGACGCACAAACACTCGCGCAAGCCTGGGGGTCTTCTCTGGGTCTGCATCTGTCAGGTCCCGATGTCGTCGATCGGATGGTTAGTCGAGCCCGCCGTCGCTGGCGTCAACATTCGCGCATCTCTGGCGTCCCATCCAGCCCTTCTCCGATGGCCATCATTCGAGCTAAGTACGCCCACCGGCTTCCCATGAAGACGCCCCCTCTCTGGTTCGGTGCCCATTTTGATACCCGCAGGAGAAAGGACACCCCTGAAAATCGAGCCCGATTCGCCCGCGCCTACGAAATGCTGGTGGAATCCGTGCATGGTGGCAGATCTCATCGGGACATTGGAGCGACACGCGGCATCAGCGGCGAGCGGGCGAGACAACTCATGGTTTACGCCGCTTACACCTGGGCCGGGAAGGAACGGATTGATCTATCGGAAAGATCTGTCCCTTTCAAGAATGAGGCCAAATTGGTGAAAAATCTCTATGCCGGGCTGCGATTCTTTGCCCAACGGCAGTTCAATGACCTTGCCACTCAAGCTATGACGACGGTACGTACTGCCAGAGGAGACTAGTTTCCATGAAGAAGCCTATGGATAGAGTTTCGTTGGAACGCTACAGACAGGAACATGACCGCTGTCTCGCCATAGTTGTATGCGAGTTGCGTGCGGACAGGGGTTTGGCTCAAAGCGAGGTTGCAAAGCGGGCAAAGGTCTCGGTTCGGTGGCTCCAAAAACTTGAAACAAATCAACTCCACACAAATTACACGTTGCGCAGGCTTGACCAGCTCGCCGGCGCTCTAGATGTGGATCTATACCATCTGTATAAACGTGTGAGCGAGATGACGGGCCACCACCCTGGCAGAAAAGGGGAAGGAGCACGAAACGATGAATGAGACCGAACGCGCGGTACTGACTTTGGACGGTGCCGCCGGGAAACGAATACGACGCCTGCGTCTGACAGAGCCCTATGCGAAGTCCCAGGAAGTTTATCTGACGATCGAGTTTGATGATGCGACGGAAATCTTGATTGAGGTGAACTGTCGCCCGTGGTTTGCCATAAGGCATCTTGCTCTTGACGCAAACGGGGAACTGGAGCAAGTGAAAAAACCGACGCAGGGGACGATCCGTTCGCTCGCCAAAGGCAGGCGGTGAATCCAGTCTGGTCCAATGGGTCGATTAGCTAGGCGTGTCCGCTCGACCCGACCCGCCGTCGGCGCTTGTGCGGAATCAATGCGCTTCGGATATCTGGTTAAATATCTTCTGCAGACTTCTTCGGAACTTGAGCGCTCGACCGCGCCCAGGAAAGCGCCTCGTCGATATCCTGTTCATCTATTTCGAGTCGCGCTAGCCGCATCTGAATTTTGGCAGCGGGAACGTTGGGAATTGGTGTTAACACAATTGTTTCTCCTTCGGATCGGACGTCAAAATACGAGACTGCAGCAAATTGCGTAGCTACGGAATTCGGCAGCGTGATTTGGTTTTTGGTTGTTTTCTTTACCCGCATAGCTTCACCAAAGATGAACTAAGGCGATGTTATCGCAAACGCGTTTCCCTTTAGGTCGAAGGAGTTTGAACGCTGCTGATGAGGTTAGCAAATCGTTTCACGCTTCCGGAAGGTGCGTATTTTCGTCACCACCTTGCTCTACTGGCGCACCGGCAAAGCGATCATCCATGGGGTTCTCAGCAAGGAATGGGCGTCTACGGTTGCCGGATTGTCGTATCGCTGATGCGACAATTGAGTAGACTTGGTGTCCAGTCTGCAGAAATTGTCTATTCCTGGTCCGTGTCAGCAATATCGTGGGCCCTTGGCAATACGTCTGGGACGCGTTGTTGGTGCTCATGGAATGTTTTGAGGCATGCGCCGCAATAGGCGAGGTGTACTTGTAGGAGCGCCCATTCTTCTTCTGACAACTCGTCCGTTGGAATCGCGCATAGCGCTGCGAATTCTTGGTGCCAGCGAGGATTTAGCATCCTGTCCCCCAATTGCATAGTAGTATTTTGGATTCCCTTTAGCGAAGAAATCTAAGCCGACGCTCTTTAGGATCGGATAATACCGCTTTGCGCACTCCCAAGGTCTAGCTGATTATATCGGCAGTCTCCTGCAGGCCGTAGCGCTTGCAGTGATTGACCCGCACCAAATGGCTTAGACGTTTCTTCTAACGGGTTTATCAACTTGAGAATGAAGACTGATCAGAGCTTGCCTTGGTACGTTGGAAATGCATTTTGACTCTCTCCAGACACGCTCGGTGGAACTGGTAAACAGGTTTAGCGGCGGGTTAGGCAGGTCTTTGCTCGAATGCCCCTGCGAACCGACCGAAGCTTCAGCCCAAGATCGCTTCGAGCCCCGGACTCAAGTACATTACTCCCTTTGTGAGACAGCGAACTTCAAAGCAACTTCTCATAGTCCATCCAAGAATTGCATCAACTTGCGATTTTTCTTCCAATTGGGACGTTTTCTGTCGTCCGATATCTGCGCCAGCTGCTTCCGAAACCTCTCTGGAGCCAATTTTAGGTAACGCTCCGTCGAGGAAAGTCCGACCTGTCCGATGTAAACGGATAGGGCCGGCATCAAGAGGTTAAGATCCTGCCCCTCGGTCAGCCACTCGATAACGCGGTGCACGGCAAACGTGTGCCTAAGGCAATGGAGCGTTGGTTGTACACGGGCACCTCCCGGCTTAGTAACCATTGCTTCATCTCGCAAAATTTGGAAACGCCATTTAAGGGTGTTCCGAGATATCGCCAGCCCTTTTTTGTTCGAAAAAAAAGGAGAGATCGAATTCCGGCCAGGGGTCTGCTGGAAATAGGCATGCAAGATCCTATTGAGGTCTTTACCAATTGGAATCGTGCGCAATCCATCAACTTGGGTAGAGAAAAGGGAAACCCGCATGTTCTGAAAATCGAAATCTCGGCGCCGCAAGCGCAACGTCTCGCTTACCTTCGCACCGGTGCAATAGAGAAATAATATTAGCGCGCTAAATGTTTCCGCTGCAATGTTGTGACCTTCCTGGGTGATCGAGACGGCTTTCAGCAAGCGCCGCACTTCATCTCGCGAATAGATATGCGGAACAAACGATCCGACCGAGGCTGGTCGATTTTCTGGCATTGGGATCAAAGCGATATAACGTCTCGCGTAGCAGTACTCAAAGAATCGATACAGAAGGAAATATCGATCGCGCCACGTGACAGATGAAATCTGTGGCCCATCCAAAAACGTTTTTATTTGTAATTTACTAATATCTTTGATGTCTACATGGCCTATGTGCTTCTCGAATGAGCGCAATCTGCCTGCGCCGGACTCGAACAAACCTCCTAGTTCTCGCTTCCACGAGATGTACTCAGTCAGTACTTCGCGAAGAATCATAGGAGATCTGATATCCCGAATGCCGCGACGCGGCGCAGCATTCGTATGTCAAGCTTCGCGTAAACGTCAGCTGATCTAACATGACGATGTCCCAAAAAATCGGCAATGTGCTTTATGGACGCTCCCTTTTGGAGGAGCCTAGTCGCGCAGGCGTGTCGGAGGCTGTGCGCACCCACATAATCAGTCCGGCTTCCAATTTCTCTTAGTAGCGGCCCTATCGCTTGCCAGAGTGAGCTTTGAGAAGTTTCTCTATAAGGAGGACGTAGTGACAGGAAGACGCGGCGAGAGCCGCCGGGCGGCCGATCGTACTCCAGGTATCGAAGAATTGCCTCTCCCACCGCGTACAAGAGCGTGTATTGCTGAACGCCTCCGCCTTTGGCCCTTCGTACGACGAACGTCGCGTTCCGCCAATCGATGTCGCCCAGTTCTAAACGAATCACCTCAACACTTCTTAGACCGTAGATCCCACATAGCATAAGCATCGCTTTGGAGCGGCACTCTAAAACCGTCCTCCCTTTGAACGATTTGAGAAGTCGAAGCACCTCATTCCAACTAGGCGCCTTAGGTTCGAGTTGTCGATTTTTCCTTCGAATTCTCCTGATACCTAAGTGAAATCCTTCCTCACACCAACCTTGCGTCTCCGCGAACCTAAAGAATCTTCGCAGCCGCTGACAGATCGAACCCAGAAAATTCAGTTTCCAGCCCAGTTGGATTTTGGCAGTAATGAATGCATCTACATCTGAAAGGGTAATCCTCTTGACGTCGTAGCCATCCGGAAGGAATCTGAAGAAACAACCGATCTGCCACGAGTAACCGTCGATCGTTTTGGGAAGCAGATTTTCCGTGCTGAGTTTGCCGACGAAAATCTGAATCATATCTTCGAACCAGCGGCGCGGTGGTGACTCGAGGTTGCCAAGGAATGCAAACCATCCAGCAGCGACTCGAATGAAGGAGCGGGCCGCGCTTGGTGGCACCCTCTTTAGCCTGCGAGACTGTCCTAATTTTGACCAAGTTGCGGCTGCATCCTCGATTTCCGCAAAGGTGACAAGCCGAATCTCTTTTAGGGACATAAGCTGAACGACCCGAATCATGTACGCCGCCGTCGATCGGACATACGTTCTGCCTGTTCCCCTCCGTAGAAGATAATTGAGATAGCGCTCGCGCTCGGCCAGAAGAGGTACGCTGCGATGACGGCCCCTGCTGCGCGGTTGAGCGATGAGATCGTCGAGTACACTTCCGTGCGCTTTTGAAGTCAGTTTTGGCAGTCTCATTCCTCAGGTCGACCGTTGGATGCTGTGCCGAGAGCTAGGGTTGATTGCCTTCGACCAGCTAGGCGGCTGATTCGGCTTTCTGGTCTGATAATCGGATTGAACACTTACGCGGACCAAGGATAAAACTCTTAGACAGGGGCCCTGGACGGGTGGAGAATCTTTCCTGATAACTTCCGTTCGCGACGTCACGTTCAAAGAGGCACCTCGTTCTCGGGGTGAAGTAGAGACGAAGTTGTCTCTGCCACTTACTGTTGATTACCACCACTACGCCTCAGGCAGGCGTCCAAATCTCCGTTCTCATCAAAACGACACCAGGCCCGGCGTTCGAATGCCCAATGGAGATTGTGAGCGTGAGTTAAGGATTACGGAACCTTGTAGTAATGCTTGTCCACCGTGCGACCATCAAAAGATCGACCGACGACAAGTTGACCAGCCTGTAATGCATTCGGACGGATTCTCGAAAGGGGCTCATTGCACTCTACCCGTGGAAGCTGGCCGCCACCGTATACGAGTCCACATGACCAAGATTCGGGTGGGTTGTCCCAATGCATCACGTCATCAGGCTTCACAGCATCGCGATCTTTGATAGGAACCAAGATCGAGTCAATCAAGAGACTGCCGTGGTTGAAGCTAGAGCCGAATAGAATGTTCGATCGGCCCGTGCGCTGCTCGGCCAGGAGACGATTTCACGATGTGCGCACGACCGCCATTCGGACGCAGGTCAAACTCTCGGATGCAGTCGAGTTCGAAGCCGAAGAGGCGGTAGGCTCCGTCGGTTGTCAGGGAGCAGGCTTCCTCCATGTCGCGCACCATGTTGGCCATCGGACGAGCGTTGGTACGCCGTAGGTGTGAGATGAAGTCTTTATCTTCCGCTCCCGTCGCTGGTGCCCGATTCGTTCGCGATCGTTCGACAGACGAATCTGCCGATGCAGCTCCCGTATATGCTCAACGCGATCAATGATTTCACTGAACCCGACGGGTGTATACATGGCGAAGGCTTCTCCTCTAAGTACTCGACATTGGAGCTGCAAAATCGCAGAAGGTCAGAAGCGAAAAGTTTAACCGTGGAAAGCTCGATTGTAGGCGCCGCGATGGGGAACGAAGAGACCAATCGCCCTCATGCGCTGATAGTTGTAGGTGAGGTCGCCGGGGGTGCGGCCTTCTGATGATGGGCGGAGAACTGCCTTCAGCGGGCTTGCTTTGGGGGGCAGGCACGAAGGCGGCAAGGCGGCGATTGATCTGAACTTCAATTGATGAGATCTGCGAAGAGAGCTGAAAGATGGGACTTGTGGTAATGATCACTGATCACTACAGTCGTCAAGAGGCTTGACAAGATTTGAAGTTTAAGGGTATACACATGGCGCTCGCGAAAATGGTGGAAGCGCTTACATGAAGTTTAGGAGAACCTTCGTGATTCGAATTGATTCGATCTTATCTTCAATCTGCCAACTTGGTGTGGCCTGTCTTCTGTTCGCGGGTGGGATGAATCTTTCGGCGCAGACAGTTACCGTTGATTTCTCGCAAATGGCGCCCAACCCCCTGGTGAAGGACAGATTCGGGGTCTATCAGACTCCCTTGAAAACGCAGCAGACGATCGAACGAGCATCTCGATTGCTGAGTGAAGCAGAGGTGCAGGACATTCGATATGAGGTGGGAATCGGCAAGCCCGGGGCTCTAGCGTTTGATCAGGTGAGCGGAACGATCGGAGATCTGCATTATGATTATTCTTCGATCGATGGTCTGGTGAGAAGCTGGAAGCGCGCGGGATCTCGCCCGCTTTTTGCGTTCACTTATGATCCGGTTCCGCTGCAACCCGACCAAGTTGCGAACGCATGGGAGGATGTGCCGGATGATTTGCCTTCGTGGAGCGATGTGAATGCGGCGTATGCTTCTCATTTTCTCAAGTCTCAGCATCTGCCTGGATTCTCCTTCGAGCAGTGGAACGAGCCGGACCTTCCGGACGGAAATGGAGGCAAGGTTTTCTTCAATGGAGATCAGGCGGATTATGGAAACGTCTTTCAGTATGGCTTGGCCGGTGTGAGACAGGGTGATACAGATGCATTGGTCGGAGGTCCGGCCGCAGCTTACGATCTTTCCTATCTCGATGCGATCTGGCCGCAACATCCCGACTTCGCCTCTATCCACGCTTATGGAAATTACCTGGGCCAACTGGATAATTTGCGCGGGCACAACGGCGATGTGGTCTTTACACCGTCGGTGCCTATGTTTCTGACCGAATATAACTCGTATACGACATTTGGTCTGAACCAGCCGAATAGCCTACACCAGGCGTCTGCTGCCTTCTTCAACGACGTCAATGGAATTCTTAACATCTCGGACGCGGTGAAGGTTTATTGGGCGCAGTGGGTCGATGACTCGGTGGGTATGGTGACAGACGATCTGCACAAGAAGGCGCTTTATAACGCGTACAACATGTATCAGACGATGCTGCCAGTTGACCGTTCTCCGGTGACTCCGGCTTCGGTCGGCGACGTGGGGACGATGGCCGGATCAGATGCGCATAATGCGGCTATAGTGCTCTATAACAATGGAACAACTGATGCGACGATTACAGTTCAACTAAACAATCTTCCGTTTGCGGGGGGTGCCGGTGAGATCTATTTTATCGATCAGTACCATGCCAGTTATCTCGACGGCGCACCAGAAGATCTGACTGCGAGTAAGGTCTGGCACTTCAACGGCGACAGGACTTCTCAGTCGGTGGCGGTGAAGGCGCAGAGCGTCGCACTGGTGAAACTGCACGACCGAAGCGGACTGTCCCTTCTGGGCGAGGACAGGCTTGGACGGTATGTACGCGGAGAATATTATTTTTTCAATCGAATCTTTTCGTTTGAAGACGATTCTTTCGACGATCTTGATCCTCGCACATCAATCGTGCGGATTGGGATGGCGACAAAGACAAGCACAAGCCCTTTCGGAGTGGTCTTTGCCGGGAGTGTCTATGACAATCCGGTTCATCGGTTTACGGTGACAGTGGCGAAACAGGGACCTTTTTCGAAGAACGACAACAACAGCATCTTCGGGCTTCGCATCGATTATCAATCAACCGCCGGAAGCTATACCCGCAGCGTACTATTCCACAACGGACTCTACGATCCGACACGAACCTCAGGACTGCCGTGGGGAGAGGGAACCGCGGTGCCAGATCAGGCGGTGCTTGAAAATGGCATGAATACGGGGCAGCCCTTCTCCGTGGACCTTGCGCAGTATGCTCCGCAGGACTGGAATCATAGGCGCGTGATTATTTCGCCCATTATGCAGAACGCAGGATATGGGTCGTACGCTCGAATCATTCTACGGCCGGTCGCGCTGCGGTGTTTCGGTTTCGAGAATGGTCAGATGATCGAAAGGCATCTCGAAAATCGCGATGGATTTCAGCGAGGACAGAATGAGAATTCGCTGGATTTGTCGCGAGTGGGCGATCCGTTGCCGCAGTCGTTTTATCTCCATGGAAACGAAGGAGAGCTGGACCGCCTTATCTCGGGCCTTGTGCCGAATGAGACGTATAATCTGCGCCTACATTTTATAGAGCGCCAATTTGCGAATACCAGTGAGCGCCGCTTCAATGTGCTACTGAATGGGGAACAGGTTCTACAAGATCTGGACATCGCAGGAGAAACCGGCGCCGAAAATCGGGCCATGGTGAAACAGGTGACGGCTACAGCTGATGAGAGCGGCAACATACGAATACAGCTCCAACATGGTGGGGCTGGATCTCCGTCGATTAATGGTGTCGAGGTTTACTAAGCAAGGTCGCAGAAACAACACTTCCGCACAAGATCGAATAAAGGGCGGAGCATGCAGTCATAGGAAGTCTAAAGCATTGAAGGAGATTGAAATGGGCTCACTACCGATCCGAGACAACTCTGTTTTCAGTCTAAAAATTCCCTTTGCAGTCGTCGCACTCATTTTCGCGCTGTTTGGAGTAGTTTCAACGGCGCCCGCGCAAACGTTCAACGCGAGTTTCTCAACACCCGTTGATCCTGCGTTGGTAAAAGACAAGTTTGGCGTATACCAGACGCCGCTTGGTACCCAGACTAATATTCAGAATGCGTCGCCGCTCCTTTCGGAGGCAGGAGTACGGGATCTTCGTTATGAATTGGGGGTGGGGAAAAGTGGCGATTTAGCCTACGACCAAGTCGGGGGAAGTTCCACATCCCCTACTTATAATTTTGCGAGCATCGATGGCTTGCTTAATTCTTGGTCCGTGGCCAATGTCTTTCCACTTATCGCATTTACTTATGACCCTCTCCCTCTCCAGACAGATGGTAATTTTCAGGACGTGCCGTCAAACTTAGGTACATGGGGCAATGTCAATTCCGCATATGCTAGTCACTTTCGTAATTCTGACGGTCGCCCAGGCGTATGGTTTGAAGAGTGGAACGAGCCCGATTTGTCGAACGGAAGCGGCAAAGTCTTCTTTAATGGAAATCAAACAGATTACGGGCATGTGTATTCCAATGGAGCAAGTGGCGTCCGCAGCGGAGATTCAGACGCGCGGGTTGGAGGGCCAGCGGTTGCGTATGACACTACTTATCTAACTCAGTCGGGTATTTTGAATGATCCGATCGATTTTGTGTCAATCCATTCGTATGCAAACTATTCTTCTCAACTCTCGAACCTGCGTAGCACTGTGACGGGACATCCAAATTTGCCACTACTGATTACTGAGTACAACTCATATACATCGTTTGGCGATAACGCTGCCTGTAGTCTGCACCAAGCTGCCGCGGCTTTTTTCAATGATGTGAGCGGTCTAATTACGAATACAGACACACCGAAGGTATATTGGGCACAGTGGATCGACGATAGTGCGGGGGGAGGCCTTGGGATGCTTACGAGCACTCTTCATCGCAAAGCCATCTTTAACGCACTTAAGCTTTATCAGACACTCTTACCGGTGGACCAGGTGAGCGTGAGCCCTGCCACGTCAGGTGGCGTAGGCAGCATGGCGGGTGTAGATCCAGACAATGCGGGTATGGTGGTCTGGAACAACAACACCAGTCCGGTTACCGTTACGGCGAATTTAAATAGCTTGCCCTTCAATACCGGAACAGCGCAGCTTTACTATATCGACCAGAACAATGCCAGCTATGAAGATGGGGCTCCTGAAAATCTTGCCGTGAACCAGCAATGGTCGATTAGCGGGGGAAGCACAACCTGGACGGGGACCATTCAGCCGCAGAGCATAGCGTATATTCAGGTGTCGGATGGTACGGGAAAATCGCTGCTCCAGCCGACCAGCATCGGCAACTTCGTCCGCAGTTATTACTGGTACTACAATCGTCCTGGGAGCGGCACCAGCTATTCCGATTTCGATCCGTTGACTTCCATTGCTCGCGTGGGAATGGGCACAAACACCTACGACGTGGCGCAGATCGGGAATGTCTACAACAATCCCACGAATGATCTCACCATCACGGTGGCCAAGAGCGGTCCCTTCTCTTCGAATGATGCTAACTCTATGTTTGGGTTGCGCTTCGATTTCCAGAATACGAGTGGGGTCTACGATCACTCTGTGTTGTACACCAATGGCCTCTACAATGGCGCACGCAACTCTACGCTGCCCTGGGGGGAGGGTACTGCGGTACCGGATCAGGTCATTACGCAGAGTGCCATGAATACAGGGCAACCCTTCCAGATCACACTGTCTTCGATTGCACCATCGGATTGGAATGGAACGCGGGTGATTATCACACCGATCATCCAGAACGCCGGTGCCGGTTCAAGGGCACGCATCGTAATTGCACCGACGAGCAGCTCGTCGAGCGGGCTTCCGTACCATGATGCATTTGCCAGCGGCTCTGCGCCGGGATGGACCACTTATAACGGAACATGGTCGGTTTCGAACAGCTCGTATGGGAACAGTGCCATCGATACTACGGGCGATAAGGCCGTTACCGGCTCGACCTCGTGGTCGGATTATACAATGCAGGGCGATGTTGAGCTGACCTCTGGAAGCGGCGATGCCGGGCTCCTGATGAATGTCACCAATCCATCGGCAGGGACGGACTCACTCGACGGGTACTATATCGGTATCAATAGCACGGGAAGTCTGGTGCTGGGCCGCGAGAGTTACGGCTGGACGCAGCTGCAAACGGCGAATATTCCCGGTGGAGTTACGGCGAATACCTGGTATCACCTTACGGCGCAGACTGTGGGTTGTACGCTTACAGTTTCGGCGCAACCCGTAGGGTCTATCACGGTCACCGGCTTCAGTTATACGGACACGGGTTGCACCTACACTGCGGGACAGATCGGCATTCGCAGTTTCAATGCGGCGGCGAACTGGAGAGATATCAGTGTCTCCCTCGGGTCAACCACGTCCACGCTCCCTTACTATGCTCCTTTTGCGAGCAGCGCCTCCGGCTGGACGACGTACGCCGGAAGCTGGAGCCTGGCAAGCGAGGTTTACAGCAACTCTTCGACCGATACGCAAGGAGACAAGTCAATCGGAGGGCCGACGGGTGGGAACTTCACCATGACCGGAGATATGCAACTGACAACAAGCAGCGGCAATGCAGGATTTTTGTTGCGCGCGACCAATCCGGCGGTCGGGACCGATTCGGTGGAAGGGTATTATCTCGGCATCAACGCATCCGGGTCTATCGTCATCGGCAAGGAAAATTATGGATGGACACAATTGAGCACAGCACCCATTTCGTTTGCCGCTAATAGCTGGTATCACCTCACAGCAGAGGTTGTCGGTTGCCAGATCACGTTGACCGCGCAGCCTGCTGCTTCAACGACGACGACCAGTACTACCATCAACGACTGTAGCTTCTCCTCTGGACAGGTAGGTTTGCGAACCTTTGCGACTTCAGCTGCTTGGAGGTACATCAGCGTAACTCCTCGGTGAGGGATTTTTCAATCGGAAGAAACGCTTTTTCCCGTCTGTAGCTGAGTCGATAGAAGAGAAGGGGATCGGAGGCACATTATCTCTGTTCGATTGAAAAAGCGAACGTCATAAGCCAAGACGACTGGGCGATAGTATAGAATGAAAGCGCTTCCATTATAGGTGTGAGATCTGCGATTGGAAGCGCTTTCTTTCTACAAATTTGTGCCGGAGTGCCATCGAATCATGGCGAAAGTAAGTAGAGCTTGTTCAATAAAGGTTTTCTGCTCATTCCTGTTATCGGCTTTGAGCATGGTGGCATTGACGTGCCAAGCGCAGGAGCAGCGGTGGTCGCAGAAGCAAGCCAATGCATGGTATGCACAGCAACCATGGCCGGTGGGTTCAAATTACGTTCCCAGCGATGCGATCAATCAGCTCGAAATGTGGCAGGCGGCGACTTTTGATCCGCAGCGGATCGATGTTGAATTAGGGTGGGCCCAGAATATCGGCATGAATACGATGCGCGTCTTTCTGCACGATCTCCTGTGGCAAGAAGATCCGCAGGGATTTCAACAGCGCATTGATATTTTTCTGACGATCGCGGCGCGGCATCACATTAAACCAATGTTTGTACTGTTTGATTCATGCTGGGACCCTTATCCGAAGCTTGGTCCGCAGCATCCCCCTGTTCCCGGCGTTCACAACTCCGGATGGGTCCAAAGCCCTGGTGCCGAAGCCCTTACCGATCCATCACAGTATCCGCGATTGAAGGCCTACGTGCAGGGAGTCGTGGGGGCTTTTGCCAATGATCCTCGCATTCTCGCCTGGGATGTGTGGAATGAACCGAATAACACGGATGCCAGTTCCTATGGCGGTAGGGAGCCGAAGGACAAAGTTGCGCGGGTGACGGAGCTTCTGCCGCAGGTATTTTCGTGGGCACGTGAAGAGCATCCCAGCCAGCCGCTCACTAGCGGCATCTGGGAAGGGAATTGGTCAGGGCCTGAGACACTGTCCCCGTTGATGCGTACTCAGGTCAACGATTCCGACATCATCACGTTTCACAATTATGGCTGGCCTGAGGATTTCGAGGCGCGGATTCAGCAGTTGAAGCAGTATCATCGCCCCATCATCTGCACGGAATACATGGCTCGCGGGGCGGGGAGTTTGTTCGATACCACACTGCCTATCGCGAAACGATATCGCGTCGGCGCGATTAACTGGGGCTTTGTGGCAGGCAAAACTCAAACCTGGCTTCCCTGGGATTCCTGGCAGCGACCCTATGTGCTGGAGACGCCTCCGGTCTGGTTTCATGATGTATTTAGGATGGATGGGACGCCTTACCGTGAGCGAGAGGTGGAGCTTATCAAGAGCCTGACCTCGTCAGCTGCTTCGACAGAGGCCGGTGTTTCATCCAGGTAGGAGTGGGGCACTGCCGTTCATCCCGAGCTCTTTGCCATCGCAGTCGCATGGATGGGCCTTTCGGTAACCTGCCGCGGGCTTATAGACTGACTTAAGTTAAGTGCGGGGTATTTATCTTGCAAATCCTGACGGCGAAGATTGCCGTTATCCGGTTGGTTGCATTTGTTTTTGTCGGGGTCGGTATCGCCACGCTTGCCCAGTCGCCCGTCGGCGAAACGAGCCCGACGACGACGGCATCGACAAATATGGTGCAGCCCGGCAGCTTCATCGATGTGACGCAGGCGAGCAACGTTCATTTTGCAGGACAGGCTTACCATACCTCCAGAAAATATCTGATAGAAACCATGGGGTCCGGAGTGGCGCTGTTCGATGCAGATAACGACGGTCGTCTGGACATCTTTTTTGCCAACGGAGCGGCCCTGTCCGACGCCACGCCAATGGATGGGATCCCGAAAAAGTCCGGACCGAAAGACTGGAACCGCTTCTATCATCAGAAGCCCGACGGTACGTTCGAAGATGTGACGGAGAAAGCAGGTCTTGCCGGCAGCGGCTATGACATGGGCGTCGCCGTTGCAGATTACGACAATGACGGTTATGAAGACTTATATGTAACGGGCTATGGGGGTAACCACCTTTACCACAACAACGGGAATGGAACATTTACCGATGTGACTGCGGCCTCCGGTACTGGAGGAGATGGCTGGTCGACATCGGCTGCATGGATCGATCTGGATAATGACGGATTGCTCGATCTCGTGGTGCTGCGTTACATGGATTGGAAGTTCACGGAGATATGGTGCGGCGAGCATCGTGACGGCTATCGCGCGTACTGCCATCCCGATCTTTTCAAATCTGTATCTGCCCTGGTATTTCATAATGACGGGAACGGTCATTTTACTGAAGAGGCTGCCAAGGTGGGGTTGGCGAATCCGGGGAAAGGCCTGGGTATAGCGATCGCGGACTATGACCATGACGGCCACATGGATATCTTTGTAGCAAATGACTCGATGATGGAGTTTCTCTATCACAACAAGGGCAACGGAACTTTTGAGGAGGAAGGCCTGACTGCGGGCATCGCCGTTGATGGCGACGGACGAACCTATGCGGGGATGGGCGTGGTGTTCTCGGATTTCACCAATAACAGTCACCCGGGTCTGTTCGTAACGGACCTGGCAAATCAGAAGTACGCGTTTTACGAAAATAACAACGATGGCTCCTTTTCTTATTCGAGCGATCTGAGCGGGGTTAGTCGAGCGACACTGATGCATTCCGGTTGGGGTATTAGCGCGTTGGACTATGACAATGATGGGTGGAAAGACCTCATCATTGCACAAGGGCACGACATCGATAACATCGAGTTGACGTTCCCTACGCTTCACTACAAAGAACCCATGCTGCTACTGCGCAACGATGGCGGCAAGTCCTTTACGGACGTCTCTGCGCAGTCAGGCGGACCCTTTCATCAGGCATGGGTTGGCCGGGGCCTGGCGACGGGTGATATCTGGAACGATGGTCATGTGGATGTCGTGGTGACGACCAATGATGGACCAGCCTACATCCTGCGCAATGTGACCTCGACCCCGAACCACTGGCTCGGCGTCAAACTGGTGGGTCACAGAAGCGATCGTGACGGGATCGGAGCCGAGATAAAAATCAGCACTTCGGCGGGTATGCAGATGGAGACAGTTTCGACGGCAGGCGGCTATCTTTCGGCGAACGATCGGCGCGTTCATTTCGGGCTTGGTCTGGATAAAGAAGCAAAGACCGTGGAAGTGCGGTGGCCAAGCGGGACCTTACAAACGTTGAAGAACGTTGCCGGAGATCGATTCATCGAAATAGATGAGCCTACAGCCCGTGTGGCCACAAAATAACAACTTAGTGAGCGGAAACAGTATTCGATTGCCAGGCGAGTGCTTTGGCCTGCGCGAATTCCTCGTGAGCCTTGGTCGCATCGCCGAGCCTCTGACAGGCCCGCCCCAGCAGAAAATGCAGGGATGCATTCTCAGGATCGGCGGCTACCGCCTGCTCGAACTCGGTCTGCGACTGCTTCCAATCATTCTGGCGGGAATAGAGGATTCCCAGCTCTCGATGTGCACTGGAGTTTTTAGGAGCGATGATTAACGCCTGGTGAAGCAAACTTACCGCTTCGTCGAGTTGATCGCGATCGGCAAGTAGCGAAGCCAGATTGAGCAACGGCTGTTCGCTGGAATGTTCCGCACCCGCCTGCCAAGCGATGGCCTGCCGAAAAGCTGCAATGGCTTCGTCTGGTTGGTGAAGCTCTTGATAGGCGAGCCCGAGATTGTCCTCGGCCTTGACGCTTCGCGGCAAAAGACTGAGCGATCGCAGAAAGCTGTCGCGCGCACTCTCATACTGACCCTCGGTATAGCGCACGCGACCAAGGTCATACCATGCCTCTGCATTTGCATTGTTCGCGGTAAGGGAGTAGGTCAGCCAGTGGTCTGCGTCGGCATAATCGCCTAACAACACATAGTCGAGAGCGACGCAGCGCAGGTCTTCTGGAGAAGGTGCTCCAAGATGGGACGCGAGAGTGTACTCCGAAAGAGAATCCTCGGCTTTATGTTCCGCGAACAGAGCATATCCAAGAAGGAAATGCCACTCGGCGGAATATGCATTTTGAGCAAGACCGGCGCGAAGCAATGCTTCAGCTTGGGCATCGTTGTCATGTGCAAGCAACGCACGTATGGCCTCCGTAGATGGCTTTTCTGCTTGCGAGGTTTGCGCTGCGGCTCGCCCGATCAGCATAGAAGACAAGAGGTAGCAGGTGAAAGCTGCCGTCCGGGCGAGCGGATGGAGTCGCTTCGCGCACTGCAAAGATAGACGTGCCATGTTGAGTGAAGATAGTATATGGCATAATCGTGGAATCGCTTACAGTTGGTAAATTCGCAGGCTTATGCTCTAAAAAGAGATTTCCATCAGGCATGGGACCCACTCTCCGCAAGCTGCCCTGGCTCGTCGACGAGCACGGTAGTGATCGAATGGACGCGAGGTAGTCATTGAATCGAACTGTTACGCTGGCGGCGATATGAAACCTCAAAAAACGCTATCGAATCCGTCGAGTGGACTCTGTGCCAAGGCGTGTGTAGCGGTGCTCCTCGTGGTCAATATGTGTTGCCTCAGCCAGAATGCGGCTGTTCCCGCTGACCAGAAGGAAGCTGGGGGAGGGATGAGCACCGCAGGCGCCCATGCATCGGTGCTTGATGATGAACATCGGCCCATTACGGCGGGAGGTTTCGTCAAAAGCGGGCCTGTTGTTTTTGAAGATGTGACCAAACAAGCGGGACTAGCTTGGTGGAAGCACACTATGGGAACGCCGGAGAAGAAATTCATAATTGAGACGAACGGCTCCGGTGTCGCACTGCTCGATTACGACAATGACGGGTGGCTGGACATCTACCTTGTTAACGGATCGACCTATGATGCGATTGCGGGGAAGGCTACGCCGCCGCACGCCGCGCTTTTTCATAACAATCATGATGGGACCTTTACCGACGTTGCGGCGCAGGCGGGCGTGACCAACGATCGATGGGGCTTTGGTGCCGTCGTTGGCGACTTCGATAACGACGGCTGGCCGGATCTCTATGTTTCCAACTTTGGTAAGAACCGTCTATATCACAACAATCACAATGGCACCTTCACAGATGTAGCTGAGAAGGCAGGAGTTCAACTGGGTGGATGGTCAACCGGAGCGACTTTCGGCGATTACGATGGAGACGGTAAGCTTGACCTCTTTGTTCCCGGATATGCGCAGTACGATTTTGACCGTCCGCCTGCACCGGGCTCAAAGGAGGTCGCTTATCAATCCTGCCAGTTCCGCGGCCTGAATGTGATGTGCGGTCCTCGCGGTCTTAAGGGGGAACACGATCACCTTTTTCATAACAATGGAGATGGCACCTTTACTGATGTAAGCGAGAAGGCCGGAGTGAGCGACGCGAAGGGATATTATGGCCTGGCAAGCGTGTTTCTCGATGTGAATGGCGATGGCAAGGTGGACCTCGTGGTAGACAATGATTCGACTCCGAATTATCTCTACATCAACAAGGGCAATGGAACCTTTGAAGATGACAGCTATCTCTCGGGGTATGCGCTGAATGAGGATGGACGCGAAACCGCATCGATGGGCATTGGGGTGGGAGACTTTCGTAATAACGGACACGTAGACCTATCAGACAGCACTTTTTCTGACGACTACAAAGTGCTCTACGAAAATGATGGCACCGGCAATTTCACCGATGTCAGCCATCTTGTGGGAATCGCAGATGTCAGCATTCCATTTCTTAGCTGGGGAGACGCGATTTTCGATTATGACAATGACGGCTGGAAGGATCTTTTTTTCGCGAACGGGCACGTCTATCCGGCCGTAGACAAGAGCGATTGGGGAACTACTTTCGCCCAGCGCCCCTTGCTGTTCCGTAACATTCAAGGGCAAAAGTTCGAGGTCGTTCCAGCCGTGGTAGGTACAGGACTGGCCGTGGTGGTACCCGCGCGTGGAGCCGCGATTGGCGATCTGTTCAATGACGGCAAAATCGACGTAGTGATGAACGTTATTGACCACGCGCCGGTTTTGCTGCGGAATGTCGATTCGAATAAGCACCACTGGGTCGAGTTGAAGCTTGTTGGTGGCCCCAAAAGTCCTCGTGACGCCGTTGGTGCGACAGTCTATCTGACTGCCGGCGGTACGCGACAGCGTGAGGACGTGCTGAGCGGCGGCAGTTATGCCTCGTCCAGCGATCAACGCGTTCATTTTGGGTTAGGAGACGCCACCGTAATCGATCAGGTCGAAATCCACTGGCCGAGTGGGGCGAAGGAAAAGGTCTCTGTACCTGCGGTTGATCGGATTTTTACTGTGTCCGAGGGGAAGGGGATTGTTCTTTGACTCATTTTGCTGGGTTTACTGGGTTTGGAAGGGTGTCCAGAATTCGCTTGACAAAGCAAATCGTAGCTCAGTATGCTGCGTTGTCAATGTCACTCGGCCTAAATGGAAGCGGTTACACGACATGGCTGATGGTTTGGATGGCGTTATTCTTAGTTCTCGCTATTCCCGGCTACAGTCAGGGATCGGTAGCGCTTCAGAATGAACAGTTTGAAACAAGATTTACGGATGGCGTTAATGCATTTCGCGCGGGTGCGCTGGACAAGGCTGAGCAGGATTTTATTGAAGCGCTAAAGCTTCATCCACGGTTTGCGGAAGGATATATGAATCTCGCGCTAGTGCAGGAGCGGATGGGAAGGAGTACCGATGAGATCGGTTCACTTCAGTCTGCTCTCAGGTTGAAGCCCACATTGAAGGGTGCGAATCTTTTTCTAGGCATTGCCTATTATCGCGAAGATAAATTCAGTGAAGCGAAGATCGCCTTGAATCGCGAAGTTGCTCTCTCTCCCTTAAACTCCAAAGCTCTCATGTGGCTGGGCATTGTGGATGAGGCTACGAACGACCCTCAAGCTGCGGTGGAGGTACTGGATAAGGCAGCAAAGATCGCACCGAAAGATTCCGATATTCTTTATAATCGCGGCCGAGCAGCGCTGCTTCTCTCGCAAAAGAGTTACGAAGAGATGTATCACCTCGATCCAAATTCCTGGCGGGTCCATCAGGTGCTGGCGCAGGCATTTGCGGAGTCAGATCGACACGTTCAAGCGATTGCGGAGTACCAGCTTGCTATCCAGCAAGCTCCCGATGAAGCGGAGTTATACGAGAATCTCGGCACAGAGTATTGGAAAGGTTCGCAACTAGATCTGGCTGAAGCGCAGTTCGCTAAGGAAGTGGAACTCAATCCGGATAATCCGATGGCCCTCTATTATTTGGGCAGTTTGTATGTAGATCGCGACAAACCCGGACAAGGAGTTCCACTTCTGCGAAAGGCACTCACGATAGATCCTGCGATTGCAGATGCAAATTATTATCTCGGTCGCGGTGAAATGGCTTTGGGTAATGCAGCCGATGCTGTACCGCGCTTTCAGCAGGCAATTCAGTTAGCGAATGAGGCTGGTGCGAGCGGAACGGATCTGGCGCAACGATCGTGGTACCAATTGGCGATCGGATATCGTCATCTGCAGAAGAATGACGAAGCACGAGCGGCGTTGGCAGAATTTCAGAAGCTGAAGCAGCAGTCGGATGCAGCTACTGCGCAGAACTTCGAAGAGTTGAAGAAGCAGCATGAGAAAGCGGAGCAAGATTCATCAGGAAAATCCGCTCCTCCGGGGGATGCGAACAGTACCCCCTGAAAGACCGGCAAGTTTGTTGAGTTCAGGTGACGCCAAAAGTGGCCTCAGGCTGAGTTTGTTCATGGGATTTCTATGGTAGCTTTTGTAAGCGCTTCCATCTTCGTTCAAGTAGCGCCGGAAAAACGTGGCTGAAGAATTTTTGGGAGAGGTCAAATATGAAATTAGAGCGATTCGTTAGAGTTGGGTTTACCGGTCTGTTCTTGTGTTTTGCTATTTTAGTACTCGGTAAAACAGTTTGGGCTCAAACGAATAGTGGCGTTCTAGCCGGCACCGTTTACGATCCTTCGGGCGCTGTTGTTCCGAACGCAAAGATCATCGCGATAGGTGATTCCACTGGAACAACCTATAGCACTTCATCGGACGGGGCCGGGCTTTATCGCTTTTCGGGGATGGCCGTTGGCAGCTATACCGTTCGAGCCTCAGGGCACGGATTTAAGGAGACGAGCTACCATCAGGTCGTGATCAACATCGCTAACCTGACTCCACTCGATGTGCATCTGACAGTTGGAGGGACCAACGAAACGGTGAGCGTCGATGCGAATGCTGTTGTCGTTCAGACCGACAGCTCGGTTATTTCAGGCGTCATCAACGCCACGCAGATTGAAAATTTGCCGCTTGTTCTGGGCGGCATGAAAGGTACTCGCGCGCCGGAAGCGTTTACCTATCTATTACCGGGAACGGTGGCGTTCGGTACGGGTGGCAATGGAGTCGGCGGCGGCACTGCAACTCCGGGATACAACTCAAAAATCTCCGGAAGTCAGGGCTTCGGCAGCGAAGTTCTGCTAGACGGAGCGGATACCTTTCGCTCAGAAAATGGGTCGACCTTCGATGAGACTTCTCCCTCCGTCGACGCCATTCAAGAGTTCAATGTCGTCCTTTCCAGCCCATCGGCGGAGTACGGCCGCACGACGGGCGGTATAGAGCTCTTTACTACCAAAAGTGGCACAAATAAATTTCACGGCGGCTTGTACGATTTCTTGCAGAACACTGATTTAAATGCAAATACCTGGTTTAACAATCTGAACTTGGCGACTCAGCCGGATACTCCAGCGAATCGCGCTTTGTTTGCTACACCGCTCGACAAGAAAAATGATTTCGGAGGTTATATCGGCGGACCTGTTTGGATTCCAAAGTTATATAACGGTCATAATCGAACATTCTTTTTCGTGTCGTGGGAGCGGTTCGACCAGCATCAAAGTGCGACCAATCAATCCTTTGTTCCGGACCCTGCATGGCTCACTGGGGACTTCTCAGATCGTCTAGGATCTCCCACCGGCACTATCAATCCTTGTACGGGGCAGCCGATCGTTACTGGTCAAATATTCGATCCCTCTACACAACAAACGGTGTTGACGGGTAGTGGCCCTGTTACATGCCGTTCGCCATTTCTTAACAATAAGATTACTCAAGGGTTCAGCGCCGTGGCGAATAATGTCATCGCCCTTCTGCCCGCACCCAATCTTACCCAGGCGACTCCTTCATCGCCGAACTATGCTCTCACTACAACCGGCCTGAATTTGAATAAACTTTTGACGGTTCGAATTGATCAGAACGTGGGAGCAGATCATAAATTGTTTTTCAGCTACAGCAGTCGAGAAAACGACCCTCCCGTCAATCTCGTCTTTCCTCTGCCTTTGGATACAAATAGTCCGCAGGTTTTCACCACCCATTTCATTCGCTTCGGGTGGACCTGGACCCTCAACTCTTCCTTGTTCAATAACTTGTCACTGGGATACAACCGCACCAACAGTCATAACGCGGCACAAGAAGCCCTGGTAGGGAATACGGACTGGAATGCAAAGCTTGGAATTAGCGGAACCCCAGCTGCGCCAACCTTCCCACAGCTTGCATTTAACGGCAATGACAACATTAGCAATTTCGGCCAGAACACCAATAATGATGTTATTGACAATGGATATCGCGTGAATGAGAGTTTCGATTGGCTCCATGGAAAGCACAGCTTCAAGTTTGGCGGCCAGTGGTATCTCCAACTTTTTGATCCTCTTACCAAGAGCGGAGAAAGCGGAACCTTCAATTTCTCAAGAAACGAGACGTCAGCTTTTCCGAATAATGGAACAGTTACCGGTAATTCATTCGCCAGTTTTCTTTTAGGACAGGTGGATAACGGCAGTCTTTCCGACCACAGAATCCAGTTCAAGGAAATTTCGCATTATTACAATATTTTTGTTGAGGACGATTGGAAAGCTACTCCACAATTAACTCTTAATCTTGGGTTGAGCTATAGCATCGATACACCGTATCGCTATGCAAATGGTAATACATCCAATATTGATCTGAATGCTCCCAACCCGGGTGCCAATGGGTTTCCTGGAGCTTTGGTGTTCGCCGGTAAGGGCACGGGTAGGAACGGAGACGTCAACGAAACCTGGGCGCAACGCTGGGACAAGGACATTGCTCCCCGCGTGGGCTTTTCGTATGCGCCCTACTCCGATGGGAAGACGGTTCTTCGCGGATATTACGGAATCTTCTACGCGCCAATGGAGCATGGAGATTTCAATGTTCAAAACGTAGATGGCTTTACTGCGAATCCATCCTTTTCCGGCAACGGTTTTGACCAAGCGTTTAATTGGGATCAAGGTTTTCCTTCTTATGTAGCGCCTCCTAACCTTGATGGAGGTCAGGACAATTTCACCTCTCCGGCCCTAATCCTTCCCTCCTTTGGACGACCTGGGATGGTACAGAATTGGAGTCTACAAGTACAGCAGCAATTTGGCCCGGCCCTGGTTTTTACAGTAGGATATGTTGGTTCTCGTTCCGAGCATTTGAAGTCGGGATTCAACTTTCTGAATTCAAATTCTCCATCTGTCTTCGGTCTCGGAGCGCAATTAGGACAACCAGTTTCAAGCATTCCTGGTTTCACGCCTCCTTATGCCGATTTTCCGACCAGCCAGAACCTCGGACAATCGCTTCGCCCTCACCCTCAGTTTTATAGTTTCAATTCAGGCGAGACGCTGGAAAACAAAGGTGCGGGCAGCTTCGATGCACTGGAAGCCACTCTGCAAGGAAGATTCCATCATGGCCTGACTCTTCTGGCGTCTTATACGTATTCGAAAACTTTGACCGATTCAGAGGCGGCTGTACCATTCTTTGCATCGTTTGTTCAATCGGGATCGGGTGCGCAGGACCCAAATCACCTAAAATATGAGAAGAGTATTAGTAGCCAAAGCTTGCCCAACAACTTTGTCCTGAGTTATCTATACGACTTGCCGGTTGGTAGAGGCAAGAAGTTCCTATCCAACAGCAATCGAGTTGTAGATGCCGTACTAGGTGGTTGGCAGATCGGAGGAGTCCAGCGGTATGAGAGTGGACAGCCGATCAACTGGGGAGCCGCTACTGGCGTCCCTGGTTACGATGGCTCAATACATTTTCTCCACAATCTAACGGTTCCAATCTATAGCACGGCTTGGAAGAACGGCCATTTCAATCCACTATTGGATCGTATGTTCAACAGCCATGCATTTCTGGACCCTAACGCGCAACACGATAACCTTCCCGATCCCGTTGCGGCTCGCGGCGGTGCCTATGCATTCGGTAACTTCGAGCGCGTCAGCGGCAACATTCGCATGCACTCTTATCTGTCGGAGGACTTCAGCGTCAATAAACGCTTCCCTCTGCCGAAACAATCCGATCTGCTATTTCAAGCCAGTTTCCTGGATGCATTCAACCGACACGATTGGGCGCCGCCAGATCCAAATCCCTATGGTGGTTCTGAGTGCCAGCCGGGGCAGGGTTGCAATACTCCATACACTTTTGGTCAGATCGGAGGCACTATCCTGGGCCCCCGACTCATCCAGCTCGAATTGCGTCTGGAGTTTTGAGGGCGCAGGGACGTGCCCCTTTTTCTGATCCATTCATAACTGGAGTTCCTGTTGTATTAACGGTTGAGATTGGCGCAGGGAGAGGGGCCATGGTCCCTCTTCCTGGGAGGAGTGTGCGGAAGCCGTTTGGGATGCGGTAATCCAGCGAGCTATGGGGGCGCTCGTGGTTGTACCCTTCACGCCAGGCAGATAGAGTAACCGTTCATCGTTCAGTGCTCTGAACTAGCTTGTGTTGAGGCACTCGTCTCGCAGTCGGCCGTGGAAGCTCTCGACATGTCCGTTCTGGATCGATTCGCCCGGTACGATGTTGACCAGGCCGACGTTCCAGTCCTGGGCAAAGTCGATCACGCGCCACGAAGTGAACTCCGGCCCATTGTCCGACCGCACCCTTCAGACGCCGCGCCTCGCTCACGTCCAGCCCGCCAAGCCTCTGCTTCCAGCCGTGGAACATCGCCGCGCTGATCCCGTGTTCACGGCACATCCGCCGTCTTCACCCCGGCCTAGCCTTGCTTCAATATCCCGATGATCTGCTCTTCGCTGAAGTGGTATTGTTTTTCGGCGACGTCAATCGCTTTGCAGAGATGATCGAAAAAAGAGATATCGTTGGTAATGAAAAAAGCCGACGTCAATCCCGCGGTGCGTTGCTTCGCATCAAGGCGAGCGATGCTGCCGTTCCGTTGAGTTGAAAGTCATACTCCTTCACAACTTTCATTACGGCACGCCTTGTCTCTTCGGTATGTTTGCCCGAGTTGTTGAGGACCCGTGACACGGTTGCCATGGAAACGCCGGCTTTACGCGCAACCTCTGCAATCGTAATTTGTTTGCGAGGCGTGGGTGCAGCGTCTTCCTCATCGAGCGAACCCAGCACCTCAATAATTGCATTCAGTTCCGTCCAAAAAGTGCGGGCGGCGATGTGAAGTTGACTGGAAACCTGCTCATCAGTCATGCCGCGAGAGACCAGATCCAGAATCTCTACTTGACGAGAATGAAGCCTTGCACGTGGCATGCGCTCAGCGAAGCGAGACGCAATATCGGTGGGCAGGTAGCGCTCGCCCGCATGGACGGTGCGGATGGCTTCAATCATGTCTTCCTCGGGTGACGCCTTGAGAAGATATCCTTGAGCTCCGGCTCTGACCGACTGGTAGATGTCTTCATCGCTTTCATAGCTGGTCAACACGATGACTCGAACACCTATGCCAAGTTTTCGAAATTCCAGTAACGTTTCGATACCGTTCTTATGAGGCATGCGAAGATCAAGCAGAACGATATCAACCTCGAATTCGGAAACCATCGTAATTGCCTGGTTGCCATCGGCAGCACTACCTACTACGTGAAGATCAGGATAAGTAGAAAGCCACCTTGCAAGACCAGCACGCACCACTGGATGGTCGTCGACGACGAGGATTCTGATCGGAGTGGATGTCTTAAGCATTCCTGCTAAATTCCCGCTTTCCATATCTACTATAGGCCAGACGCCTAAGCAGTGAAATATGTGGCGTGGGCAGATGAACGATGATGCGACATCCATTGCCGGGCGAGCTGTGAATTTCAAGGATGGCGTCTATTGATTCTGCGCGTCTCTGCATGCCGGCAAGACCGAAGCCGCTTCGCTCCGGCTGGTGAATAAATCCTTTGCCATCATCTTCGATCATCAGGACTACAGAAGATCGTTCATATTCCATGCAAATTTTGATGCTTTTCGGATGCCCATGATGAATCGCGTTTGCAATGGCCTCCTGGGCGATCCGAAAGAGTGCATCCAGCACCCCGAGCGGAAGAGGTCTGGGTTCACCGAGGTTTAAGGCATGCACTGTAACCGAGCCGCGCGCCACAGCACGGCGAGCCGACTGTTCAAGCGCGGAGACGAGCCCATTCACCTCCAAAACTTCAGGCCGAAGGCAGGCGATGCTGCGCCTCGCTTCGTCATGGCTATGACGAACCAGTTCGGATGTTGTATTCAGTTCATCCAGCAGGTGAGGGTCTACTTGGGAGCTACTTTGCAAAAGACGGTTGCGAATGCCTCGAATTTGAAAACCGATTCCGGCAAAACTCTGAGAAAGGGTGTCGTGCATCTCGTGCGCCATTCGCTCACGTTCATTAAGCACAGCTCGCCAACGCCATTCCTCTGCTCTGCTGTAAAACAGGTGACCGAGAAATCCCATACCCAGCATCGCAAGAGCGAGGAAAATGAGGTGTTCGACGCTCCACCATGGAGGTCCTACCAAAAGTTTCACGTTTTCAGGCGAGTCGACGATCAGGACGAATGGGACCGTGTTACCCGTATATTCCGGTCTTACCAAGCAGGCTCCCCGCAGGCGCACAATACTTTCCGTTTCAAGTCTGTCGAATTCTGAGCGGGTGACTTCAGAATTAGTGAGCGCTCGATATGTCTGCGTCCCATTGCGAAATTCGAGGACACTGCGGCCCACTGAGTCCATTCGGCCGATGAGTCGTCCCTCGACTTCGACGAACATGGAGTCATAAGCGCCGCTTGCAGCCTGATCCGCTGTTACTGAAAGCGGAGGTATCGGCGCAAGGCCGCCCACGACCCTTGCGGTGGAGTTACGGATGGTTGCACTCAAGCCCTCCGGATATGCGTCCCCCTCTACCTCAACTTCATCACCCACTCGCAACTGGCCGGGATGAGTGGTTTCGACCTTTACGCCGCCGCTGGAATCCTGAACATATAGGGAAGGGTCCGTGAGGATCACGGCGCCTCGAACAACGACATGAGCTGGCTTGGAGATCGATAACAAGCGGAGTGAGCGAATGGTTTGAACGGATTCAGCAGAAGATCGGTACGATTTGTTCTGAACGGGATTCGTCGCAATAGTCAGCGGGGCGCTCCCCTGGCTGGTTGGATAGAGGGCGAGATGGCTCACCGGGGGCAAGATCGCCGTTGTATCTGCGATCGCCGGTAATGAACTGATTCGAACATTTCGCCATAGCCCGCCAGCGCCCATGGAACGCAATCCGGCACTTCCCGCCTTCAAACACTGAGGATCCAGGGTCTTGATTTGTGCCGTATTCTTCGTTCCAATCTCAGTGGCTGAAGCACTCAAAACACATCCTTGCGCAGCGAGTCGGAGGTGATACCACTTCCCGGGAATTACTCCCCCAGGCATACGACTGAAAGGGAATTCATACCATCCATGCTGCGCTCGTCCAAGAACGAGCGATTGATCGTTCGTGCGAAGACCTGCATAGTAGCCATCGTATGCATCGACGCCCTCTTCAACGTGGGTGGCCCGAATCAGAATGCCGGCGTCACCCCCTCCAAGCATCTGGAGATCCGCCTCCATTGCATACGATGTCCAGTGATCGGAACCGGTCATTAGCTTTGCACCGCGCTCGTCGGAGTCATTCCGAACGGCATTTCCAATGACCGTCCAGTTACCGGCGTATGCGGTCCATCCCGACGTCTGGCCGGAAGAGAAATCATCTCTAAAAGGAAGGCCGAACCACGGGCTACGTCTCCATGTAATTATGCAGCTGGAGACCAGCAAAGCGAGACAAAAAATAATCTTGAGCGAGCGGCCACTTATCCGGTTTCGCCACCGCTGCTTCATCGGCGGCTCCAATCAGTGCTAATCAACGGTCGCGTTTGGGGCGAGTCAATATTTTTTCGGGTAAGCAATGTAGGCTGGAGCCTTATATATTGCGGAGATGAAGTGGAGGGTTCAGTCAGCAATCGGATAGCGCGATAGCCCATCTCGTAGGTGTTTTCGGCGATTACGGAATCGATAAATCCAAGCCGAATCAGATTGGCCAGTTCGGCGCTTTGCTCGAAGCCGATAAGCTTTACACGTGATGTAAGACCGCGGGCCTTCAATGCAGCAAAGGCTCCGTCACACGAAGCACTCGACAGTGCAAATATTGCATTCAATGCGTGATCCGAAGCCAGCATTTCATCGGCAGACTGTTGTGCTTCGGTTCCATTGTGAGTCCCGAAGCGCCGCTCTGAAATGATGATGGATGGGTAATTATTTTCTAGTGTTGTCTCAAATGAATGCAGGATGGCGAGTGAACTGAGTGATTCCGGAGTAACTCCAAATACTGCAACACGACCGCTGCCATGCAAAATGTTGCCGATTCGCATAGCGGCCATGTAACCACTTGCTTGGTCATCATTGACAATGTAGGACAGATTTCTGCTAGCCGGCAAGGTCAACGGAGAAGCAATTACGACGACCCGAAGCCCATGTTTTAAAGCCTTCTGCACAGGCGCCATCAGCGGCAGCGTTTGATCCGGCGCCAGGATCAATGCAGAATAGTGCTCATCGATAACTTTTTCAATCAGAGTTGCCTGTTGTTGGACGTCGTCTTCACTTGTCGGAGCATTCCAATACAACTGAATATTAGGCTCCTTCGATTTTTCTATTGCGAAATGTGTCCCAGCATGCTCTGCTTCCCAAATAGTGACGGCCGTAGTCTGCGGAATAATTGCTATTTTTTTTGTTGGTTTGAAGCATCCACTTAAGGAAAATAGGTAAATACAAACAAGAGCTTTCGCAGCTCTGCGGGAGGCGCACGGAGTGATGGAACCCGTCTGAAACATCATTGAAATCCGCATCTCAATATTCACGCGTCAGAAGAGTTAAGGCACGTTCTGGCAGCTATTGTATTTACATCAACACTGTAAGCGTTTTCCATGAAAAAGAGGACTTCATATCCGAGGGATCCCCTGGCCTGCCCGAGCTCTTGAACCCAAGTTGCAAGTTAGTGTAGCGCAATATGCAGATGTCACCCGTGCTTGAGGCCGCTGGATGTTCGAACGGAATGGCATTCGGTCTGGGCGGCAGAATCTTCTATCATACGGATTCATTCGCCCAAACGATCACTCGGTATCTCTACGATGAAGCAACTGGCGAGTTCGATGGAGCAGACCTCTTCGTCGGTACCGCCGAGTCGATGCCCTTCCTGATGGCCTCACGATGGACAGCCAAGGGTGCCTATGGTCGGCGCATTGGGATGGAGGATTCATCGTTCGTTACGATCCTTCAGGACAAGCGGTCTCGCGCATCTCGATTCCGACACACCCTCCGGCGAGTCTCACCTTCGGAAGCCGATCTAAACGGACTCTTCGTAAAAAGCGCGGCGGACGAAGAAGATACGGGACCGGTATTCCGCCAGACCGTTGATGGGGAGGAAGCAACCGGTGAATATTCCTTCGCGAGCGCGCTATTCCGCCTGAACGTTCTCTAAACGAGGAATACGAAAATGCCCACCTGCCACCGCCCTCTTCGATGTCACGTCTCAGTTGCTGTTTGGTGACGCCGGGGTGCCGACCTAAATGTGTGTATCGCATCCGCCCTTTGGACGCGGTCAAAAAGAAATAGGCTTTCTCCTTACCACTCGTGTTCGGAGCGAGGTGCTGCGGGAACTTGCGCACGTCTTCATCACGAGCGTGGAAGTAGAACACAATTGGATCGCATGCATCGAACACCTCGCTCAACAGGTGGAAATGTGGCGCATTGCGAGTTGCAAGTTGTGAACTCAGAATGTGTTCGCCATGTAAGGAAAAGGCCTTTTTGAACAAGATCCTCGTCTTCGCAATATCAAGCAGACTCAACCCTTCTCTCAACTGGATCCATATTGCAAGCGGGACGATCGAGGCGATCCATCGCTCGGGCGTGCAGCTATAGATTCGGCGAGATGGACCAACACGTCTGCCGTTCCGGATCATGCAAGCGGCTCTATTCACATTGACTAATGGAAGCGTTTACAATTGAGCAATTGAGGAGAGAGGCTCACCATGCGCTCTGTGTACTTCCGGTTCAACTGGGTGTTCGCAATCAGCCTTGCAGCACTGATGCCAGCATCGCAGTATTGTTCGGCTCGTGGGCAGATGACAGATTCTGCTGATGGAGACGGTCACGTGATCCATCTGCGAATCGCCAGTCGCGAGTCGCCACAGGTGCTGCCGTCGACGCTTTTCGGCAGCTTCCTGGAGCCAATCGGACACTCGATTTATGGTGGCTTGTGGGCCAATGTCGCGGAGAATCCGTCGTTTGAAAATGGCCTGTGGTCCGCGTCCAATTTGGAGACAATGGTGCGTGATCGCCCCGGTTTGAAGCGGGCCTCGGATCTCGGGATTCCGGTTCCATGGGAGCCGTTGGACGCGCGTCAGGGGAACCGCTATCTGCCTGTGCGCGACGATGCGGGGAACTCCAACCAATCCCTGTTGATCATGGCATTGCCTGACGCCGAGGTTGGTGTACGTGAGCAGGTGTATCTTCCCGTGCATCGGGAGCTCAGGTATTCCGGCAGTATTATGATCAAGCATGTGCGCGGCTCTGGAGAGGTGCGCATCAGCCTGCGGCGGCGCGACCATCCGGAGGATGTCCTGGCGTCGGCTAACGTCCTAGCGGATGCCGTGACATGGTCGAAGTATTCGTTCAGCTTCGTGCTATCCAAGGGTGCAGTCGCCCCGCTGACGCCTGTCGATCTTGTAGTTTCGGTTACGAATGATGCACGCGCACAGATCGATAATGTCTCGCTGGAGCCGGCCGACGCTGTGCACGGGATGGATCCGGATGAGCTGCAGATGGCACGCGATCTGCAATCACACTTGGTACGTTTCGGGGGAAACTTCACCTCTGCCTACAATTGGAAAGATGGAATCGGGCCCGAGGATCGTCGGATTTCTGTGCGCAATGTTTCCTGGGGTATTCCCGAGTACGACACCTTTGGGACGAACGAATTCCTGGAGTTCTGCCGCCTCATAGGGGCACAGCCGCAAGTAGCGCTCAATCTCGGAACCGGCACCCCGCAGGATTCGGCGGACTGGGTAAGCTATATCGATCAGCACTGGAACCATGGCAAAGGCGGGTTGCTATGGGAGATGGGCAATGAACTTTGGGGCGATTTCCAGATTGGGTACCCGTCGCAGCAACGTGTAGCGGCTGTGACACTGGCGACTAGCAGGGCTGTCAAGGCAGTCGATCCTACTGCGCGACTGATCGCAACCGGAGGGGACGAAGACTTCTTCAAGGACTGGAATGCCCAGCAGCTTTCCAACCCTCGCGACACGTTCGATCTGATCTCTACCCACTTCGTCGTGAACGATAACGTGCAACTGAAAGGTGCTTCCTCTGAATTCCGGGATATGGCTGCACTGGCGTTGCCGTGGGGCCTCGGACCGCGGATGCAGGCCATTGTCCAGCAGGCAAAGGAGTCCGGCCACCCCAACGCTCGGGTCGCGTTTACGGAGTGGCTGATGGTTTCCGAACCTCGCACCGGACCTCGATTTACGAATCTTGGCGGGGCTCTGTTTGCTGCAGGCTTCTTGAACATGGTGATGCGCAATTCGAATGCGGTTTCGGTCTCGGACATGACCGGAATTATGGAATTTGGCGGCATCTGGAAGAAGCGCGGCCAGGTTTATGGAGCGCCTGCATACTGGGTTTTGCGCGAGTATGCCAGCCGCCATCCGTACTGGCTGCTGGATGTTACTTCCGATGGCCCTACGTACAGCATCTCGCACGGAGTCTCGCGGTTGCCGGAGATCAAGGATGTGCCTTACCTTGATTGTGTGGGGTCAGAGCCTGAAGACAGGCGCTCGCTGATCTTGACCTGTCTCAACCGAAGGATGGACCGGACGGAGTCTGCGGCAATTGACCTGAGCGCGCTTGGAGCGACGGCCGGGACGGCTTCAGTAACGACGATTACCGGGGATGATCTGCTGGTGGAAAATGACGAGACAGACCCGAGGCATGTGGCTCCCGTCACCTCCACGGAGGCGATCGAGGCGGGGAAGCCCTTCCGCCATACCTTTCCCAAAGCCAGCGTAACAGTGCTACAGATTGGGTTGGAACAGTGATTCGCGGCCTCTGCTCAATTTATGATGCGCATCATTGCGGCTGTGGACTGCCGCAGCATTACTCTGCAACGTGGGCGGTTCTGGCTACCTGCGTCTGGATGCTTCCGCTGTCAGGAAGCACGCAGGCTGCCAAACCCATGCAGCTCACGCGTACTTTTCAGATACGATCCGAAGACTATTCCGCTCTCCCGTCGCTTGCATCCGGCCACGCACTTGGTAGATCTAGATACGGCTCACCTCAAACCGCCGCACAATCTCGGTCGGACGATCTCCCCGGCCCCGCGTCCGCTGGTCTCGACGCGGAATTTGGCAGAACGCCGGATGGTCGCGTCGTTGAGGTCATCACTCTGACCAGCGGAGCGCTGGAAGCCAGGGTGATCACCTATGGCGCTAGACTCATCAGCGTCAGAGCGCGTACGCCGGGCAACAACAACATTCGTCTTCGGCATTGCGCCATGAATCCAATTTGGCGTTCTGCACCCCTGGTCCCTTTGAAACAGCGAGTCGTCCGAGAATTGGCTGCGCGCCTGGTTTACACCAACGAAGGAGAGCATACATGCTGACTCGCCGTCTTCTTCTTGGAAACGCGCTGAAACTTTCCGCCGGCCTGGCGCTGCAACCCGGAACCCTCGCCCTCCCTCAAGCAGATGCTGTTCTCACCCTAGAATTGGGCAATGCCACGCCTATCAACGTTCCAGCCAACTTCATGGGCCTCGGATATGAGATGTCCTCGGTCGCAACTGTCGGCTTGCTGAGCGCGCAGAACCATCGATACGTGGAGCTTATCAAAGGCCTCGGAGCGAGAGGCGTGCTTCGTGCCGGGGGCATCGTGTCGGACTATACCCGGTATGAGCCTAACGGAAAGATTCTGGCCGAGCGCCAGGACACGGTGATAACCCGCGAAAGCCTGGAACAGTTTGCTGCGTTTCTGAGAAAGATCGGCTGGACCGCGATCTGGAGCGTCAACTTCGCAAAAGGCAGCCTGCAGGATGCTGTTGCGGAGGCGAGCGCCGTGTCGGCCGTTCTCGGGTCGCAATTGCTGGCCTTGGAGATTGGCAATGAAGTCGAAAATTACGGTCGTGGCCAAACGCGATTTCGAAAGTCTCCCTACGATTATGAGACATATCGCAAAGAATACAGCGAATGGCATGCCGCAATCCTGAAGGCTGTACCCGGCATTCGTTTCGCCGCCCCCGATACAGCCAGCTCTGTGGAGTGGGTGGAGCGGATGGCTCAGGACGCAAAGGGCGATGTGCACCTTCTGACCACCCACTACTATCGCAACGGTCAGAAACGCGGATCGGCGGAGCAGTTGCTTGTCCCCGATCCGCGACTCAAGGATGTTCTCATGCGTCTTCGTATAGCCTCTCAGAAGAACGGCATTCCATGGCGTATGTGCGAGACCAATTCATTCTCCGGTGGCGGCCTTCCGGGCGTCAGCGGGACCTTCATCGGCGCTCTATGGACGCTGGATTTCATGCTGTTGCTGGCTCACTGCGGGTGTGCCGGCGTGAACATCGAGACGGGAGTCAATCAACTGGGCTTCATCAGTTCCTACTCCCCAATTCAGGACAACGGCAACGGTGTGAACAGTGCTGGCATTCCTTATTACGGAATGCTAGCGTTTGCTAATGCCATGTCTGGAGGTCAGGAAGCTCTGCCCATCGAAGTCGATACCAGCGGTGTCGATCTAACTGCCTACGCCCTGGGAACCGGTGGAAAGCCCCGCTCCGTCGTTGTGGTGAACAGGGAACGCAGGCGGGATGTACCTGTCGATCTCTCACAGCTCGGGCTTGCCAGCGTCTCGGCCCTGCGACTGACTGCCCCGTCAGCGGATAGCAAGACCGGAATCACCTTCGGAGGGGCCACAGTCGACATGAACGGCCATTGGAAGGCAAATGCTCACGAGCACATTAGTGGTAGTAAGGTAACTGTATCTCCCATGAGCGCGGTAGTTCTTCATTCCACAGATCGGCATAATCATTCTTAGTCGGATCGATCTCCCGCATGGCGAACTGGGCGCGAAGCTCTGGGTGGGAAATGACCAGGCGCATCTCACGGCGCGCCTTGCGTACCCGTCCCACGGGTGGAACCCCATCGTGGACGACATCTATAATCATGCGAGCCTTTTGCGACTGGTCCTCCAGCATTCCACAGATGTCTGGCAGCGTCTTTCAGCGAATTCGCCAGCAATCTCCTGCAGCAGGGCCCCGGCAAGAACGAGTGGACTCCTCAGCAGGTAGACGGACACCTCACGGCAGCGTACGGTGACCAGAAGTCCGCGTTTAAGGACCGCTTCCGCGCAATAAGGTTCAGGACGTTCTGTACTTCGCTCCCTTCCACACCAACGCACTTGCCGCGAAATCCCAGGGCGGGACGGATCCCGTGTATCACTATATCTTCGCGTATGAGTGCCCTATGAATGGCGGCATCACCTCGCACCATACCTCTGAGATCGCTTTTGTCTTTCACAACCTCACCGAGCCGCAACTACGCCTCGCGACCGGAGACGGTCCACAGGGCTACGTCTTGCAGGACAAGGTTTCGACAGCATGGCTCAACTTCGCCAAAACCCGCAACCCGTCGCAACCTGGCCTCGAGTGGAAAACCTTCATGCCCACCGATAGGCAGCACTCTGGCCGTCCGCCGATTTTGACGCCCTTGTCGGAGCGTTCCGCGTTACTGAATTCCGGCCCGGCAATTGCTGGCACCTAAACGACGACGCCAACATCGCCTACGCTCACGCAGCGGCGGATGGCGGACGGCTGCTTCGACTCGCGCGGGCGTGGCGTTGGGGTTGAGTGGGAAGATGCAAATGTTGTTTGCGTTGGGTGAAGGTGTGTCGGTGGAGGGTGCCAAGGAGTGAGTTGGGCTTGATCCCTGGAGGGTTCTGGTGCTGCCTGCTGAGGGTGTGGAGTATTCGCTTCGGGGTGCGGGCGAGGTCATTCGGATTGCGCAGCCGTAGGACGTGTTTAGATACAGGACATCCCTGTCGAGTTCCTAAACACATTCTCGCGAGTTGCTAGCGGGTGTAGCGCTGTTGGTGCCACGTCCAGGCGCTGCTTAGGATGTCGTCTAGCTCGGGGTGTTTGGGTTGCCAGCCTAAGTTGGTCTTGGCTTG
>Ga0302227_10000490_pt1 | contig 34341 bp, 32 predicted proteins | sample II_Palsa_N1_1_FD_193525 | JGI IMG/M metagenome (GOLD analysis project Ga0302227, IMG submission 193525) | Peat permafrost microbial communities from Stordalen Mire near Abisko, Sweden - II_Palsa_N1_1 | ecosystem: Environmental > Terrestrial > Soil > Palsa > Peat permafrost | place: Sweden... | reverse complement strand
CGCCGGCCACGCTGTAATCGAAATCGCGATCACTGCGTTGATGACACCGGGTCCCAGCGCGGCCGCGAACGCGAGCGCAAGCACAATCTTCGGAAACGCGAGGGCCACGTCGGTGATGCGCATCAGTACATTGTCGACCCAGCCGCCAAAGAAGCCGGCCGTGGTGCCGATCAGAAGGCCGATGGGCACCACGATCACCACGACGAGAATCGCGATCGAAAGCGTGAGCCGCGAGCCGTAGATCAGCCGCGAGAGGATGTCGCGGCCAAGCTGGTCGGTGCCGAACCAGTGCGACGGCGAACCCGGAGGCAGAAGGCGGTCTGAGAGGACTTGTTGCAGCGGGTCGTGCGGCGCGATCAGCGGCCCGCTTGCCGCGACGATGATCAGCAACGCTAGAATCACAAAGCCGAACACAGACAGCGGATTGCCCGCAAAGCGTCGCCAGCGCCGATAAGCGAGACCGAGCGCGGCCTGTCGACGTGACGCGGGCGTGTCGCTCAGCAGCCAGTCTTTCCACCGCCGGGGACCGGCATTCATCGGCGAGTCCTGCGTTTGCGTCGATTGATCGGATGAGGGAAGCGCCAAATGTATCTCCGGAACATCAGCGGGCGCGCGGATCGAACACGCGATAGAGCGCGTCGGTCAGCAGATTGAGCGCGATGAACGTGGCACCGATCACGAGCGTGCTACCAAGCACGGCGTTCATATCGGCGTTCAGCAGTGCACCCGTCAGATACGAGCCGATACCGGGCCAGGCGAACACGATTTCGGTCAGCACGGAGCCTTCGAGCAGATAGCTGTACGTGAGCGCGATGACGGTAAGAAGCGGCACGGCGATATTGCCGAAAGCGTGACGCCAGATTACGCGGCGCTCGGGCAAGCCTTTTGCGCGTGCCGTGATGATGTACTCCTGGCTCAACTGATCAAGCATGAACGAACGCGTCATCCGGCTCAGATAAGCGACCGAGTAGTAGCCGAGGATGGCCGCCGGCAACGCGATATGCGAGAACGCGTTGAAGAACACGTCCCATTCGCCCGCGATCAGGGAGTCGACCAGCAAGCTGCCCGTATGCGTATCGACCATGCCGTCAAATACCGGATCGATGCGTCCTGGGCCGGCCACCCAGTGCAGCTTCGCGTAGAACAGCAGCAGTCCCATCAGCCCAAGCCAGAACACCGGCACCGAACTGCCGACAAGACCGATAAAGCGTGCGACGTGATCGATCCAGCGATTGTGGCGTACGGCTGCGATTACGCCCAGAGGCACGCCGATCAGCACGCCGATCATGGTCGACAGGGTGGCGAGTTCGATCGTTGCCGGGAACACGCGCTGAATATCCTCGATCACAGGATGCGCCGTCAGCAGGGACATGCCGAAGTCGCCATGCAGCACATCGCGCACGTAGATCAGGAACTGCACGGTGAGCGGCCTGTCGAGCCCGAGCTGCAGGCGAGCCGCCGCATACGCCGTCGCCGAGGCACGGTCGCCGAGAATCGCCAGAACCGGGTCGATCGGTATTTTGCGGCCGATCACGAACGTGACCGCCAGCAGGCCGGCGAAGGTGATCACGAGCGTGACGACCCAGCGCGCAAGACGCAAGGTCCAGCGAACACTGGCGCTATTAGCTGAAAGCTTGCGCATGCGCTACTGCTTCTTCAGATCGCGATACGACACGAGGTCGTTGATCGGACCCACGTCCAGACCTGTCACCCCCGGCCGCGCGGCCACCTGTGAGACCTGCTGGAACATGATCACGAAGGGTGAGTTCATGAGCATCTGCTTCTGCATCGTCTGGTACAGCTCGGCGCGCTTGACGGTCGACGACTCGGCGAGCGCCGCAGTGGTTTCCTTCGTCAGATCAGGAATACTCCATGAATTACGCCACGCAAGCATCTTGTAGGCCGACTGGTCGGAGTTGTCCGGATTCCAGGCGAAGCCTTGCGCATTGCTGTGTGGGTCGATGTAGTCTGCCGACCATTCGCCGATATAGATGTCATGCATGCGTGAGCGGTACTTCGCAAGCGTCTGCTTGTTGTCGCCCGGGATGAGCTGAACCTTGATCCCGGCCTGGGCGAGATTGGCCTGAACGGCCTCGGCTATTTCGCCGTACGGGTAGCCGTTACGCACGTCCATTGTTACGGAGAAGCCGTTCGGAAAGCCCGCTTTGGCCAGTAGCGCCTTGGCCTTCGCGACGTTCTGCTGGTAAGGATTGGTGTTCAGCGCGCCGAGAAATCCTTCCGGGAGGAACGTTTCGTGCACCTTGTAGGTGGTCTTCGCGACGTTGCTCTGGATACCGTTATAGTCGATCAGCCACTTCATCGCTTCCTGGACTTCCGGTTTTGCGAGCGCAGGATTCTTGACGTTGAGGCCGAGGTACAAAAGCGTGGCCTGCGGCACGGCGCTCACCTGCGCCTTGCCGGACTTCGTCAGTGCGGCGAGATCGTCCGGGCTCAGATTGCGCGCTACATCGACGTCGCCGTTCTCGAGCAGCAGGCGCTGGCTCGATGCCTCCGGCACGTGACGTAGCACAATGCGCTTCATCGCGAGCGGAAAGCGATAGCCGTCGAAGCGCTGCAGCACGATGCTGTCGTTGGCCGTCCACTTGACGAGTTTGTAGGCGCCGGAGCCCGCCTCGTTCGTGCGCAGCCAGTCGTTGCCGAAGTCATTGCCTTTCTGGTGCGACAGCAGCAACTGCTTGTCCACCACCGATGCAGGCCACGCGCCGAGCACGTTCAGGACGAACGTCGGCGCGTATTTCTGGTCCGTCGTCACACTGACGGTTGTGTCGTCAACCTTCCTTACATTGCCAAGCACGTTGTCCTTGGTGAGGCCAATGCCTTGCAGCACGGCGGCAGCACCTTTGTCGAGCAGGACCGTGCGCTGGATCGACCAGGCGACGTCGTCGGCGGTCAACGGATTGCCCGAGTGGAACTTGAGACCTGGGCGGATCTTGAACGTGAAGGTCAGTCCGTCCGGGCTGACTGCCCATGATTGCGCGACGTCGCCGTTGAACTTCGACGGGTCTTTCAGATCGACCCTCACCAGCCGGTCATAGGTATTCGCCACGTATTCCTCCGGCACCAGTTCGTAGACCTCGCCTGGATCGAGCGTGGTGAATTCGTCGAGGAAAGTCGCCATGACGAACATGTCTTTCGGTGTGGCCGCCATTGCGGGGCCGGCCGCTGTGAACGACAGGATCAAGGTGGAGGCGATCGCTGCCGCCGCCAGTGCATTGCGCAATACCAGTTTCATGGCCGCTCCATAAGGAATTGGATAGAGCGTATCAGGGAATAAAGGTTAGAGAAATCGAATTCCTGGAAGGGCAGGACCTGCATGGAGCGACGCTTGATGTCGGTCCGGTTCGCGAGCGACAAGGTGCCGACATGGGATTAATAGCCAAAAGCTTTGGACAGCCAGGTACCTGCCATGAAAACTATGACAGGTCGTGCTTTGCTCAACTTCAACATTGCCACCGACGTGACGGCGTGACGGCGGTGCAACGAGAAACGAATTGTTCAGGGGCGACCCGATAACATGGCTGCACGATATGGCGCGATGTTACCGGTATATGGCCTTTGCGCCACTGGCCACCGAGGCATGAGACCCGGAAAATCCATTGCAACAATACATGCATAGGAGATTTATATGTCCCCAGTCTCAGCCGTTCCGGCCGCCGATAGTGCTGTAGCGCTCGCTCACTTCGGTACTTCGTTGTCGTTCGAAACCGATTGCGCTGATGTCCATGCGGCGCTTGAGAGCGACGACCCGCTTGCCGTCGACTTCGTTCTGCTCGACGTCCGTAGCCCTGCGCATTTCATGCGTGGCCACGTGCCAGGCGCGTTGAACCTTCTGCATGGCAAGATAGTGGCGTCGAAGCTCGCCCAGTATCCGCTTGAGACGCTTTTCGTCACATACTGCGCGGGCCCTCATTGCAACGGCGCAACGCGTGCTGCAATGAAACTTGCGCAACTCGGCCGCCCGGTCAAGGTGATGATCGGCGGCATTACCGGTTGGGTCGATGAGGGCTTCCAGCTCACTATCGGCAAAGAAGAATGACCGATGCCGAGCGACCGGCTGGCGCGATGCTCTGAAAAAAGGATTGACGGAATAATAGATGACCGGTTATCTTGCTACGCGATAACCCTATGTAGAGTGCGAGCCATGCCAAGACCTCCAAACCCCGACGTCCGCTCGCGACTTCTATCGATCGGTCGTGACGTCGTTCTGGAAAGGGGCTTCAATGGCAGCGGGGTCGCGGACATCACAACCGCGGCCAAGGTTCCGAAGGGTTCGTTCTACAACTACTTCGAGAGCAAGGAGCAATTTGCTGCCGAAATCCTGGAGGAGTATTGGCGGTCCATCGAGGAACGGCACGCTCCCATTCTTTACGACGCTCGCATCAAGCCGCTTGCGCGCATTGCCAGATTCTTTCGTGCCATAACGGAGGATCACGCGCAGGGGGACTTTGCGCTCGGGTGCCTGATTGGCAATCTGTCGCTGGAACTGTCGAATTGCAGTGAGGACACGCGACAGAGGCTTTCTCGCCTGATGGGCTACTGGGAGGCGTCACTGGCAACGTGTTTGCGTGAGGCTCAGTTGCGCGGCGAACTGCGGAAAGACAAGCAGGTGGCCGAGGTGGCTGCTATCCTGGTCGAAGCCTATGAAGGGGCCGTGATGCGTGGAAAAGTCGAGCAGAACGGGAAGGCGTTCCAGCGTTTTGAAAAAGTTGTGTTGCCTCTATTGCTTGGGTAATTTTTTTGTTGTTATTATAAAGCGACTGGTCGTCTATTAATACATCGCCCGTGCGGTAGGCAGACCTGTGTATGTAACTTAACTTCAGGAGATGCACTATGAGCAGCGAAAGCACAACCCAGCAGGCAGCCCGTGGCCCGTATGCTGACCCAACGGATCCCGCGCTCCCGTCGTCTAGCATGAAGCTCGACAGGTCGAAGTCTGCACTTGTGGTCATAGACCCGCAAAATGACTTCTTGAGCCCTGGCGGCGTAAGCTGGCCTTTCTTTGGAGAGAGCATTGTCGAAAACGACACGGTCGAGCACATCCGAAAACTGTTCGAGACCGCGAAAGAACTGGACCTTGTCGTGGCGGTATCTCCGCACTACTACTATCCAGTTGACCACTATTGGCACTTTGGTGGCCCACTTGAGAAGGTGATGCATAGCATCAACATGTTCGGCCGGAAGGGACCGACTACGCTGGAAGAGTTTGAAGGTTCAGGCGCCGATTTCCTCGATCAATACAAGCCCTACATTCTCGATGGAAAGACCATCATCGCGTCGCCTCATAAAGTTTACGGTCCCGAGACGAACGATCTGGTGTTGCAACTGCGTAAGCAGGGGGTCTCTCAGGTCATTCTCGCCGGGATGGCGGCGAATCTGTGTGTCGAGTCGCATCTGCGCGAGCTGATCGAACAAGGCTTCGAGGTTCTTGTGGTGCGCGATGCCACGGCTGGTCCACGCGTGCCAGAAGGTGACGGGTATCTGGCCGCAATGATCAATTATCGTTTCCTCGCTCACGCACTATGGACAACGGAGGAGACCATCAGGCATCTAAAGGGCTAATCTCCGCGCCTGATATCAATCTCGCTCGAGTGTCCGGCCGCCGGACGGATCTCGCTTTAAGGTCGTCAATTCATGTCAAGGGAGCAGTTATGCAAGCTCAAGTCACTCAGGATGCACGTGCCACGCTGACCGCGCATATCCTGGCCGCCAAGGCCAGCAAGGGGCTAAGTTTTAGCGATCTGGCGAAGGACACGGGACTTGGTGTAGCGTACGTAACAGCCGCCCTGCTGGGACAGCATCCGTTGCCCGAGGGTGCAGCGCAAAAAATTACCAAAGAACTTGCGCTCGATGCCGACGTTGCAGCATTGCTGCAGACGATTCCGGTACGTGGAAGCATTCCAGGAAACGTACCCACTGATCCGACCATATACCGATTTTACGAAATGGTCCAAGTGTATGGAACGACCTTGAAGGCGCTTGTTCACGAGCAATTTGGTGACGGCATAGTCAGTGCGATCAATTTCCGCATTGATGTCAAGAGGGTTGACGATCCAGAGGGTGGTTCCCGTGCCATCATCACGCTGGACGGTAAGTTTCTTCCCTATAAGCCTTTTTGATGTTCTGAGGGGGATGCTGGCGGCATGGAAAACATGGACTGCATCCCCGGCGATCATTCCAGCGGGGAACAACAATGAATCGGCTGTCGGCTATGGAAGCCTTCGTAATTGTGTGCGATTCCGGATCTTTCTCGGGCGCAGCGCGCCAGCTACGAATCGGCCAACCCGCCGTCTCGAAGGCAATAGCGCAACTCGAGGAGTATCTAGGTGTTCGCTTGCTATTGCGTTCAACGCATGGGCTCACGCCGACCGAATCGGGTCAGAGATTTTACGAGCACGCGAAACATGCGATCGATTCTGCTGAAGAGGCGGTACTGGCGGCGAGGGGCGCAGGGGCAGCACTTTCGGGACGTTTGCGTGTGAGCGCTGCGGTTACGTTCGCCCGCCTTCATGTAATGCCACACCTTCCGGCTTTTCTTGACGCGCATCCCTTCCTCGACGTGGACCTCTTTTTAGACGACCGCAATGTTGATCTCATCGAGACGGGTATCGACGTTGCGTTGCGAATGGGCACGCTGGTGGACTCATCTTTGACGGCAAGGCGCATCGGCCAGGGGCGACGCCTTGTTTTAGGGACTCCTGCCTATTTCAACAGGGCTGGCGTACCCACTTCGCCGATGGATCTGGTCAGACATCAGGCCGTCATCTACGATCAGCGAGGCGGCGGGGACACGTGGACCTTCCGGCAAGGCTCTGTTGAGACTTCAATTACGATACGTGGTCGAGTCAGAGCTACCGCGGCTGAAGGAATTCGGGAAGCAGTTCTATCCGATCTCGGTCTCGTCATCTCAACTGAATGGATGTTTGCACGCGAGCTTGAATCTGGTGCGGTCTCGGAGGTGCTTGAAGACTGGTCGTTGCCTTCAATTGACCTTTGGGCGGTATTCCCTACGGGGAGACAGGCGAGCGCGAAGGCCAGGGCCTTCGTTTCTTTTATGGAGTCGCGCATGTTCGGAGGAGATGAGGTTGATTGCGCGGCTCTCGCAGATACGTGAATCTGGCTGATCTTCGGCGGCTGCCTTTTTCAAGGTATCTGGAAGCGCTCGGGGCGCGCGACCGAGTGGCGGCGCGGTAGATATCAGGGGATGTTCTTTTGCGTTGTTCCCGCTTCTGTCTAGTTCTGCCTGGCGCACCTTCTTCTGCGCTCGACACGCGCCCTCACGCTGACCGATGCGGGCTCGCTTCGGAATGGATGTTTTCTCCTGAGCTTGCCGACGGCACAGTTAGGGTGTACTTACCGACTGGGAATTGCCGTCGATAGATCTGTGGGCCGTGTTTCCGGCCGGCTGCCTCGTGAGTGCAAAGGCACGCGCCTTTGTCGCCTTCGTTGAGGAGATTCCGTGCGTCACTGCTGCCAGCAACGCCCACACACCGTCAGAAGCCGAGCTTGCCGATTGACGAGCCGCCGTCGACGTAAAGCGTCTGGCCGGTCATGAACGCGGCGTCCTCGGAGAGCAGGAACGCAATCGTCGCGGCAATCTCATCCGGCTTGCCAAAGCGGCCCATCGGCACGGCGGATAGATACCGCTGCTCACCTTCGCTTCCCACCGGATTGTTCGCGCGGAACAGAGCCGTTTCCGTCGGTCCCGGCGCTACGGCATTGACCGTGATACCCGTGCCTGCCAGTTCCAGCGCCCATGAACGTGCAAAGCTCACCAGTGCGGCTTTCGCTGCTGCATATGCGGTACGCTGCGTCATGCCAAGAATCGTGAGGCTCGATATGTTCACGATCCGTCCCCACCCACTTGCCCGCATCCCGGGGAGCAACGCCTGGACGGTCTGCACGGCGGGATGAAGATTCAACGCCAGGACGGCGTCGAGGTCGTCGAGTTCAATCTCTCCAAGCTGTTGCGGCCTGACCAGTGCAACGTTGTTGACGACGCCATCAAATGCATATCGTCTCGTCAGCTCCTGGAGCACCGTGCCGGTTGCGATGCGATCCGCCAGGTCAACACAGACCAGCTCGCCTGGAAACGCGGTTGCTTCGCGCGCGAGGCCAACCACATGGTGGCCGTCGCGCACTAGCCGTTCGGTCAGTGCGAGGCCAATCCCTTTGGTCGCGCCAGTAACAAGGAAAATACGCCGTGTCATAAAAAATTCCTCTCATGAATCGTTAGGTCGCGCCGAATGGTCCGGCGCGGCACGCGGTAAGGTTCAGACCCGGGCGGTTGCCTTCTCTAGCACCGGGAACAAATCGGACGGGTCGGGCCGGCGAGTGTAGTCCGGGTTGACTTCGGAATACAGCACGACGCCGTCCTGACCGACGACATAACGCGCCGGCATAGGCAAGGTCCAACTGGGGTCGTTGTTGATGGCTGGCAGATCGTTTTTCAGGTTCTTGTACAGATCGACCAGATAATCGGGCAACGCGAAGCGCAAACCGAAATCCGCGCCGGTTTGACCCTTGACGTCGCTCAGCACGGGGAAGCCCAGATCGTTGCTCCGCACCGATTTGCGATTATTGGCCTGGGTTTGCGGCGAGATGGCGACAACGGTTGCTCCGGACGCCTGAAGTTTTTGCAATACCTCGTTGATCGACCGCAATTCAATATTGCAATACGGGCACCACACCCCGCGATAGAAAGTGATCACTAGCGGCCCCTTCGCCAGCAGCGCCGTGGAAGACACATCGTTTCCATCTTCATCTTTCAGGTTGAACATCGGCGCATGCTCGCCGGCCTTTATGGCGCGGCTGGCCTGTCCACTCGCGATAAGTTCGGTGGTGGCGCGCTCCATGACAGAGTGGATCTCTGGAGGTGGTTTAAACGGCAACTTGCCGGCCTTGAAGTCGGCCTGGAAGGTGTCGAGTTTGTCTTGCAGTGACATGGGTACTCTCCGTTGGGAAGAAGGTAGCTAAACATTAATTGCCCACGTCAGCGTCAAGAACGAAGCAGCACTCACACAACGACCGTTGTGAAGCGACACAGGGCTTCGAGTTTCGCATCGGGTAAGGTCGGCGACGAGTGAATGATGAAGCCAAAGACCGCGGCGAAGAAGGTGGCCGCCGTCGATAACACACATTCCTGGCAGGCATAAAGCGACGAACATACCGATAAAGGCGATCGACTGAAGGCACGATCATCGGTTTTGCTTCGGCGAACTCAACCGGTCGATGCGAAAGGTTGCTGGACTCGCTCGACAGGCGTTTCGTGGTTCAGCGTCTTTCGCGGACGCACATTTAATTGTCTTGCCACGACGAGCGTCTTCAGCTCGAGCTGAGCCGTCGTCCAGCCTGATGTCAGCTCCGCCTGAGCAGACGAGGGCGCGTTGGCGCTGCGCGGAGTAAAGTTGATCATCCCGGCCCGTGGTCGTCCGCCCTCGTTCAGGTCATGGTCCAGAGCCTCGCCCAACCTGTTGCCACAAACGTCTTCGAGACGTTCAGAGGCGACGAGGCAGTGCTCCCCGGCGCTCCAGGGGTGGCCTGGAATAAGCTGCGCTGCGGTTCCGTCCGATGCGAGTGACACACGCGTCTGAACGACCTCTCCGGAAGGGGTCAGGACTCCGATCTCATCCTCGCAAAGGGCGGCATCCATCACCCTGTCGAAATGCACGACGACGGGATCGGGGGCCCCCACTGTTGGGGAGACGATACGCCAGTCGGTCTCCTTGATCTCTTTCAGAATCGGATCGCTTACGCGGAAGGTATGGCGCACTGTCTGCCCGAGCGCCGTGATGAGAAGGCTGTACGCCTGCCCGACGACAAGCGCCGGGTCGTGAGCCGGGTCCGCTCCAAGACCGCGTTTGATCCTTCCTGGCTCCATCAGCACCGTCAGACGGCGCCCATCAAGCGACCAGAGCTCCTGCGACAGGACGAGGAAGGGGTCGCGCACCACCTGCTCCTCCTCGTTCAGCAGCCAGAGTTGGTCACGATCGAAGTGCGCCTCTCCTGGCCTCGGAAAATGTATGTAGAAACGCAGGGTGTTGGCGGGGAGCACCTTGGCTTGAGGAGAGATGCGGATCGGCATCTCAGGGAAAGTTTGGATCCACATCTCTGGCGCCCTCAAAGGTCAAGCCCGCGGTTCACGCCGCCGGCTTCGACGGGAACTGGGCACCCGGGAAATCAAACTCCACCCAGACCTTGTCTAGCCGTGCGGGAAGCGGGCTGGTCATCAGGGTCTCAAGCGTCAGATCGCCGGTATCTGCGTAGCGGGTCAGCGAGACGAAGAAACGGTCGCTGAACAGGTCCGCCCGCAACGACGATCCGACGAATAGCACCTGCTTGCCCACCGGCCCGGCCGGCATGAAGGGGGATTGGTCCAGCATCTTGTCCTGGGTCGGCCGGTTCTCGGGCGTGAAGCCTTCGGCGGAGCGGATTCCGGAGAGCGGGACTATCATGGGGCCGCGGCCGAGATTGGTGATGAACAGTTTGTCCTCGTCCCCGTCACGGTAGGCGACCATGCTGATGGGCTGGCCGTTGCCCATGTCGCCGATCGTCTTGCCCCTCACCTTTGCGCCGTGCTTCAGCTCTGAGACCGGAATGGTGACGAGCGGACTGCAGGCGTAGGCGGCGACGAGCGTGTCCTCGCCATCGATGGTGGCGAACTGCATGGTCCGGATCGGCGCACGCGTTTCGTAGAGCCCGTGAGCGAGGTGGTAGATTTCCAGCTGGGTCTCGCTGGCGGTCCCGGTGAACGGATAGGGGATACGCCGCAGCGTGGAGGAGAACTCCTGGTTCGAAACGCCGGCGACGAACACGTCGCCGTTGTGAAACTTCAGATCCACGATCGTCATGGATCGGAGCGGCGTACGCGCCTTCTCGTCGAAGACCGCCGCCGGCGGGTATGGGAAAGAGCCGGCCCGCGACTTGAAGGTCTTGCCCTCGTCGGGAACATCGGACAGTCGGTGCACCGTCACCTTCGACGATGAGAGGTCGAAGGGGCGGACCTCGCCGGCAAGCGAGACGCTCACGACCGCGGGCTCCAGCCGATCGCCATTGCGCACGCCGACTGACAGGTATGGCTCGCGCGTCACGGGGTGGAGGGCCATCCCGTTCATCACCAGGCTTTTCGCCGTTACGCCCAGCGCTGCGGCAATCTTCTCGTCGATCGACTCGAAGAGGAAGGGATCCAGCGAAGCTGGCGCCTGGCCGCGTTCCGTCTCGAAGGCGAAGACGGCCCCGAGCTTGTTGTCGCCCAAGAAGAGGACCCCGTCGGGGCTGAAGGTCAGAGCTCCCGCCGATTGCGGGGTGACTTGGTCAATCGTGTTCATGATGGTCTCCATAGATCGGCTGTGATCGTCCGCTCACGCGTGTCACTCGCCGATGAATTGACGCTTGTTTGCGACCAGTTTCGCAAACAAACCCGAAGGGGCACTATGGAGTACGAACTCCGGCTCAGCAGCAGCCCCAACGTGTGGCGTGCGATGCTGACCTTCGAACACAACGTAGGCGCCTTCGGCGACTAGCCGCTGTGCGGTCGCCGGACCGATGCCGCCGCTTCCACCCGTAACTACTGCCACTTTGCCGTCCAGTCTGTTCATTGCATCCTTCTTTATTTATGCGATAGTTCATTACTCTAGAACTAACGAACAAAACCGTCAAGCGGGCATGCTTGCGTCCTACGAAGGTCAGTTTTCTATAGTTCGGTTAAATCGAACTAATGGACTAATGACCCGATGTTCGTTACAATTGCCCGCGTGAGACCCATCTACCATCCTCATCCTGACGAGATCACCGTCCAAGGCATTTTGTATGCCTTGTCGGACCCTGTGCGGGTCCGAATTTTCATCGGGCTGTCAAAGGCCGAGTGCTCGCAGAATTGCACCGCGTTCACGAACGTCGCCGAGACGCCCTTGGCGAAATCCACGCTGTCGCAGCACTTCAAAATTCTCCGCGAAGCGGGCTTGGTACGCAGCGAACGCAAGGGGGTCGAGCTCCAGAACTCCACGCGTCGCTCGGAACTCGGACCGAGATTCGGGCCAATGATTCGCGCGATCCTGGCGGCCTACCTAGCTGAGTGCGACGCCAAGTCCAAAGCAGCTGCCTGACTCTGCTGGTCAGGAAGTGCCCGCGACCAATGAAGGATTTCGCACGATTGGTCTGGAAGTTCCCAGCATGCAACGGCCCGGAAACGCCATTGGATCAACCCCTGCGAGAACGCCCGGCTAACCGTTACCGTCGACTTGAGGCTACCGGGCTCGGTCTGCGTTCGACGCAAGCCGTCCAGATGAGCCGTATCTTGGTAGGCAAGCGGGCGCCCGTCGAGCGAGCGGTCTGGATTAATCGATTGAGCCCACATCCTTTTCGGTGAGATAGCGCAAGACACCGGGGTGAATCCGTTGGAGGTCAGGGGACGCCGCGAGGGTGTTTTCCGGCCGCGTCTCGACACCTTGCTCAACGCGCTCGACCAGCCTGGCATGAGCGAAATCAAGTGCTTTCGCAAAACGATAGGCCACGTCTTCATCCAGACTGAACCTGCCCAGGATATAGCTCCACGATCCGACCGCCTGAATAGGTTCGGATTGGCCTGGGTAGGAACCAGCGGGGACGACAATGGGCTTCAAAAAATTGTGCCTGGTGCGGATCTTCTCGATCTCGTCGGACGTTAGTCCGATCAGTCGGCCACCCGCTTTTGTGATCGCAGTGAAGCCTGGCCAGCCAATTCCCGCTCCCCATTGCGCGGCTACGCTGCCCTCGGCGAGCATGACCGGGCCGTCAGCAGCCTTCTCGAGAAAATGCGGATCAAAGTCCTTTTCTCTGTCCAGGTCCAAGCCATCCATCACGTACTTGCCAAGCAGGGTGATACCGGATGCACGCGTGCCCCACGCTATCGGTTTACCGACCAGATCCCGCACTGATCTTGCGGGGCTGTCTCCCCTGACTGCGAACATGCCCGGACTGGAATAGATTGCCGCGATGATTTTCAAATTCGACGTTGGTCGGCCGATCCCGGCGAAAGCTTCATAGGCGGGCTCACCCGCGACCAGCGCCATGTCGAGCGCTTCCTCTTCTAGCAGGCGAATGTTCTCGGCGCTGCCTGCGGTGTTTCGTGCTTGTACGAGCAGCGAGGGATCGGTTTCGTTCACAGCGGCGGCGGCCGCGTCCCCGTACAGGGGGAAACCGCCTCCAGGAGTCGCTGTTCCCAATGAAATTTTTGTTGGCAGATCGTTCATGTTCGTGACTTCTCAGTGAAGCGAGTTAAATTGATGAGCGGCAGACATCCACTCAACGTTCAGATTACATGGCTGTTTGTTAACCTTCGAACTGCAGAATGTGCAGACCGGCGTTCGGGTCCGTCAGGTAAATCAACCCTTCCTTGTCCACAAAGAGATCACCGGACTGCACGACTGCGGGCGCGTTCGGCCGAGTGTCAACCATCCGCGCAGGTTGTGGCGGCACGTAATGCGCGAGCTCTGTCGGCTGGAACGGGTCACGAAGGTCGTATGCCCGAACTCCTGCATTCAGGTACGTGGCGAAAACGATGTCAGAACTCTGAAACGATCCTGGGCGGTTTTCGTGGAGGTTGTGCGGACCGAATTTCCCTCCCTTATTGCAGTAGTCGATCTCTCCTGGCACGGGCAATGTTGAAATCGGCACGGGCGATTCAGGACGTCGGATATCGACGACCCAAATCCGCGGAACGCCGTTTGCGCAGTTCACGGTGGTAGCCTCGTCCGCAACTACCAGCAGGTTTCGTTCGGGGAGCGGTAACGCGGTATGCGTTCCGCCGGTGAATGGCGGGCTCAAATTCGAGTGGCTGATCATGACCGGCCTGGACAGGTCACTGATGTTGTGGATCGTGAAACCGCCGTCGCGCCATGCACCGTAGGCGAAGTCACCAGCAAGGATCGCATGGTGGGCTGCATGGCGCTTACCCTTTGGCAGCTCGGACTGCTCGCCGCCGGCGCTCCATTGGCCGGGCAACCACCATCTGCTAACGATCTCGGGCCGCACCGGGACTGAAAGATCAATCACCGCCATGACGTGATCTGTGTATCCTTGCTCATGCACAGCTACGTATGCGTATCGCCCACCGGTCCACCAAATGCGGTTCACGCCGAGACCCGGTATATCAAGAAACGCAATCTCCCGGGGCGCCGATGGCACGCTGATGTCGTAGATCCGGACGCCCGCTGCAAAGGTAAGCTCGCTGTCTTTGAATGAAGTCGTAAGCGTACTCGCGAAATACTTGCTCTGGTCCTGAAACTGAGCCAAGGTCCAGATGCTGGGGCCATTGATTGCTATTAGCAGGTCATCAGCAACCTGGAGGTGGTGCGAGCGCGTGTTTTTCGGCATCGGCACGAATGCCACAGCCTCCGGCTTTCGTGGATCCCTGACATCCAGTACGCTGAATCCATCACTGAACATGTGCCCGACGTAGGCAAAGCCCTTGTGCACAATGACTTGTACGCCATCAGGTCGACCACCCTGGTCACTGTATGCGACAAAGGAGATGTTTTTCGCGGAATCCGCTCTCGCCACGGAAATGCTGCTGCTCATGGCATTAGCCCTCCGTAGCCTCGCGCGCACGCGCTGCGCCGCGAATGACGTCAACCAGTTCCATGGGATCAGCCGGCACCGAATTGCCGCGCCAGGCGACGTACTGGTCTGCGCGCACCAGCGTTAAACCCATTTCATACTGACCATCCGCCTCTGATGGCTTCAGGTCGAGGACCTTGATCGGGACTCCGCGCTTGTGAGCTGCCTGAATGAGCGGGCCGATATTGATGACTGGATCGACCCGAACGAGCGTGTAGTACGGGCCGAGTTCATCATAAAGAGAACGTCGATCGTCCAACCATAAGTGCGGTGCACGGCAACCGGGGACCGTGGACGGTTGATACTCGTGCATCGAGTACGCCGGTTGCTTCGCGCCGTCATACGCAATGATTGGAGAGTCGGCGTAATAGTAGCCGTAGTTGAGGCCGGCCGAGCATTGTTGCTTGAGTTCAAGGTCGTGTGACTGCTCGCCAACACGCTTGCGCGACTCCTCGCCAGCGGGTCCATCGTCCTCGATGTCCGCAGGGACGTTGCGACGCTGCTGCATAACCGCAACGGCCACTTCGGTGATGATCTGGGAGATCTGCTCGGTGATTGGTTTGCGCTCCGCTTCATAAGCGTCAAGGACTCCTTCCCCAGCCCAGCCTTGCAACACTGCCGCCAGCGTCCATGCCAGATCGGCCGCATCAGCGATCCCTGCATTCATGCCATAGCCGGCGGCGGGAATCCACAGGTGGCAGGCGTCACCCGCGATAAAAACCCTTCTATCCCGCATCTTGTCGGCCACCATCCGCCGACCCATCCAGTTTTCCTTTGAGATAATTTCGTACTCGAAGTCCGGTCCCACCCCCAGGAGCTGGCGGATTGCCCAGTCCCGATCGACTTCGTCGTAGTCCTCGTTGTTGTAGAGGAAGTTGTGAACGTTCCAGCGTTCCTTGCCGTCGATCGCAATAACGGTGCCGCTGCGTCGAGGGTTCAGGACGTAGTACATCCACGCCGGATTCGAGCCGATGATCGACATCAGCTTCGGCGCGCGAATGAAGGTCGACTGCACCTTCTGGATCTGTGGCGTCCCGATGAACGTGGCGCCGATCATCGTGCGGATAATAGAGCGACCACCGTCGCAACCCACGAGATATGCGCCAGCAATTTCCTTGAGCTCGCCCGAGTCCAGGTCACGTATGCGGGCGATCACACGGTGCTTCTCCTGCACGTATTCGACAAATTCGTGCCGATTGAGGATGTTGATCCGAGGCTGCTTCTTTGCGTGCTCGAGGATGACGGGCTCAAAGAAGAGCTGGTTCACACGGTGCGAAGGCTCCGGAGTCGGCCAGTCGCTGTCAGGGGAGGTAACGCCCTGTTTTCGAGCATTTCGGGAAGGCAGTTTAAGGCGAGACAGCTCAATGCCGGTTACGCTCGTCGCGGAAAGCACGTCGGTGCTGTGGTCCGAAGGGAGGCCGGCCTCGCGAATTTCTTTGGCGACACCCAGCCGCCTGTACACTTCCATCGAGCGCGACGAAACGGAGTTACATTTGACTGCCGGGAGCTCTCCGTCCGCACGTGTCTCGACTATCACGACCTCTATGCCTCGCCATGCCAGGTCCATCGCCAGCGTCAGGCCAACAGGACCGGCGCCAATCACAATTACTTTCGATTCAGTCATGTTTTGCTTGCTCTGAGTTGAATGTGGTACTGGACCGTGTCTGAGCTCGATCGCGTAGGATCTGGCGAAGGTCCGGCCTTCCGAGAATGTTAGGGAGCGACAACTCGGTGCGGAAGCTGGAATTTCGTCTACCCCTATAGGAAAGACCGATGGGGTGGATTTGACGTTGGTGAGCGCGATCGGAATGAAGCGACCCGCTGATAGCACGTCGTCCTGTGCGGTGGCAATGCGGTTTTGACGCTTGCGTCCAGCGATCGCGACGCGAGCCAGATTGCCAGCCGGCTCTCAGCCTGCGCCATGCTGCCTGCAGCGCCCGTTCTTTCCGCAGGGAACACGAAGGTCACGCAACTTCAAACACTTACCGATCCCGTGGTCTGAACTGAGAGCGGGTGTCCTCGGAATTTCCTATAGGGGTAACCAAATTTCCAGCTTCTCCAGTGGCTGGGTCTCGCCCAAAATTGCGGTTGGCTGGATCACCCGAGCACGACGTTTAACGGAGCCGTCGCGGACGAGATCCCAAAGCCGTCGGAAAGAACAGGATAAATTGCCGCCTCGCATTGAACGCCGAGAAACCGTGCGCGATCGTCGTGGAGGGAGTGCCTGCTTGTTCGTGGTGGCGGCGTGGTGATCGAGGTGCGGCCACCGGCTACTGTGTTGCCCTGATGATCCGATGCGGATCGTGGTCCGCTCTCGGTGGACGGTGGCTCCGATTTCTTGGCTTCGACTTTTATGGATGCGCTCACGTCGGCGCCTCTTCAACTGTCCTTGTCGCCATCAAGGCGGCCGCCAGCGGTACCGCTTGCCCATACGACTGCATGCGGGTGCGCCCTTGGCATGGTCGGGATGGAGCATCCCGCGAACCCATTACTGCAAACGAAACTCTACGCGACACCATGCGAGTCTGACCGACAGGTTAAAGATGCGATATTTGCGCGGCGTCGGCGTCATCGCTCCTGGACTATTAAACTGCTTTTTAACTTGCGTAGCTGGCGCGCTTGCCAATGTCGCGTTTGAGCACTGGAGTCAAAGCACTTGGGGCCTGCTCGCCCGGCGGATCCTTGTCGGCTATTTGGGAGCAGTTGGCGTCGTGATTCTTGTGCTGCCGTGGCTTCATCGGGCCTCGATCGATCGACGAAGAAATCGGGCTCGGCTACAGGACTCGCCGCGGTCTCCAGACACCTCCATCGAGAGGAAAGACGTTATGTCTAAGGGCACAGTAGCGCCAAAGCAGTCCGCTGCAAACTTCAATGGTGAGGTGCATATTCCCTTCCGACGAAGGGCTACTTGCGTTCACACGGGCAGCCGCGAACGGGTTGTTTGCCCGCACTCCAGGGCATTGCAGTGAGACTCGGCATTTCCCCGGAATTGTCATGTGAATGAGCCGAGTACCGCGGCACGTGTTCGGGCATCAGTTCGAGCCCGCGGCACTGTCGCCGCCGAACCTTAGCAATGCGGTTGGCCACGCGTTTTGTCGGACGCCGGCGTGGTCAGTCCGAGGTTCGTCTGAGGGCCGCCCGATGAGTGATAAGCAAAACCGATAGGGCTAGTGGAAATTCCAGCTTCCTGCCGTTTTCGGATGAGCATAGCATTTGAGTGTAGATGTGCCAGCAGAGAGATGAATTCGGAAAATTTAAGGTATTTAGAAGCGGTGTTTGGCGTGCTCCCTGTCTTTTGAGTTCGCCTTGGCTCTATGAAACCTAATACAAATGCCTCACCGTGACTTGAGGGTGAGGCCGGTGAGTGAGTGCGGAAAGAACTTATAGGCTTTGGCATCAAATAGGGGGCATCCCTATTGAAAAATACCAAAACACGGAGACCGTCACCAATGCTTCGACCAATTTTCATCGCGTGTGACGCGCCTTCTTGTCGGCGCGCACCAGGCAGCATGACACGCTATGGTTTCCTTGATGAAGGCATCGCCTACGTCCACCACTCGCCGCCCTCGTCGAATGTCGCGAGGCGGAAGATTTTTGAAGTCGTCAACTCAAATGAGTCTTGGTGGAGTTTGGGTGGTCGCGGATATGTCCGTGGCGGTACGCAGATCCCATCTTCGCTCGAAGGCGGCTTCAACGGAAGCGGAAGCGCAATCGTTGAAGGTAGTCCACTGCTGGGGCCGCAGGCCATTGCTAGACTCCGCAGCCCGCGTGTGAATGTGCTGACAAAGGGGGGTGGTCGCGTTTTTGAAGCCGACTATGTCGGACTAGCCGCGCTTTCGAGGCAACGTTTGGGAAATGCGAATGCGGGTGTGGAAGATTCGAAAAGCATTAGCATTTCGTTCCGCGTAACCAACGCTGCTAAATGTGCGGCATCCCCGATCAACGCTTTGGCACTGGGCGATGCCTACATCTACCGCAATCGGGCGTCACGTACGGGCGTCGCCGGGTGTACCGACGATCGCACCTATACTTCTGGTGCTGGCTGTCTGAGCCGGCCATTGGCCGGCGCGGATTCCTACCTTAAGGTTAATCAATTAATTGTGAATAACACGGACGGTAACAACCAGACCGGGGCGGGCGACCATGTAGACCTGCGCAATATCATTTTAGGTTCAGTGGTCCGGCAACAAACTGCTGCCCGCGGTGCGAATTATGTGCGAAGGTTTTTCACGACCGGGCTGACCTGTAGCTCGCTCAAGCTTTCCTATGCCGGTCATACTTCGCTCAAGCTATCGAGCTTCGAATCGAACAGCCGCTGTCAGCTTGCGGCTGACTCGCAGTCGGCGCGGCATTCATTTGCACGGGCGGATTTGCGAACTGAAGTGACAAGTTTGCAATGGGAAATCGGCCGACTTGCGAGAAGCGCTATTTCGAGCCCAATTGCACGCTGCGCAGCCACGCGAGCTTATACGGAGTTCACGCGTGGCAAAAGTCAACCGGGGATGCAACGCAAGCCACCGTGTCCAATTTGGATCGCTGCGTCGGTCGAGCGGCCGCAGTCTGCTCGGCGCCACGTTTGAAATGTACACACCATTGCAATCATCGCTTAACGCTCAACCAGCGAGGTGTCCAGGTGCCCGACCTGGATGGCTCCCCAGGAGTTTTCGGCGTATGGAGTATCGGAACATAAAGGACGGAGACAGACATGTCGAAAATTGTAGCAAATCAGCACCATCGGTGGTATCGAGGGCGAACTTTCCACGTTCTTGTTGCGGTGCTCATAGGCGTTTTAGTCGGCCATTTCCTTCCAAATGTTGGCATTGAAATCAAGCCTCTGGCAGATGTCTTTGTTCGCCTCATAAAGATGGTGATCGGACCCATCGTCTTCATCATGATAGTCACAGGTATTTCTAATGCTGGTGACCTGCGTAAGGCTGGTCGTATTGGTTTGATGGCGCTTGTCTACTTTGAAATTATCACCACGGTGGCCCTCGCGCTGGGGCTATTGGTTTCAAACGTTGCAAAACCTGGTAGCGGGATTTCCGTTGCCGCTATTGCAAAATCAACGTTGCCGACCGCGTCTAAAGCAGTCGCAACGACCTGGATCGATACTGTGGTTGCGATATTCCCAGATAATGCGATCAAGGCGTTTGTGAGCGGGGATCTGGTGCAGATCATCGCATTTTCGATATTCTTTGGTTGCTCTCTTTCATTGATGGGGGCGCGTGGCAAGCCCATCGAAGAATTCTTCGAGCGATTCGGTGTTGTCCTTTTTGGCATTATAAAAATCGTTATGAAATACGCACCAGTCGCCGCTTTTAGTGCGATTGCTTTCAGCGTAGGTAAGTATGGCATTGGATCGCTGCTTGTCCTTGGTAAGTTGGTCGGGTATATGTACCTGACGATGGCTTTCTTTGTTTTTGTCGTATTTGGTCTGATTGCGCGTCTGAACGGGTTGAGTCTGTGGAAGCTGTTGACGTACTGTAAAGAAGAAATCATTCTCGTCCTCGGAACTGTTCCAAGCGAGACCGTGCTGCCTACGCTTATGGAGAAGCTCGAAGCGCTTGGAGTTTCCAAGCGCGCTGTCGGACTCGTTATGCCGACGGGCTATTCATTCAATCAAATCGGTGCGGCGATCTATCTTTCGATGTCTGTGCTCTTTATTGCACAAGTCTACGGTATCGATCTCAGCATGTCGGAGCAAATTGAGATCCTGTTGGTGTTAATGCTGACATCGAAGGGATCCGCCGGTGTCACCGGGAGTGCTTTTGTTGTGCTTGCATCAACTGTGGCGTCGACGCACGTTGTACCTGTGGAAGGAGTTGCACTTCTGCTCGGTGTTGAGCAGTTTATGTCAATTGGAAGAGCGACGCTCACAGTGATCGGTAATCTTGTGGCGACAGTCGTGGTGGGCAAAATGGCAGGAGAGTTTGATTCCGCCACCGCACTTGAATGCTACAAGAAGCATTTTGAGGATCCGTCAATGATCCGTATCTGATCGAGAGACCACATATGAAGCCCGCGCGTGTCATCGCGCTGGCACAGGGGGACTAATTTTTAAATGGAGGCTTTATGAGCACGTCGAACGTAAACTCAAAAATCGGTGCGGTCCTTTACATCATCTGGGCTTGCCTGCATTTCACGGCGGCATATTCGGTATATGTGCTTGGTCGGTCTTTGGAATCGTCAATGGTTCAAGGGCGTATTTTTCAGGATGCATTTAATCTCATGTTCTTCTCGATCAGCACCATCGCGGTAGCTATCACGCTGAACTGGAGAAACAGCGTCTGGGGCTATTGGATTAACCTCATTACCGTTGGAGTCGCAGATACGGGATTCATCCTGTTTGTCATTGTTCCCGGTCATATGCCCGTCTGGCCGGGAATTATGGGTCCGGTAATTTGGGTGCTTGCGATGATTTTCTCGACAGTTGCCCTGCTTACACGAGGCAAAGGCGCAATGAAGAGCCAACTGCAACCTTCGCCGCACTGAACGGACGCGAGACGCAGGCGTACCGCGGATTACAGCGCTGTGCACCTGTGGACGAAGCCTTGAATTGCCTTATGCTGGGCGGCCGGTAACTTGTCGGCGACGGCAACTTGTGTGGCGTGGCCGAAAGCGGGAGATTCATTTCGAGGGCGGGTTCTAACAACCACGAGGGTCATGCCCAGGGCCCGTCGACTACCGGTCGTTTTGCAGCCAAGGACGCCGTAAGAGGAGGGTGCCAACACGATCAATCAAGTGTCAGTTTTAGGTGAAAATTAATTTAGGAATACGAATTGTTTATGGGCTATTGGTTTTAGTCTCAAATTTTCTGAAAGACATTCGGATCCCATCCAGGAGCACTGGTCAAGACCAGTGCGTCGGGTTCGGTTCCATATAAAAAATAAAAGTCAGAATAAATAAAGCAGATTACTTTGTCATGCTTTTTATGACCTTATAAATACAGTGGCCCACGGAGGAAGACATGAGAAGAATTACACTGGCGTTGCTCGGAGGCGCGTGCATATCGAGCATGGTCTGTACGAAGGTTGAGGCACAGAGTGTTACGCTTTACGGAATCTTGGATACCGGCATCGAGTATGTCAATCACGCCAACGGTTCGGGTGCCTCTGTCGTAAGAGAGCCCATCAATACCGGTACAGTGCCGTCGAGATGGGGCTTGACTGGTAAGGAGTCGCTAGGAGGAGCCTGGAAGGCGATATTTACGCTCGAGAATGGTTTCGATGTTGGAACTGGTCTTTTGAAGCAAGGAGGGCGGTTGTTTGGACGGCAGGCGTTCGTCGGACTTGACGGACCCTACGGCACGTTGACGTTTGGCCGACAATACTCAATGGTGGTGCCGCAGTTTTCCCAATTCAGTTCGGTCGGGCCAAACATCTACGGATTCGCATCTTTGGATCCCTGGATTACGAACGCGCGGTCTGATAATACCATCGCCTATAGGAAGGATATTGGCAACCTGAGTGCAGGTCTCACCTATTCGTTGGGGCGTGACAATTCACCAGCTGGAGGCTTCAACACACCGGGGGAGGGTACCTGTGCTGGCAGCCTGCCAGGTAATGCTTCTGCCTGCCGGGAGTGGTCCGCAATGCTAAGTTATGTAGGGGACCCGTGGGGTGCTGGAATTGCATATGACAGCCAAAATGGGGGGCCGGGGTCGGCCGTGAATTTGTTTAACGGTGTTACGCCCCTCCTTTTCACGTCGGGTTCCAATCGTGATGATCGCTTTCTTGCCGACGCCTATTTTAAGTTCGGTGACCTTAGAGTTTCGGCGTTCTGGGAGCATCGACACGTCGAACCCCAGACGCCCTCAGGGGCGGGAGTCACCTCTGATCAAATGGCACTGGAAGCGCTGTATCAACTTACACCTGCGCTCTCAATTGAAGGGCTGGTCCAGCGGATCGTTAATTCGCAACAGGATACAAGAGCCAATATGGAGATGGCTAATGTCACTTATTTCCTTTCCAAGCGGACGGCGCTCTATGCGAACCTGGCCTTTCTGCAGAACAGCCGTAAGGCCGCATACGCCATCAGTCTCGGTGGCGCCACTCCGGGAAATGGGATGAGCCAGCTGGGTGCAATGGTCGGAATTCGACATAGTTTCTGACGAGAACCGAACTTCGTTTTAAGGTGGCCGTCCATCGGTCACGTTTTTCATACGGATGCCGCCGCTCGCTTACAGCAAGCGATGAGGAAGCGCAGAGAAATCCGGATTTGCGATTGATACGGGTTCGAAATGTACGCAACGGGGGAGAGTAGTTCGTGAAAGAATGGAGAATAGCCACGCGGCTGGCAATCCTGGCGGGTGTCCTGTCGGCTCTGGTCGTCGCAATCGGAGGTTTCGGGCTCTGGGGGATGCAGCGGGCAGAAGGCGGTATGGAGTCGATCTACGAGGACCATATGGCGCCCGCGCTAATGCTAGGCGAGATCAGTGATCACTTGATGACTACGCGCCTTTCTCTTGCTATTGCCGTACACACAGGCGATGGTGTCACCGCGAGGTCGCAGATTGATGCCATCGAATCGAACATTGCGGACATCGACAAGACCTGGAAGACTTACTTGCAACGGGTTCAAAGTCCCGAGGAGGCGCATTTGGCGAAGGCATTCTCAGACGCGCAAGGAAGGTTCATCAGCGACGGCCTGCGCTCGACGATGAATGCGCTGCGGGCGGGTAATACTGACGGCGCCAGACGCCTACTGGTCGAAGTGACGGGCCCCTTGTTTGTGCCGGTGAAGCAGGACAATCTGGCTCTCCAGAAATATCATGTCGAGGCTGCCAGGCGGACGTTCATGGAGGCTCAAAAGCGTAATGGCAAGCTGCGTCGATCCTTTATCATCGCTATCTCCGGCGTCGTGTGCTTTGCCATCATTTTTGGGACCTGGGTGGTCCGTTCGGTCAACCGCCAACTTGGAGCGGAGCCGGCAGAAGCCGCCAGACTGGCTCAGCGAGTTGCTGCGGGTGATCTAAGTGTCCGGATTGTCTTGAAGCCGGGAGATGCTACCAGTCTGATGGCGCAACTCAGAATCATGCAAGAGAGCCTCGCCAATCTCGTCAGGGGTGTTAGGCAAGGTGCGGAACTTGTGGCTACCGCTAGTGAGCAGATCGCCCAAGGCAATCTTGACCTTAGCCAGCGAACGGAAGAACAAGCGAGCGCACTCGAAGAGACCGCCGCTTCTATGGAACAACTGGGGGCGGCTGTTCGGCAGAACTCTGACAATGCCATGCAAGCAGATCAATTGGCCATGGCAGCTTCCGACGTTGCGGCGACCGGGGGTGATGTAGTGGGGCAAGTCGTGCAGACCATGCATGGGATCAACGACAGTTCTAAACAGATCGCTAGCATCATTGGCGTGATCGATGGCTTGGCATTCCAAACGAACATTCTGGCGCTGAATGCCGCAGTGGAAGCTGCACGTGCAGGAGAGCAAGGGCGCGGTTTTGCTGTAGTAGCGGGTGAGGTCCGGAGTCTTGCGCAGCGCAGTGGTCAAGCGGCAAGGGAAATCAAGGGTCTCATTTCTGACAGCGTACAACGAGTGGATGAAGGTGTGGCGCTGGTTGAGCACGCTGGATCTACTATGCAGGAGATTGTAGGGGCTATCAGGCGGGTCTCAAATATCGTAAATGAGATCAGTGCGGCCAGTTCAGAGCAAAGCACAGGAGTTGCACAGATCAGTACGGCTGTTAGCCACATAGATGAAGTAACACAGCAGAACGCCGCGCTTGTTGAAGAGAGCGCGGCCGCCACCGAACATTTGAAAATGCAAGCCCACGAGCTCGTGCAGGCAGTCGCCGTTTTCAAGCTGGCTGTCGGATAACGAGGCGCGTGCCGATCCTTCTTTGAGCGCGCCTTTGGACGACCACGCGACTTCCCCGGTAGCCGGCGTTCGACAGCGGGCTTCCTTTTAAGGCCGATCGCCCTTGATGGAGTCCGCAGGCGGGGCCATCGACTTCGCGATAACTCTCAGATGTTGCACGAAACGTTCAACGACTGGACTCAACGTACGCCTCTTCAGCGTAACAAGCGAGATTGGTGGCGGCGTTAGCTGTACGTCATCCACCTCCAAGGCTGTGATTGGCCATTGCTTGGCATTTCCCGACAACAGGGAAAAGGGCAGCACCGAGATGTAGCGTCCCGTCGACAGCAGTTGATTGCGAAGCAAAATTGAGGCTGCATTCACGCTGACATTTAACCTGATGCCTCTCCTTTCAAATTCCGCTCGAACAAATTTTTCGATGACGGAGGAGGGCGGAATAATCCAGGGTTCGTTAGCGATTTCTGTGAGTGCAATGTTGTGGCGACCCGCCCAAGGGCTACTCGTCCCCGAAACGATGCAGTGCGGATCTTCAAACAACACCTCGACGTTCAAATCGTCGTCCACGAAATCTCTCGGCATGCGGGCGAGCACAATATCAACGACGCGCTCATGCAGTTCGTGATGATCCAATGTGGTCGTGTCTTGTTGAACTACGCTGAAAACGACATGCGGATATTGCTGCGAGAAAAGACTGATAGCGCGTGGCAGTAAATCTGCGGACAAAAATTCGGCGCAGGCAACGCGAACCTCGCCAACCTCCGGGTTGGTCAGAAACTCGATGTCATTGATGCCTTGCATCAACTCGTCAAAGACCACCTGGCTACGCTTGAGAAGCGCATCTGCGTAGATTGTCGATTCGACGCCTTGCGCATGACGATTCAGAAGTCTCACGCCCAGAGCGGCTTCGAGACTGGCGATAGCTTCTGATACGGCGGGTTGTGACATTCCGAGATGCGAGGCGCCCTTCGCCATGCTTCCCCAGCGAACGACGGCCGACAGGATGTAAAGATCGCGCAGCTTCAGACGCCGGCCGATTCGATCCATCCAGACTGACGGTGCACGTAGCATCGGGATTGCCAATAGGGTTAAAGGTAATTGCAGCTTCCTGCCAGCGCGTCCAGCTTATATCATTTTCCACATGCGGCAAAGACAGGGCCAGGCATCTCGCGGCGCAGGAGATTCAGGCGGGAACCCGGTGGCAATTTCCGGGAAGACAGCGTTTTTCTTGAAAGGCATTATGTCATTCTTTACCGAACCAGGTCATAACAAGTCGACTGACGATAGCGCGCCGCGATGCGCTGGACCTTTGGCTGATCTGGTGGCACCGCGTGTGACGCTGCCGGCCAAAGCATGCGATAGCCACCTCCATATTCTTGGACCGGTCGCCCGATATCCTTACATCCCGGAACGCGTCTACACGCCGCCTGACTGCCTCCTGGTGGACTACCGGGCCCTTCAGGAAAGCCTGGGCTTGACCCGCTGTGTGCTCGTCCAGCCTAGCGTCTATGGATCCGACAACAGTGCGCTCCTGGAGGCGCTTCAGTGCCTTGGCAATACCGCTCGTGGCGTTGTCGTTCTGGGTGGCCATGAATCGGACAGCGAACTGCGGGATATGGACGCGGTCGGTGTCAAGGGAGTCCGGGTTAACCTCGTGGACGTCAAATCCCCCAGCGCCCTTCTGCCAGTCGATGCGCTGCTTCGGTTGCAGGAGCGCATCGCTCCGCTGGGATGGCATCTGGAGTTGCTTGTCCATGTGGACCGATATCCAGACCTTGACGAGCAACTCGGTTCGCTCGATGTGCCGGTTGTCTTTGGTCACATGGGCTATCTCTCGCGAGGCGTGAGTGCCGATCATCCGGGAATGAGAGCCATGCTGGCGCTCCTTCAATCCGGCCGCGCGTGGGCCAAGATTACCGGCCCATATCGTATCGGTGCCGAAGGTCCGCCCTACGACATAGCCGCAGAAGTTGCACGCCGGCTTGCGCGTTATTGCATGGATCGACTGGTGTGGGGAAGCGATTGGCCGCATGTCATGGTCAACGGTCCGATGCCTCACGATGCTGACCTGCTCAATGACGTGGCTGACTGGATACCCGGGCAGGACCAGCAGCAGGTCCTGTTCTCGGACAATCCCGCCCGTCTCTATCAGTGGAGCTGACGGGAAGCATTTGTTGATACCGGTCCTCTGCCAGAGCGGAACCGGGATTTTTATGTAACTTTAGTATTCCTTAAATAATCTATCGGAATTCAGATCATGAGTATGTTATGTGGAGGGGTGTGGGTACCCGCTGCGACCCCGTTCCGGGCGGATGGGAAGATTGACCGGCCGTTGTTCGTCGAGCATTGCTTGCACCTGATAAATGAAGGGGCCGATGGCCTGGCCATTCTGGGCACGACCAGCGAAGCCAATTCGCTGAGCCTTTCGGAACGTCTCGACCTGCTGGATCTTCTGATTGACGAAGGCATCAGCCCCGAGCAGTTGATGCCCGGGACAGGTTCATGTTCCATCGTCGACGCAATCCAGTTGACGAAGGCGGCAACTACGGCCGGGTGCGCGGGGGTCCTGGTACTTCCCCCCTTTTACTATAAGGCTGTGGATGATGAGGCACTGTTCGCTTATTTTAGCGAGCTCATCGAACGCGTGGGAGAGAGGGGGCTGCGGCTATATCTGTACCACATCCCACCCATCGCGCAGATTGGGTTCAGCCTGCATCTGATCGAACGTCTGCTGAAGCGCTATGGCTCCGTCATCGCGGGCCTCAAGGATAGTTCAGGCAATTTCAGCAACACGCGAGCCGTGATCGAAGCGTTCCCTTCCCTGAGAGTCTTCCCGGGCTCCGAGTCGTTCCTGCTGGAAGGGCTCCGAGCCGGTGCAGTCGGCTGTATCTCGGCGACCGGAAACATCAATGCGCGTGAGATCAAACGGGCTTACGTAGGGTGGAGTTCGGCGACAGCCGATCTACTGCAGGCTGGCGTGACCCGTCGACGACAGATCGTCGAGTCGTTCCCGCTTATTCCTGCGATCAAGGCCGTGCTGGCGCGTCGTTATGGCGATCCGACCTGGCGCAACACACGCGTCCCGCTGATGCCGCTCGATGAAACGCGCGAGCACGCGCTCACTGAGGCGCTGGCTGCAGGGGGCTATGAGATTTCGACTGAACACACCAGATAAGCCGCGAGAGAGAAGATACATGAACACCAAACCGGTACTTGGACTCGAGGACGTTGAAGCAATGCTCACCGGTGCGCGTCGCGAAGCGCAGAAGCACAGCTGGAATGTGTCCATCGCCATCGTTGATGACGGTGGTCATCCGCTCGGGTTCTATCGGCTCGACGGAGCGCCACCGGGCAGCGCCTACATGTCGGCCGAGAAGGCGCGCACGGCAGCGCTGGGCCGCCGTGAGTCGAAAGTGTACGAGGACATGATCAACGGGGGGCGGATTGCCTTTCTGAGTGCTCCGCTGAGCGCCACGCTCGAAGGCGCGGTGCCGGTCATGGTGAACGGCGAATGCGTCGGCGCTGTCGGCGTGTCCGGTGTGAAGTCGGACCAGGACGCACAGATCGCCAGGGCTGGAGCGGCATGCCTTGGTGGGACGGTCGCCTGATTCTTCGTTGATGGAAAAGGGCAGGCAACCACGACAAAGAGCGCGCCGAACGGGTCGTCTCCACAGGCTATGCAGATTTGGTGGCCTTTGGTCGGCCATTCGTCGCCAATCCGGACTTCCCGTCCGGCTCGTCAGTGACCTGGCTCTCGCCAGTTTTGACGGCGATACGCTTTTTGGAGCCGGCGAGCGCGGCTATACCGACTATCCCAGCCTGTCTCGTGCGGTCGCTTCCTAGTGCCCTGAGTGAGAAGTTCATGGAATTCACTGATCGCCGCGTTGTCCATCGTATAGTTGGTCTATCACGGTGGAGGCGCAATGGATGGGCGACCGAACACCTGGTTGGTGTCGAGTGGATCGGAACGCGAGCATTTGCCGTCCTTGCTCGCTCCGCCGTCCGTGTCGCGTCAAATCACTGTGCGTGGTATATGGGTGACCGGTTCTCAGACTCCGCCTTTCGTCCTTCACGAAAGTCTTGAGTGCGATAAAGCACTCCGCGCTGCGCGTCGAGTTGCGATAGCGACAATGCCTCGGTTGAATCAATCGCCAGGTGCGCCGATGCAAGCGACGTCTTGATGCTAAGCGGTGCGCAAGCTGCGATTCTCGTTGCAATTTCAATAGCCCGCTCCAGCGCTGCTTGCCGAGTTGGCGCGACTTCCTGGATGACTCCCATCCGGTAGGCTTCGTCCGCGCCCCAGTGATCGCCGGTGAGGATATATTTCATTGCGTTGCCCCATCCAGCTTCACGTACAAACCGCACTGTGGAACCACCTCCAGGAAAGCGTCCGTGGGTGTTTTCGTCCTGACCGAAACGCACGTCGGCGGCTGCTATTCGAATGTCGGCGACAAGGTGCATTTCATGCCCCATGTTCCAGGTATCGCCGTGCACGACCGCGATTAAGGGTTTGGTCAGGTGCCGCGTTTTAGCCAGCGGATCAATGACGTTTTTTGCGGTCATCGCTGGCTTTCCGGACCTGGCGATTGCTTCAAAAGCATCGACATCGACTCCGCGCGAAAAATTATCACCGTGCCCGAACAAGATTGCAGCACGAAGTGAAGGGTCGTTGTCGTAGTCGTAATATGCCCGGGCAAGCGCGGTGAAGGTCTCCGGGTCAACACGGTTTTGGTTCGCGGGACGATTGATGCCGAGCAACGCGATCGCGCCGCGGCGCTCGATGGTCAACGTAGCCCCCGTGTCGAAAGGAACCTCAGTCAGGGTGGTGCTTATTGCTGTCGAGTTATCATCGAAAGTGCCAAGGTCCGCGCCGCTTACGGTTGCGAAGGCAGACGGCGCGAGAAGGCTTGCTAACAGCATCGCGCCTTTCAATACGCTACGCCGGTCGGTAGTTTCTTTGTCTTTCATAGAATTTGTTCGCGCTAAATTACGGGAGAATTCGCAGCTCAGCGGGCTCAAGGGAATTCGTCGGCTCTTCCGGCATCAGTCGAAATGCCTTATCGGTTTAGAAATTGGATTCTGTTGTAGTAAGGAATCCCAGGAAGAGGCGAGGAAGAAGAGATTGGAACGCTCATTCGGGTGGCGCGGGTCCAGCGCCACCTGTTGCGGCAATCGCTCAGTACTGAGAGACGCCGCCATCGACATCGAGCTCAATGCCCGTAATGTAAGCACTGTCTTCGGAAGCGAGGAATACGGCGGCTTTGCCCAGGTCCTCGGGGGTACCCAGCCGAGACAGAGGAATCGTGTCGACGATGCCGGCATGCGCAGCCTCGGGAATCAACGACTGCAGGCCAGGGGTCAGGGTGTGGCCCGGGCTCAACACATTGATGCGGATGCCCAACTCTTTGGTGTCCAGTATCAAACTGCGCGCCAGGCTGCGCACGGCCGCCTTCGTCGACGAATAGACCGACATATTGGGGATACCGATGGAGCCGGCGATCGAGCCGGTGAAAATCACCGATGAACCCTTTGACAGCAGGGGCAGGGCTTTCTGGAAACCGAACAGCAGGCCCTTGACGTTCGCGTTGTAGGTCTTGTCGAAATGCTCCTCAGTAATCTCGCCGAGCTTCATGAACTCATAGAACCCGGCGTTCAACGCTAGTACATCAATGCTCCCGGCCTTCTGCTTGACCGTCGCATACAACGCGTCTAGATCGGCAAGCTTGCCTGCATCGCCTTGAATGCCGACCGCACCGTGGCCAATTTCCGCTACCGCCCGGTCAAGTTCAGACTGGCGGCGGCCCGTAATGAACACGCGAGCGCCTTCATTGGCGAATGCCTTGGCGACACCGAGGCCGATACCGGCGCTGGCACCGGTAACTACGGCGACCTTACCCTCAAGTTTTCTGCTCATGATTGCGTTCCTTCAATCTGGATTGTGTTGCGCCGTTCGTCCATGTCGGAGCGTCTCGGCGGACGCCAAGGTTGGCGCTGAAGCATCGAAACAGTAGAGGATGGAACGAATCACCTGTAGCTGGCGGCCGAGACTAACCTTTATTCCAATTTGGAATGCCAGCGACACAACCCGCGGTTGTCGTCACGGCGTCAGAGATGCCGGCGTAAGTGAGCCAGCGTGCCAGCGCAGAAGTGGCGCAATTGGCAATATCCGGTAATATCACGCCATGCAAGATCATCTCGTCGCCACGCTGGTTTACGACCGGCTCTGTACCTTCGAATTCGGCTGCGTTACCGAACTGTTCGCACTCGAGCGGCCAGAGCTCGAACACGAGTGGTATCGCTTCGCGGTATGCGCAGTCGAGCCGGGACCGCTGCGCGCGGCGGGCGGCATTACTGTTACGGCTCCATATTCGCTGCGACTGCTCGATCGCGCCGCGACGATTGTTGTGCCGGGCTGGCGCGATGCCGACGAACTGCCGCCCGCGCCTCTACTGGCCAAAATTCGTGCGGCATACCGGCGCGGCGCGCGGCTTTGCTCGATCTGCTCAGGGGTGTTTGTCCTTGCTGCGGCAGGCGTGCTCGACGGCAAAACCGTCACCACTCATTGGCGCTACGCCGACAAACTGCAGCAACGCTACCCGCAACTGCGCGTGCAGACAGATGCGCTGTACGTCGACGAAGGACAGGTGATGACTTCGGCGGGATCGGCTGCGGGGCTCGACATGCTGCTGCATCTGGTTCGGCGCGACCACGGCAGCGCGATCGCGAATCGGGTCGCGCAGCGGCTCGTGGTGCCACCGCATCGTGAGGGCGGCCAGGCGCAGTTCGTCCCGCGACCGATGCCGCAGGACGAGGGCAGCCGTGTCGCCAGACTGATGGACTGGATCAGGGCGAACCCGGCGTTGCCGCACACATTGCGCTCGCTTGCCGAACATGCAGCGATGAGCCCGCGGACGTTGCAGCGTCAGTTTGGTGATGCCACGGGGATGGCTCCCTACGAGTGGCTGGTGCGTGAGCGTGTGGCGATTGCGCGCGAGCTGCTGGAGGCGCAGACACCGATGCCGATGGCGCGCATTGCGCAGGCGGCGGGTTTTGGCTCGGAAGAATCGCTGCGCCGGCATTTCCGGCGTATCGCGTTGACGAGCCCAGGGGCGTATCGGAAGACGTTTGGAGTAAACGTGGCTGGTGATTGAGAGTGGGCGCGGTGTGAATATGTGGTCAGGATGACGAATGGCTATGCGATAGGTCTTCATGCAGCGTGGCTCCACAAAAAATTCATCAATGGACCGCATCGTAACGGTGTAGCAGGACCCGAAAACGGTGCTAGACTCGAACCGCCTTTAACAGCAGGTTAAGAATCCGGTGCGCCCGTGACGTCCCCCATTCAGGCAGACGACCTGGCTTTTTTCTCGGCCCTCGCAGGCTACGGCAGTCTGAACGTCGCAGCGCGCGAACTGGGCCTGTCTACTGTGGCAATCAGCAAGCATCTCGCGCAGATGGAGTTGCGCGCGGGTGTGGCGCTGGTGAATCGCACCACGCGGCGCATGAGTCTCACGCCTGGCGCCGGTATCCATGCGGGCTGTTCACCCCATCAACAACTCTCGGCGCGGGTTCGCACATTCGTCGATTTTCTGTCAGCATCACTGGCAGCACCTGTACCTGTGAAAGCACATTCGCGTAGCGGGCGCGCTCATGCAAAGGTTCATGCAAGACGCTCCTTATCGAGTACGTAATTGCCCTCACTTCCACTCATGCTCGGAAAACCTTTCGTCTTTGCTGCTATCGTTGTGCTAGTGCCGTCGTTCGCTGCCGCCCAGGCATTCGATACCGGCTCGCGCGCCGAGGCGTACCGTCGCTACGTGCTTGCCGGCAAGGATGTGCAGTGCCGCACCAACGCCTCATGCGCGGCGCTCGGTGTTGCAGCGCTAGATGCGGGACGCATCAAAGATGCGCAGACACTGGTCGACATGGAATCGATGCTGGCCGATGCGGCCACTCTGCAGGCCGAAGAAGAGAACTCGCCGAAGGCCCTCAATTCGGCACATGCACGCGCCACGATGGCCCTGATTCACGAGGGCGATGTGCAGTCGGGCCTGGGAGAATTTTCGAATGCCCGTGCGTACTATCGCACTGCCGCAAGCCGAGGCAAGGACGCGCCCGACGATCCGATGCTAAGCCGCGTCGTCGAAGTGGCGCAGCAACGTCTGGCTGGCATCGCGGACAAACAGGTGGTGCAGGGCTTGCCCGCGCCCGGAGTGAGCTTCGCGCGTTATCTGAGCCTGGGCGCATGGAGCACCATCACACTCGCGCCGGCGAAAGGGCGTCACGGCGTGTACCGGCTCGACGCGCGGTTCGTCTATCCGAGCGTTAGCAGCGAAGGTCAGCCGGTGGTCAACACTGGCGCCGTCGTGGCAAACGTGCGGTTTTTCGGCGCTATTGCGCGAGTGGTGGTCTCGGATCAGCCGGTCGGCGCAACGATCGAGGCCACTGCGAAAGTGACCAACCTCGGCGCGTATGATGCCCACGGAGACAAATGCCTGCTCGAGTTCAGGCTGACCGCGCCGGAGACGCTCGAGATCGCGACGCACGGCTCAGTGGCCGCATGCGGCTTCGGTCCGAATGTCGCAGCCGACGGCCGATATTATCTGAAGACAGGCTCTTAAGCCTCGTTCGAGACTTGCAATCCTGGGGGAGCGTATGCGCAATGCAATGGACTATCCATTGGTGGTGTTTTTGTCGACGCTGGTGGCGATGTCCTTCTCGGCGTGGATTGGGGCGAGTCTCCTCAGGCGCGTGAAGGCCCTCACGGCAGAGTCGCGCGAAGACTTCAACGTCGTTCAGGCCGCGACGCTCACGCTGCTGGCGCTCATGATCGGCTTCAGTTTTTCCATGGCAGTGGGCCGGTACGATCAGCGCAAGAACTACGAGGAAGAAGAAGCCAATGCAATCGGCACGGAATTCGTGCGCGCCGATTTGCTGCCCGCTGCGGATGCGCAGCAGGTGAGAACGCTATTGGGCCACTACCTCGAACAACGCATGCTGTTTTACACGACGCGCGATGTGCAGGAGCTCGAACAGGTCAACACGGCCACGGCGCAACTGCAGTCCGGTTTGTGGGCCGCGGTGCGCGACGCCGCTGCGGCGCAGCCGACCCCGGTGACTGCGCTGGCGGTCGCGGGCATGAACGATGTGTTGAACTCGCAGGGGTACACGCAGGCTGCGTGGTGGAACCGCATTCCGATTGCCGCGTGGGGGCTTATGGTGGCGATCGCGGTGTGTTGCAACCTGCTGGTCGGTTATGGCGCGCGCTCGGCCAAAGCGGGCTTGACGCTGCTGTTGGTATTGCCGCTGGTGGTCGCGACGTCGTTCGCGCTGATTGCGGACATCGACAGCCCGCGTGGCGGGATCATTCGTGTGAGTCCGATCAATCTGGTGGCCACGGCGCGATCGTTGAGTCCGGGTTGATGATGCGTTGATGGAGGCTGCCCGCAGAACGGGCAGCCGCAACGAGCTTAGTGTGGATGCTCGTCTTTATGCTCACCTTCCGGCTTGTGCTCCTCTGCATTGTGCTGCTCTGGAGCCGGATGCGGCTGTGCATGTTGCTCCGGGTGTGGTGCCGGATGCGGCGCTGCCGGGTGCGGATTTACATGCGGCTGGGCCGGATGCGGGTTCGCGTGCGGCGCCTGGGCAGGCTGCGCTTCATGCGGCCTGGGTGCGGCTTCCTGAGCATGCTGCGGCTGGCCGCCAGCGGTTTCGGCAGGACGCTGCACCTCGGGCTGAGCATGCTCGGCTTCCGGTGCATGCGGTACCGGGGCACCGGCTTCGGAAGGACGCGCGTTACGCTCTTCCGGTTGCGCTTGCGGCGCTTCGCCTTGCGGACGCGGTACACCGTTCTCGTGACCTTCGTTCGGATGCAACTGCTCGCCGGCTTGCGGCTTCGGAGCGGCCGCA
>Ga0302227_10000486_pt1 | contig 34436 bp, 28 predicted proteins | sample II_Palsa_N1_1_FD_193525 | JGI IMG/M metagenome (GOLD analysis project Ga0302227, IMG submission 193525) | Peat permafrost microbial communities from Stordalen Mire near Abisko, Sweden - II_Palsa_N1_1 | ecosystem: Environmental > Terrestrial > Soil > Palsa > Peat permafrost | place: Sweden... | reverse complement strand
TTATTTGTACCTATCGAGCCTTCCTCTCTATCGGCTTTCGGCTTATCGTAACCATGCAAATTATCACTTATCTGGTGATGATTAAGTTTAGCCTGAATAGCCGATGAACTGCTGTTAGCATAGGCACCGTAAGCGTTTATAAGTACACCTTTAAGCTTATATTTATCGGATGTTACGGCATAAATAATCGACATATCAGATGGGTTAGTTTGCCCTTCGAAACGATAAAATTCGTCGATCACGAAATCATCCGCGGTCATATGGATATGTTGTTCTTTATCGTCAATCGTATCGCCTTCAAGGCTAAGGTTGGCTGTATAGCCGCGTTTCATCAAATCGTTAGTGGCTTCTACTAAATTATTATATGTTGTCATGGCTGATTTTATTAAGTTATTATACATCAACCTCAAAATATACCTGCTTGTTTTTAGCTATTTGTTTTATTGTTGTATTCCGTAATATTCTTATTACATTTAGTGCGTTTAATTTATTTTGTCAAAAATTACACCTTGTTCAGAAATTTTAAAAATGAGATCATTTATACTTACTACTTTCTTTTCTATTGCCGTTGGTTGTGCATTTGCGCAAGCTCCGGTTTTCGACACACACCCACAGGCAAACATTTACATTATTGATCCGCAAACAAACCAGGAAGTACTTGGGCAAGGCGGAGACGCTATTTTATTTAAAGACGCATTTATCGACCTGGTAAACAATACCCAAAGGGCACGATTTACTAAAGCAGCAGGGCATAAAACTTTAACCATTACCCAAATGGATCCTGCTGGCGGCGATGCTTATCAGCTAACGCTGGAAAGTAAAATATTTGGCCAAACTTACACCGTTTATACATTTGCTTATAATGTAGATCAAAACACATTATATTTTTATGATCAGGGATCGCAATCATACATCCCTGAAATTATACAGCAATTTAATTTGGTTAACTTAAACAACTGCTCAACTTATGGGCAGTTTAATAACCTTACCCCGCCACCGGCCAATAACGACCAAACTGCTGATGCCTCACAGGCTGACCAACCGGTATATGCGGATAGCACGCCGCCAGCGTTACAAACTGACGAGCAACCAGAGTGCCCGGTAGATGGTTACTTATGGCAACCAGGCTATTGGGCCTTTAATCCTGCAGGTGGTTATTATTGGGTTAATGGCGCATGGGTTGCGCCACCACAGGAAGGCCTTTTATGGACCCCTCCATACTGGGGATTTGAAGGCGGCAGATACTTTTTTCATTCTGGCTACTGGGGCAATGAGGTTGGCTATTATGGCGGCGTTTATTATGGTTATGGTTATGGTGGCCACGGCTATTATGGCGGTAGCTGGAACGGAGGACATTTTAGGTACAATACCGCGGTTGTAAGGGTAAACGTAACTGTTGTACACAATACTTATGTTGACAGAACGGTAGTAACTGCTGCACCGCAAAACCACGCTAGCTTTAATGGCCCGGGTGGTGCTACGGCAAAACCTACGCCACACGAAATGGCAGTTGCAAACCAAAAACATGTTAGCGATTTTTCACAAAACCCACGGGCTGCTAAAACAAATGCTAATGCGCAAGGCCATGTAAATGCCCCAAATAACAATGCAAACAGGCAACAAGGGGGTAATAACACACAAAGAAGCCCTAATGCAACCCAAACTGGTGTGCAAAATAACAATGTGCAAAGAGGCACGAACGGTAATACGCCTAACACACAGGCTACCAATACACAAAGAACACCTAATAGCAGCGCACCTACCAATGGTGCACCAAGAGTACCGGTGAATACTTTTTCTTCAAGAAGTACTAATGGCTATCAAGGTGGATCCGGCAGTACGGGTAGAAATATGCAGAACAGGAATAAAACTCCACAAAAAGCTCCTGCACAAAAAACAGATAATAACAAAAAGCAATAGTTATTACTACTGTTGACAATTCTTATAAAACATAAAAGAGCTTCCCCAAAAAGGAAGCTCTTTTATTATATGATGGATTTAATTATATTAAACTTCAGCAGATTCCTGGGTGTTTAGGAAAACAAAGTTGTTATCAAACACATCTAGTTTTATTTTGCTATCGCGATCTACCTTACCGGATAAAATCTGTTTTGATAATTCATTCAAGATCCGTTTTTGTATCACCCTTTTCAGTGGCCTTGCACCAAACTGAGGATCATAGCCTAATTGCGCCAACCAGTCTAAAGCTTCTTCAGTTGCATCGAGGGTTACCCCCATTTCGGCAAGTGTTGCCTGCACTTGTTTAAACTGTAGTTTAACAATATCGCCGATCTCGTTACGGGTAAGCGGTGTAAACATAATGATCTCATCTATCCTGTTCAAAAACTCCGGACGAATTGTTTTTCTTAACAGATCGAACAACTCATTTTTGGTTTTCGCGATAATACTGTCACGGTTATCATCTTCCAACTCCTGAAAGTTCTCCTGGATGATGTTTGAGCCAATATTGGAGGTCATGATGATGATGGTATTTTTAAAATTCACCACGCGGCCTTTATTATCAGTTAAACGCCCATCATCCAAAACTTGTAACAGTATATTAAATACATCCGGATGCGCTTTCTCTATCTCATCCAACAAAATAACGCTGTAGGGCCTGCGACGAACGGCTTCGGTTAATTGCCCACCTTCATCATAACCAACATAGCCCGGAGGCGCACCAATCAGCCTTGAAACAGCGTGGCGTTCCTGGTATTCGCTCATGTCTATCCTTACCATCGCTTGCTCATCATTAAACAGATAATCAGCTAAGGCTTTGGCAAGTTCGGTTTTACCAACACCGGTAGTACCTAAAAATATGAATGAACCAATAGGTTTCTTTTTATCCTGTAACCCGGCACGGCTGCGGCGGATAGCGTCACTTATCGCCTCTATCGCTTCCTCCTGTCCTGCTACCCGTTTGTGCAGCTCGTCTTCCAGGTTCAATAATTTTTCACGTTCACTTTGTATCATTTTACTAACCGGGATACCTGTCCAGCGTGAAACTACGCCTGCAATATCATCGGCAGTAACTTCTTCCTTCAGCATACGACCGTCTGCCTGGTTTTCCAATAACGCGGCTTTCAGTTTTTCAACCTCGGCCTGCGCTTCAATTATAGTTCCATAGCGTAACTCAGCAACTTTTCCATAATCACCGGCACGTTCTGCTTGTTCGGCCTCTAGCTTATAGTTTTCTATCTGCTCAACTTTTAGGTTAATACCATCTACCAAATCTTTTTCACCTTGCCATTGGGCACGCAACGAATCACGTTCGGCAGATAAGTTTGCGATTTCTTCACTTAAGGAAGCAACCTTTTGGGTATCTTTTTCACGTTTGATGGCTTCGCGCTCAATTTCTAACTGCATTATCTTGCGTTCCAATTCATCAACAGCTTCTGGCACAGAATCCATTTCCAAACGTAGTTTTGAGGCTGCTTCGTCCATTAAATCGATAGCCTTATCCGGTAAAAACCGATCGGCAATATAACGTTGCGACATTTCTACCGCTGCAATAATGGCTTCATCTTTGATCCGCACTTTGTGATGGGCTTCATAACGTTCCTTCAATCCACGAAGAATAGAAATCGCATCTTGTGTATCCGGTTCATCAACCAGCACCATCTGAAAACGGCGCTCTAATGCCTTATCCTTTTCAAAATATTTTTGATACTCGTTTAGCGTAGTCGCACCAATCGCTCTTAATTCGCCACGGGCAAGGGCCGGTTTTAAAATATTGGCAGCGTCCATGGCACCATCGCCACCGCCAGCACCCACAAGGGTATGTATCTCATCAATAAATAATACGATCTCGCCATCAGCCTGGATAACTTCTTTGATAACCGATTTTAAACGCTCTTCGAATTCGCCTTTATACTTAGCACCTGCTATCAGTGCGCCCATATCCAATGAGTATACGGTTTTGGTTTTCAAACTTTCTGGAATATCACCTTTAATAATCCTGAAGGCAATACCTTCGGCAATTGCAGTTTTACCTACACCGGGCTCACCCACTAAAATTGGATTATTTTTAGTCCTACGGGATAAGATCTGTATTACCCGCCTGATTTCCTCGTCACGACCAATAACCGGGTCAAGCTTACCTGATCCTGCGTATTCATTCAGGTTACGAGCATATTTGTTTAAAGCATTGTAAGTAGCTTCGGCATTTTGATCGGTAACTTTATTATCGCCACGCAAACTAACGATAGCTTTTTTAAGGTCTTTTTCATTTACACCAAAATCCTTCAGCACACTGCTGGTAGTATCTCCTCCGGCTAAAATGCCTAAAAGTATATGCTCAACAGATACAAACTCATCCTTAAACTCTTTTAAATATGATTGTGTTTTTTGCAAAACCGAATTTGATGCAGATGACAAGTATACATCGCTACCACTAACTTTGGGGTATGATGAGATTTGCTTGTCTAATATTTCGTTTAACCGGTTAAGGTTAACGTTTAGTTTTTTTAATAAATACGATATAACATTTTCGTCAACCAGCAATAAGCCTTTCAGCAAGTGGGCAGGCTCAATAGCCTGTTGCTGGTTGCCGCTGGTTATTTCGGAGGCTTTTTGCACAGCCTCCTGCGCTTTAATTGTAAAGTTGTTAAAGTTCATAGTGATTAGTTCTATTCAAAAAGTCGACCATCAATTAAATTCTGAAAAATTGTCACTTAAAAACAAAATCTCATGTCCTTTTGGCAAGAAGCAGTCAAGATAGATAGGAGTTTTTTTAACATTTAAAATAGATGGTTAGTTTTAAATTGGAGTATATAACTGGGGCAATTTGCGGTAAATTAGCTATTTTTACACAGAACTTACAGTTATACTGATTTGAACTTTCCCTCACTAAAAAAGATATCGAAAAAGTACGCTGCGGCATACCGGAATAACTATACCCTGCAAAATTTAATAGCAGTACGTACCTGTAGCGCTATTTTTTTAGTGTTAAACCTGATCATCCGGGCATTATATCTTATATTCCCTGAAAGCCTATCCAAAGCTCAAAATTTCCCGGAGTTTGATTTTACCAACTGGTTATATATTAGTGTAACCCCGTTTTTTTTTATTGGCAGTTACCTGCTTATTATCTATTATAGAAAGAACCGTAAAGCGCTTGCATCGCTCAGCATTTTTGTGTTTTTATTCTCTTTATACCTGATAAGTTGCGGTATAATTTCGAGTTTTATAGCCACATCCGATCCCAGTAATGCGCTTACTTTATACATGGTTCCGCTTGTAATTGTGAGTGCTGTGTTTGTGTTCGAATTATACGAAACCATACTGCTGATTATTGCTGTGGAGACGGTATTTACATCCATGCTTATCTATGCCCAAGCCAGCCCTACCGAGATGATTTACAATGAGTTGATATCTATAATTCTGCTGTGTGGGTTTTATCTAACGTCTCGTTATTTTTATTCTTATAAGGCTAATTATTACAAGCAGGTTATTGAGATCCGCGAAAAGAATAACGAAATTGAGAATGCAGCTGCATTTAAGAACCAGGTTTTAGGAATGGTAGCACATGATTTGCGCAACCCATTAGCTGCGGTAGAATCCACAGCCATGATAATGGAAATGGAAGAAGTTGATGACGAAACACAGGAAAATATCAATATCATCAAAGCATCTTGTGTTAAAGCACGTGGAATTATCCTCGATCTGCTTGAAGCTGCCCGAAACGATGACCAAAATACGATTGAAACCACACAGGTAGACCTGAATTTGTTTGTGCGAAAGATTATTGATAGCTGGAAAATCCATAACGAAACCCAAAACATTATAACTTTTAACAGCACTTACATTCCTTTATATGTTGAGATCAACAAGGAGAAATTTCACCGGGTGATGGATAACCTGATCAGTAACGCGCTTAAATTTTCTAGAGAAAATGACAAGGTAGAGATACTACTTGATAAAGAAAACAAAATGGCTATCGTTGAAATAAAGGATCACGGCTTGGGCATTCCGAAAGATATGTTGCCACATTTGTTCGACCGCTTTTCAAAGGCTGGCCGTACAGGTTTACGCGGAGAGCAATCAACCGGACTTGGATTGAGCATCGTAAAACAAATAGTTGAACGCCATAAAGGCAAAATCGAGGTAAGCAGCATTGAGAACCAAGGCTCAACCTTTACCATAAAGCTGCCTGCATTAAACTAATTACTCCACTCCTTTTACATTCATTTTTAAGGTATAAATAGCTGTGGAAGCAGTAATAAAAAGTATATTTTTATCTTTTCCACCAAAGCATAAATTGGCAGTCCATGGTTCATGGATTACTATGTGTGCTATTTTTGTACCTGATGGATTATACACGGTAACACCATTTCCGCAGAGATAGATATTACCTTTTTCATCCAAAGTCATTCCATCTGCGCCTTGTTGAATAATGAGCGTGCGATTGTTTAAAGTACCATTTTGGTTGATGGTGTATTTGTATGTTTTATTAGCCCCGATATCTGCAACGTATAGATATTTGCCATCCGGTGTTCCAACAATACCATTAGGCTTTTTAATCGTGCTATCAACAATAATTGGTTGATGGCCTCTTTTAGGCAGATAATATACTTTTTCGCCATCAAGGTCTGATTTCTTTCTCGTCCAATAATCACGCTGGTAATAAGGGTCAGTCATATAGATACCGCCTTTGGCATCTATCCAGATATCATTCGGGCCGTTCATTAAACGACCATTATTATCTGTTAATAACACCTTTATTTTCTTTTTAGGGCTAATACTCCAAAGCTGGTCATGTTCATCGGCACAGGTTACTAAATTGCCTTTGTGATCGAAGTACATACCGTTTGACCGGCCAGCACTATCCAAAAATACCGATAGCTTACCGTTAGTATCATATTCCCAAATCTTATTATTAGGTTGATCGGTAAAAAATACGTTGCCATACTTATCGGTTGATGCACCTTCGGTAAATGAGAATTGGCGCGAAATTAATTGTGGTTTGGAAGTGGTATCATATAATGTTGTTTGCGCAAAAATATTATAGCTACCCAATACTAATCCTATACAAATTATAACTCTTTTAAAACTCTTCATTGATCAACGCTAATCTATTATATTCAATACTGGTTATTTATCAGTAGCCTCTTTATACAATCCAAAATCACTTAATGCAATGCAGGCTTCTGATTTAATTATTCTTAATCTCACCTTACTTGTGGTTACATCGTGCGGTAACCGAATCAATCGATTAGCGCCGATACTTGTCGCCATTGCTATTTGTTGCCATTGGCCCGCTTGCCACGCATCAACGGCTACGCTATCAATACGCTGACCTAGTTTAATATCCTCACGTAAACGGATAACATTAAAAACTTTGTCGCTATGCATATTTACAATCAATTCAGCAGATTTCACCTGATCGTCCGTTGCCCAATAGCTATAACGATCGTTATCTAATAGCTTTTCAGGTCCATATAGAGCTACATTTTTTCCTCTTACATTGCTTGCTTTTAATGAAGCACCTGTTGCCAAATTATTATTAAATGTATTCTTTATAATTTCTCCAAACTGACGTAATGTTTCAACTTCATCATCAGGCAAAACTCCATTTTGATTTGGCGATAATCCCAAATCAAGACAAGCGCCTCTGCCTACACTTTTATAATATAAATTCAATAATTCAGCTGCTGATTTCGATTTTCCATCCTGACTTTTATGATAAAACCACCCCGGCCTTAATGGTACATCACATTCGGCAGGCATCCAGTATTTACCATCACGATGGCCTTCTGTACCTTCGTAATCTTTAACATAGCCATTGCCCGGCATTTTGGTGCTATCTGGTGCGTGTGGTGTGTAAGTTTCCCAACTGGTTTCGCCAGCTTCGCCTTTTTCATTGCCAACCCAACGTACATCAGGGCCAACATCACCAAAAATTGCCGCACCGGGTTGCAGTTTTCTTACAATTCCCCAGGTATCCGGCCAACCGTAATAAGTTGAACGGTCTATCGTTCTTGTTTCTTTAGCACCACCATAGTATCCATCGCCGCCGTTGGCACCATCAAACCAGGTCAAAAATAACGGGCCATAGTTTTTATATAATTCGGTAATTTGCTTGCGAAAAACATTGGTTACATACTCGGGCTTACCATAAAGTGCGCTATTCCTGTCCCACGGCGAGCAGTAAATACCCATTTTCATATTAAGCTTGTCACAAGCTAGGCGGTACTCCTGCACAATATCGCCTTTCCCATTTTTATAGGGGCTTTTACTGATATTATGCTCCGTAGTTTTAGTAGGCCATAAGCAAAAACCATCGTGATGTTTGGCAACAACCACTATTCCTTTAAAGCCACCCGCCTTTGCTGCGCCTACAATTTGCAGGGCATTAAATTGTTTAATATTGATAAGGCCAGGGTCTTCATCGCCATAACCCCATTCTTTATCGGTATAGGTATCCACGCCCCAATGCACAATGCAGTACATTTCCGTTTCCTGCCATTGCAATTGCGCTGTGGTAGGTAAAGGGCCATATGGTGCAGGAGCTTTTTGTGCAGATGCAGCTAAACTGCTTAAAAGTAAAAGCGTGTTGAAAAATGATTTCATAAGATGATGAAAGCGCTAATGTATTATTTTGTTACCAATTAAAGCTTAAAATATATTACACTAAATACATTATTTCTGGCTATGTTTAAATCGTTTTATTAATACTTTATGAATACCAGATCGCTGCTTTTCCTTTCCTTACTAACCCTATCTATTTCGGCCGCCCGTGCGCAGGATAAAATAATTTATAAGGATGCTTCGCAGCCGATAGACCTGCGGGTAAAAGACCTGGTATCTCGCTTAACATTAAAAGAAAAAGTATCACTACTGGGCTACAATAGCCAGGCCGTACCGCGTTTAGGTATCCCTGCTTATAATTGGTGGAACGAAGCTTTGCACGGTGTAGCCCGTGCAGGCGAAGCGACTGTATTTCCACAAGCAATTGGCATGTCGGCTACTTTTAATGATGATTTATTGAAACAGGTGGCAACCGCCATTTCAACAGAAGCAAGGGCTAAATATAACCTGGCCATAGCGCAGGACAGGCATTTGCAATATATGGGGCTCACCTTTTGGACGCCCAACATCAATATTTTCCGTGACCCAAGATGGGGACGCGGACAGGAAACCTACGGCGAAGACCCATATTTAACGGCGCATATGGGTACAGCCTTTGTACACGGTTTGCAGGGTGATGATCCTAAGTATTTAAAGGTATCTGCAACCGCCAAACATTTTGCGGCACATAGCGGCCCAGAGGCATCACGTGATACATTTGATGTTACAGTTGATGAAAAAGATTTACGCGAAACTTATCTGTATGCTTTCCATACTTTGGTGACTAATGGTGTAGAATCGGTAATGTCGGCTTATAACAGTATTAACGGCGTGCCTAACTCTATAAATAAGGTTTTACTAACCGATATTTTACGTAAAGAATGGGGTTTTAAAGGCCACGTAGTAACAGATTGCGGTGCGCTCGATGATGTTTTCCAAACCCATAAAGCATTGCCAAATGCGGTTGAAACCGCTGCAGCGGCAATCAAAGCAGGCATTAACCTGGATTGTTCAACCATTTTGCAGGATGATGTTATTGAAGCCATCAACCAAAAACTGCTAACTGAAAAGGAAGTTGATCAATCATTATCAGCTCTATTAAAAACTGAATTTAAATTGGGTTTTTATGATGATCCGAATGCTAGCCCATACCATACTTATGGCGCGGATAGCGTACATAACGAGTCGCACATTGCTCTTGCCCGCAAGATTGCACAACAGAGCATGGTATTATTAAAAAACAATAATAATATCTTACCACTCAACAAATCAACTTACAGCAGCATAATGGTTGTTGGGCCAAATTCAACATCTTTTGATGCGCTGGTTGCCAATTACGGTGGCGTAAGCAATCGCGTTGTTAATTTTGTTGAGGGGATTACCGGAGCAGCCGGCCCGGGGACACGTGTAGGTTATGACATGGGTTGCGACTATAAAGACACTATCCATTTTGGCGGTATATGGGCTGCGGGTAATGCAGATGTTACGATTGCCGTAATGGGTTTATCGCCTGTTTTAGAAGGTGAAGCCGGTGATGCTTTTCTTTCAAATAATGGCGGTGATAAAAAAGACTTAAGCTTACCTGCGAGTGAAATAGCATACATGAAGCAACTGCGCCGTGATGTGCACAAACCAATTATATTAGTTATTACAGCAGGCAGCGATGTGGATGTTGATGCCGTTGCTGCGTATGCCGATGCTATTATTTTTGCCTGGTATCCGGGCGAGCAAGGTGGTAACGCTTTGGCGGATATCGTTTTTGGAAAGATCTCGCCTTCTGGTCACTTACCGCTTACTTTTTACAAATCAATAGCCAACGTGCCCAACTATAAAGATTATAATATGAAAGGCCGCACCTATCGTTATTATGATGGCCCTGTGCAGTACCCGTTTGGGTTTGGGATGAGCTATACCTCTTTTGCGTATACTTTAGCAAATACTTTACAGCCTGAATATAAACCAACTGATATTATTAAAGCCACCGTTTCTGTAGAAAACACAGGAAAAATGGAGGGCGATGAAGTGGTGCAAGCATATATCACCTACCCCAATATCGACCGTATGCCGATCAAGGAGTTAAAAGCATTTAAACGTGTTACGGTAAACAAAGGCGAAAAACAATCTGTCGATTTGAGCATACCGGTTACTGAATTACAAAAATGGGATCTGGCAACTCATAAATGGAAAATCTATCCCGGTACTTATAAAATAACATTCGGCGATAACTCACAGGATAACAAGATGAGTTATACCTTTGTTGTTAAATAAATATGTACTCAAAAGACGAAGCCTCAACTATTAAACAAGCTTTTTGGACAACTTTCGGCCAATATATCGCCCCGCAATTATCTGCCGATGGCTTAAGGGTTAACTGGGTAAATTATAAAACTGGCATTAAGCACTTGTTTTTTAAGATGGATGCTGCTAACCGTTCGGCTTCTATCGGTATCAACATTACTCATCCTGACGCAGGTATCCAGGAATTATTCTTCGAGCAATTTACCGAACTCAAAACCATGTTGAAAAGCTATTTAGATGAAGATTGGATTTGGGCTTTGCATGATACAGATGAATATGGTAAAACAATCAGCCGAATATATACGCAACTAGATGGCGTAAGCATTTATAATCGTAATGACTGGCCGCAATTGATTTCCTTTTTTAAGCCCCGCATTATCGCGCTTGATGACTTTTGGAGCACGGCGCAATATAGTTTTGAAGCGCTAAAGTAAATCTGAAGATCTTACCACAGAGTACATGGAGATTTGACACAAAGAAACACGGAGTTTTTTATTCTGTCTACTTCTTTTGAGTTCTTATTTTTCTTTCTTTAGTTAATAATTTATTTGCTAATTTTGTTAGCATGAAGCGTTCCGGAACTGCTGATCTTCCTTTGCATGGTGGTTATGTACCCATCTGGCTTGCCGAACGGATGGCGAAGCTGGGGCTTGCTATCGTGCAAAATATTTTGCTGGATTATGGCAAAGATGATCTGCTACGACGATTAAGCGACCCGTTTTGGTTTCAAAGCATGGGCGCTGTGATGGGAATGGACTGGCATTCGTCGGGCATTACCACTTCGGTAATGGGCGCTTTAAAGCGAGCCGTAAATCCACATAGCAAGGAACTCGGAATTTATATATGTGGTGGCAAAGGCAAGTATTCGAGGCAAACACCTGATGAATTAATGCGTATAGGCGATCGCACCGGGCTTGATGGTAATTATTTGGTTAGATGCAGCAAGCTTAGCGCTAAAGTTGATAATACAGCTATTCAGGATGGATTCCAACTTTACACTCATAATTTTATTTTGAGCGATACCGGCAAATGGGCGGTTATACAACAAGGCATGAGCGATGCCAGCAGTACAGCCCGTCGTTATCACTGGCATTCAGATTCTTTGACTTCTTTTGTTGATGATCCGCATACTTCCATTTATGGGAAAAATGCCGGGATGATATTAAACATGGCAGATAAGCAGGCCGATGGTTCGCGAAATGGCATTATGCAAATAGCAAGCGAAAAACCCGGGTATATGCTAAAAGAGATTCAGAGATTAGTGCTGCCCTCCCATCATGATGTTAAAGCAAAGGATGTCGACCTAAAAAGATTAGGCGCAGTGCTATGGCTGGCACATGAAAAACAACCTGCTGATTTTGAAGACTTACTTTTACTACAAGGTTTAGGTCCTCGTACCTTACAATCTTTAGCTTTAGTTAGCGAAGTAATCCACGGTACACCATCAAGATTTAAAGATCCTGCACGTTTTTCATTCGCGCATGGGGGTAAGGACGGGCACCCATTCCCAGTGCCAACTAAAGTTTATGATGAAACGATCAGCACATTACAAACCGCGGTTTACAAAGCTAAGTTAGGGCAATCAGAAACTACTGAAGCCATTAAACGACTAACAAGAGTTGCACAGGATGCTGAAAAGGATTTTATCCCCAATGCCAATTTTGATAAGGTAATTGAGGAAGAGCGCAAAAATTCTTACAAATACGGCGGCAGAACCGTTACGGGATGGGCCAAGCCGCCCGTTGAGCAGCAATTGAAGCTATTTTAATTCAATGCTTTACTTTGTCATTCAAATAACAAAAGGCGATGAAAAATCATCGCCTTTTGACAGATGCCGAAATAAATCCGGCATAATTAAATCTATTTTAAAGAAGCATCAATGTCCTGAGCCATTTTTAGGTGACCTTCAATAGTTGGTAGGGTTTGACGCGCAAAATCCTGGATAGTTTGGTTTTTGTTGTCGCTTGCATCTTTAAACAAGTCGATAGCTTCTTTATGGTCGTGGATCATCATGCTGATGTAAGCACGATCAAAAGCTGCACCTGTTTTAGTTTGCAGGCTATCAAGCATTTCTTTGTGCTCGCCGCTGATGGTATCTTTTTCGGTCAGCATTTTATCAAACTCTATTGAATCTAAGGTTTTATCAGCTTGAGTATGATCGGTAATCATTTGTTGTGCTAAACTTATCACCTTTGGGTTTTGAGAATTTTTCAAAGCGATTTTTGATGCAGCGATTTCTGTCATACCGCCTTCAAGACCATTTTTTATCAGCGCCACACCGCCATCGTCAGCTAACGTTTTTTCGTTCAGGTACTTAGCCTTGTTATTATCCATGCATGACTGTACCGAAAGTGCAATCGCTAATCCCAATACCGGGTAAATAAGTTTTTTCATTTTTATGTGTTAAGATAATTTTTAACAAACAATAAACGGTGTGGTTTATTATTTACTGCAAAACAAATCATTTTATATATAATAAGCCAATAAAGACTTAAAAAAATTACATTTCTATACCAGATTTCTTCCGGCATTAACAATACCGTATACGGTGCGGATAACCAGCTTATCGTAAGTTTCAACTAAAGCTTCATTACAATCATCGCTGTTTAAACATTGCAATGCGTAATGCTGTATAATTACCAACGGCTGTACAATTTTTTCACGGATACCTATTGAGCGTCTTTCTACAGGATATTCATCCATCAATGCAGTGCTGCCGGTCAATTCTATTAACAAGTCCCTGGTTAGTTCAAACTCGTCTTTAAGCATCTGCCAAAAAGCTCCAAATTTTTTATCGTCTTTAAGATGCGCCGTTATCCTGAAATCAGATTTTGACATAGCCATCATGCAATTATCCAGCATGGTTTTAAAGAAACCCGATGTTTGATATAAAAGTTTGATCTCATCCCAATGGCCTTCGTCCTTCATCTTTTTTAAAGATGTTCCAACTCCATAAAAGCCCGGTACGTTTTGCTTTAGTTGGCTCCATGATGTTACAAAGCTAATCGCACGCAGATCTTCCAACTTAAGCTGGACACCGGCGTTACGTTTGGTGGGCCTGCTGCTGATGTTTATACGTGAAAGCAATTTTAGCGGACTGAATTTCTCCAGGTATTCCACAAATAACTCATGCTGGCGCAGATCCATAAAACGCTTATAACTTGCTTCGGCCATTTCCGATATCAACGCCTTGCTTTTACTGTTTAGATGATCATTTTTGCTTGGATATAATTCAGAAACTATACCTGCATTAACCAATTGTTCCATATTGAAACGAGCGGTTTCGATAGAACCATATTGCGAACTAACAGTTTGCCCCTGAATTGTTAATTGGATGTGCTCATTAGCAATTTCCTCTCCCATCGAAGCATAAAAACGATGTGTTTTACCACCACCACGTGCCGGAGGGCCACCACGGCCATCAAAAAACGCAAGATCAATACCGTATTTACGTGCCATTGCAGTCAGCTCGCCTTTTGCTTTATATATCGACCAATTTGCCATCAGGTAGCCGCCATCCTTGGTGCCATCAGAAAAGCCAAGCATAATACTTTGTTTGTTACCCCTTTTTACTAAATGCTCTTTATAAAATGGATGCATGTACAACTTTTCCATTATTTCACCGGCAACCTGCAAATCGTTAACAGTTTCAAACAATGGCATAAAATCAACACTCAGGTTGTCCGCATTCCATCCGCTCCATAAAAACAAATCAACTAATTGCAATATATCCGATGCTTGTTGACAGTTGCTTATAATAAATCGCTGACAAGCTTTCTCGCCGTTATTCTGCTGAATTTGCTTCATCAGTCGAATGGTGTTCATCGTATCTTTGATATCGCTGTCGGCATCATCAGGGCACTTCAGGTCAAAATCGTTAAAAGTGATTGCTTTTAATTTGCCGTCTTCATCCAGGTGGCTGTAATCGGCAGCCACATTTTCCTTAACGCCATCATGTGCGGTGGCATAATCAAACACCTTGCGCAGTATGCGGCTATCCTGCCTGATATCCAGCGTAGCGAAATAACAACCAAATAGCTTTACTTTCCTGATCAGGTTCTCTACCGTATCAACAAACAGGCTATCATGATCCCTGATTAATGTTTGCCTAACTGATTGTAACTTATCTAATATTTCAGCCTGCAGATCCGTTTGATCATCACTTGGATTGAATGCGTTTTCATAAAATATATTTTCCAGTTGAGTTAAAGTGTCCCCAAAACCACGAAAAGTAATACGACGTTTCAAAACCCTGAAATCACGATAGTAACAACGGAAGATGATCTGCCTTAATAATTTGGCTACATCTTTAGTGGTTTCGGTAGTTACGTTAGGATTACCGTCACGGTCGCCGCCTGGCCAAAAGCCAAGCTCTAGTATCTGGTGTTCGGCAGCAAGATCTATATCAAACTCTTCTTCTAATTTAGATTGAATGCCCGATACCGCATGGTAAAATATGTTCTCCAAAAACCAAACCAAGCTAACGGCTTCATCAACAGGCGTTGGCGAAGTTTTATTAAAGAATGGTGTTTTACCCAATTGCTGTAACAAACCATCAATACTATTAATATCATTCGATTTTAAAGCTTCGATCAAATCGGTCATGATACCTAAAACACTACCCGGATAAAACTGGGTTGGGTGTGCGGTAAGTACTAATCTTAACGAAAAATCTTTCAGTTTTTCGCTGATGTTATGCCTTGCCTGGTCGCTAATAGCGGCTTGCTGCAATAAGCTTTGCAATGAGCCTGAGTCATCTGGCCTGCCTATTTTGCTGAATGACGAATCTTCAATTGCATCAAACAAAACTACCTGACGTTCAATATATTGTATAAACCTGAATAAACGGTTTATTTGTTCCTGGTGATCAATGCCGGGAACATACTTTTCAAAAAAAGATTCGATTATTTCCTTGGGCGATTGCTGGTTTATAACTCCTTTTTCGCAATGCGAACTGAAGAAAGGCAGCAAAATACCTGTATCTTTTACCTGGTAAAAAGGCAAAGTTTGAAACAAGCTGTTATATAACTCAAAACGGGTAACCACTTCATGGTTGAATGCGGTTTCTCTTTGACTGAGTTTTAACGTAGATGACATAGATTTTTTGGATGGATATTTGTACAAAAAACGGTGCTATTAATGAGGTCGCATTAATGCCGTGAATTTAAATATCTAAAAGTTAATATCAGCAATAAATTGAATATTTATTAATAATTTCAGCATAACACTATTAATATTTACTATAAAAACACCATCCCGGTTAAATTTTTTAAATTTGCAATTATAATCCAACTATAAAGTGACCTTCAATATCCATACAAAAGAGATAAAAAGCTTTTTTTACAGTCAGTACTTTTCTGATGGGTTACGCATCACCATTGGTGTATTATTGCCGGCTCTTGTATTGGCGCAGTTTAACAAACTGGGCTTTGGTGTTGATATGTCTTTAGGTGCTTTATGTGTAAGCATTGTTGATACGCCCGGCCCGGTAATGCATAAGCGCAATGCCATGGCTATAAGCAACCTATGCGTATTTATAGTTGCGGTAGTAACAGGCTTTGCACGGTTAAACATTTATACATTAGGACTCGAAGTTGCCTTGTTCTCATTCTTTTTTTCGATGCTTACAGTATATGGCAACCGCGCGGCTTTTGTAGGTACAGGTGCTTTGCTGGTAATGATATTAATGATGGACCAAGCTACCAAACCCGACCAAGTTTTAACGGTTAGCGCTATTACACTTTTAGGCGGTATATGGTATATGATCTTCAGCCTGGTCTTTTTCGGCATCAGGCCCTATCGTGCGGCACAGCAAGCTTTGGGCGAAAACGTTTTCGATATAGCGCAATTCCTTCGCATTAAAGCAGATTTTTATGATCCTAAAATTGATATTGAAGAAAACTATAAAAAGCTGGTTTCACAACAAATAAAAGTTAGCCAAAACCAGGATATTGTTAGAGAGATATTGTTTAAAAGTAGGTTGTTAGTACGCGAATCTACAAGTGCCAGTCGCATACTGGTACTAACATTTGTTGATTTGGTAGACATGTTTGAAAACATAATGGCCACCCATTATGACTATGCTTACATGCGCGATAAATTTGAAGGCACAGGAATACTGGAAGAAGTTTCGCGCATAATCCATCATATGGCTAATGAAGTTGATAATGCCGCTTTTATTGTACTATCAAACTCTAAACAGCAACATCCATTTGATTTTTTACCTGATCTTGAAGCTTTAAAAGCTAAAATTGATGCAGTAAACATCACACACGAAACCAGCAACCTGGTATTGAAAAAGATATTAATAAACCTGCGCGATGTAAATACTAAAATCGCTACAATTTATAGTTATTATAGCTCTAATTCAGCGCGCTCATTATTTGAAGATAAAAACAAGGTCGAATATTCCAAATTTGTAACTAGTCAAGATTATGCACCGCATGTTTTTACAGACAATCTATCATTTAAATCTGCCGCATTTAAGCATGCTTTAAGAGTTTCAGCCATGTGTTTATTAGGTTTTATGGTTGCGAAGTTTATCTCTAAAGGGCATCATAGCTATTGGATCCTGCTCACTATTATTGTGATCCTGAAACCAAGTTTCAGCTTTTCAAAACAACGTAATTATCAGCGATTGACAGGCACAATAAGTGGCGGCATAATTGGCATAGGTTTGTTACTCCTAGTACATAACACAACAGTCGAATTTTTATTTATGGTGTTTTTCATGCTGGGATGTTATAGTTTTCAGCGATTAAATTATGTGGTGAGTGTATTATTAATGACTCCATACATATTGATATTGTTTAGCTTTTTAGGCGTAAACAACATTGTAACCGAACGTATTACCGATACCATTATTGGTTCGGGAATTGCATTTATTGCCAGTTATTTAATATTCCCTACATGGGAGTTTGAGCTTATTAATGGTTACTTGAGCGATGTAATTTGCGCCAACGCTAACTACTTGAAGAAGATTTCGGAAAGCATATCGGGCAAACCAATTGACATTACTGAATATAAACTAGCCCGTAAGGATGTATTTGTAAAATCGGGCAACTTATCAGCAGCATTTGAGCGTATGACTTCGGAACCTAAGAGCAAACAGCGAAATGTTAAGGAAGTACACAAATTTGTGGTACTGAATCATATTCTCTCATCCTATGTAGCTACCGTAGCATCTGAATTAATGGATAAAAGTATCCCGAACGCACAACCTGATATTATAAAATCGGTAAAAAGGAGTCTTGCTACGCTGAATGACATTGCTCAAAAATTAGGAGGCGCAAAAACAGAGTTATTAAGCGACCAGGTAAATATTATAGATATTGATCCGAAAAAACCAGAGCCTTTCACAAATGAATCGCTTTTAAAAGAGCAATTGGGTTTTATCAATAAAATGAGCATTGATATTGCAAGGGTAACAGATAATATTGTTGCTTAACTATAATAGCTCCGTTGCCAAATTTGCCAACTCGCTCCGTTCGCCTTTTTGCAGGGTGATGTGCGCATACAGCGGGTGTTCTTTTGCTTTATCAATCAGGTAACTTAACCCATTACTTTCCGCATCAAGATATGGCGTATCTATCTGGTAAATATCACCAGTAAATACAAATTTACTATTTTCTCCGGCCCTGCTAATAATGGTTTTTATTTCGTGCGGAGTTAAGTTCTGCGCCTCATCTACGATAAAAAATATCTTGCTCAACGTACGCCCACGGATAAATGCCAGCGGAGCTATCGATATTTTATCATTAGTTACCAGCTCGTCAAGTTTGGCTTGCATCTTTTCGTCGTCAATGAACTGATCTTTGATGAATTTTAGGTTATCCCAAATAGGTGCCATATAAGGGTCTATCTTTGATTTAATATCGCCGGGTAAAAAGCCAATGTCTTTATTACTTAGCGGTACAATTGGACGGGTTACAAATATTTGGCGATAATGCTTACGTTGTTCAAGCGCGCTGGCAAGCGCCAATAGCGTTTTACCCGTACCAGCGTTACCTTGTATACTTACCAGTTTAATATCTGGGTGTAGTAGTGCGTGTATAGCAAATGCCTGCTCGGTATTTTTGGGGAAGATATTGAATACAGGCTGCTCTGTCACTTTTTCCATTTGCCCGCTTTGCGAATTGTAGAAAGTGGGTACAGAACTGTTTTTTCCGTTTAAAATATAAAACTGGTTATGCGTTGGTGCTGGAATATCAAGTGCATCATTAGATAATACATCTTGCTTTTTTAATTGGGTAAGTACTTTATCAGCGATCTTATTTAATATAGTACGGCCAGTATATAACTCATCAACGTTTTTAATTTTACCGGTTTCATAATCTTCGGCAAATAAATTGAGTGATTTTGCTTTAAGGCGAAGGCAGATATCTTTGGATACCAGCACTACTTTTTTATCTGGATTTTCTTCCTGCAAAACTAAAGCGGCATTTAATATACGGTGGTCAGTTTTCTCCGATCCAAAAATCGCGGCAGCATCCGCGGCTATATTTTTTGTATCGATGATGACCTTAAAACTCCCTTTGCTTTTTCCATTAAGCGGTTGCCAATCATTAATCAGGTTATTCCGTGAGATATCATCCATCAACCTGATAAAACTGCGCGCCTCGAAATTGCGGGTATCGTTGCCGCTTTTCATATTATCCAACTCCTCAAGCACCTGGATGGGGATGGCTACATCGTGCTCCTGGAAATTTTCAAAGGCATTATGATCGTAAAGGATAACTGAAGTATCTAATACAAATATTTTCTTCTTACCGTCGGTCTTACTTTTGCTGTCCTTTTGCATATAATGCTAATTTAGGACTTTTGAGGATATAAGATGTTTAACTCTAAAAATTTTACCACAGTGTGCATAGAGGTAAAACACAGAGAGTACTGAATTTTTATTAAATATTAAAAGATTAGCTGCTTATAAATCAGAATGGTTCTATGTAACTCTGTGATTAAAGAATTCAACACAAAAGCCCATATAAAACGAAAACGGAAGTCTCCTCTTGCGATTTGATCTTCCGTTTCCAAACTCCTTGCAAACCATAGCCTTTAAGGAGCACCAAGTTTTGTGTAAAATTAACCGACCAGATTATTCCATTGTTAATTGCTGACGCTGATAGGTCTTTATTCTTGCGAATGCCGATTTACCAATTGTTTTGCTCCTGCTGACTTCTGTTCTTATCCCGATAGATAGGACGCTGTCTTTATTCTTTGTCACTTTTAAACTGCCGTTGCCCTCGCGGGTAAGGTTAGTGTGATTTGAATGCTGACTATCGTTATCCTGCGGATACTAACGCTGTCGTTATTCGCGCAACGCTGATGCATCTTTCTTCTTTCGAATGCCGAGTTACCATCGTCTGCTAACGCTGATTGCTTCATGGTCATTATTTCAAACTGCTATTCTTCGTAAAGTATTGCAGCATCTATAATACCTTTGAATTACTGTCTTGGTGAATCACTTTCGTCATTTTCCCATTAAGTAATGAGGCACCTCCCTGATCTTTAGTTCGCCCGAAGGGTCACCCGAATTCAGTTTGTGTATCTCAAGGCTGTCAAAGTACGTCGTTCTTGATGATTTCAATATCGGGACACAATCGTGATTTTGCAAGGTTTTTATTTAGTTTTTATTAACAAGTTTTTAACATTAAGTTAAATTAACTAAACAAAGCACTAACTGTTGATTTATAAACACTTAGCTTAGTTTCAACTTTTAGTTATTAACCTTATTAACATATTTGTTTTTAACAAATGGCAAAGCATTTAACTTATTTTCAGAGGGTTAAAATTCTTAAAAATAAAAAAACGTTAAATTTTCTCCGTTAAATGCTTCCAATATCGCCTTGGAATATGCCTTAAATGGAGCTTGGTATTTTTCCTTGCCGGGATATTTACGCTGTTAAAATAGTTCTTCCATAAATGCTGGTAAATGCCTTCATCCTCACAAAAGGCAGTAATCACATTTCCCGGATTTTTTACAGCCGAAAACTCAAGTGATATAAATTCGGTATCATGTAAATCGTAATATAAGCCATAATTACGCTTGAGATCATAAATAATCCATTTTTGATCTGCATACCTGTTTTTAAAATGCTTGATGAGCATGGGCAGCACATTAAAGTCAGGCTGCACAGCAGCATAAAACGTTTCATCCTTTAATTTCTGGAATCGAACAAAGGCTTCCATCCTATGCCGTTCGCGGCGCATCATGTTGAAGATTTCTGATACACGCATTACATACTTGTTCCCGTAGTCATCCTCAATATTCTGGTCGCTATCAAAAACATACCGAATATAGCCTACTATCGTATCATCATCATTTTCCAGTTCCGCCATGTGGGCAATGTACAATCGCTGTACACCTGTTGCTGATAGCTTTTGTTTTAAACCCTTTAATACGCGGCCGGCCCGCACATCATCGGTGGCAATCTTTACTAAATCTTCAAACAAAGCGCTGGTATAAAATTCGCCTTTTATCAATTTCACATGTGTCAAATGACGATCGTAAATCTCAAAAACTGCCGTTAGCAATCCCTCGAACGTACCATCATATATCAGACTCGTCATGATTTAGAATATACTTAGCTGGGTGGTCGCATTTTTAAGATACTTGCTTTTCGATTCGGCAAGAATAAACTGTTTAATATTGGTACCGGTTAGATCGCGGCGCTCAAATTCATTACTCTTGCAAATAATGAAATATTTTGCCCGGTTTATAGCCACGCCTATTTTCTTAAGCTGATCCCAATTTAACTTAGCAAACTTGCGTGCGCTTACAATTTTTTGTGCCGATTGTACGCCAATACCGGGTACGCGCAATATCATTTGCAGATCAGCCTTATTAATATCAACCGGGAACGCCTGCATATTCCGGATGGCCCAGCCCAATTTTGGATCGATATCCAGATCGAGCAATGGTTGGTCATTATTTACAATCTCATTCACCTTGAAGCCATAAAACCGTAAAAGCCAATCGGCCTGGTAAAGCCGGTTTTCGCGCACCATCGGCACCGAAGTATTTAATGCCGGCAATCGTTTATCAGCCAAAACAGGCACGTAGCCCGAATAATAAACCCGTTTTAAATTAAAGTTTTTGTAGAAATGATTGGCGGTTTGTAAAATCTGGTTATCATTCTCAGGTGTAGCACCGATGATCACCTGCGTACTCTGCCCTGCCGGGGCAAACATTGGCGCCTTTTTAAATAGCTTCTTTTCCTCTGTTCGCTGGATGATTTCCTTGTTCAAAAACGCCATCGGATCAATCATATCCTGGCGGTTTTTATCTGGAGCCAGCAACTTTAAACCAGCTTCTGTCGGCATCTCCAGGTTTACGCTTAAACGGTCGGCATACATCCCTGCTTCGCGCATTATTTCATCACTGGCACCGGGAATTGATTTCAAATGGATATAACCGTTAAAGTTATGCTCTGTGCGTAGTTTTTTGGCAACCCGAACCAAACGCTCCATGGTATAATCAGCATCCTTAAAAATACCGGAACTCAAAAACAAACCTTCAATGTAATTACGGCGATAAAAATTGATAGTCAGGTCAACCACTTCCTGAACCGTGAACGCTGCCCGCTGGATATCGTTTGTTTTACGCGACACACAATAAGCGCAATCAAAAATACAATGATTGGTCAGCAATATTTTTAGCAGCGATACACAGCGTCCATCTTCTGTATAACTGTGGCATATGCCATTACTTGCATTCCCTAAACCCTTGTTCTCATTTTTGCGCTTACTCCCACTCGATGCGCATGAAACATCATACTTGGCCGCATCTGCCAATATGTTCAATTTTTCCGTTATCCGCTCCACATTCATACAATTCAAATATACTAATATTTTTAGCAATTTAGCACGCAATTAGTTGAATAAAAAAATTTATCTTTAATTATGAATAATCGAAATGTTTGCGCGCATATCAGCGCTATAAAAAGTGTAAAACTTAGTAAGGATGATGTATGCGAAGAGTGCATCAAGGACAATGGCACCTGGGTGCACCTGCGTACCTGTCAAACTTGTGGCGTAACATTATGCTGCGATGATTCACCATCAAAACACATGACCAAACATTACCACGAAAGCCACCACCCGGTTGTTGCCTCCGCAGAACCCGGCGAGCGCTGGCTATGGTGTTATCCTGATGAACAATTTGTTGAATATTAAATAATCAAAACCAATGCTCAAAAAAGGAGAACACATTGAGGGTACGCCCACCGAATTACAGGTATTATTAGATACTGATGCCGAAGCGAAAGATTTCTTTGAAAATCTGTCAAAATCCTACAAACAAGGCTATTGCGATTGGGTAGGATCGGCTAAAGCTGAAGACACGCGTAAAATAAGGGCGGGCAAAGCGCTAATCATGCTGCAAAACAAACAAAAAACGCTTAAAACTTAGCTGGCGAAATTCCGTTTAAGCTTACATTACGTATGTATCAAGGTATATACAATGTTATATCAGCAATTTATAATTGCTGATGTTAGCCATGCTTTATTATGAAAAAAATATTCTTTATCTTATTCTTACTACCATGCCTTGCCTTTGGCCAAACAGAGGCTACCTATATTCAAAATGGTAACCAGGCAGCCGGTAGGAAAGATTATGAAACAGCTATAACCGCCTTTACTAAGGCGATTGAGCTAAGTCCGAAGGATGCAAACCCCTATTTTTATCGTGCCAACGCATACAGCAATATGCATAAAAACGAGCAGGCATTAGCGGATTTTACGCAGGTTTTGGCAATTAACCCATCCTATCCAAATGCGAGTTATTATCGTGCTAATGCCTATGCCAATTTAAAGGATTATAGCAATGCCATAACCGATTTTAACAGTGCTTTAGCATTGCAGCCCAATAATGCAGAATTATATCACTATCGCGCCAATGCAAAAAGTAACGCCGGAGATTACACAGGAGCCGTGCAGGATTTTACACATGCAATTGAACTTGCGCCAAATAATGGCGATTTGTATGAATACCGTGGATTAGCAAAAACAAATTTAAATGATAATAAAGGCGCTGTAGCTGATTATGATGTAGCTTCAAGATTGAAACCTAATGATGCCGATATCTTTTTTTACCGTGCCAACTCAAAAGGGAATATTGAAGATTACAGCGGCGCTATTATCGATTTTAACATTACTTTAAAACTTAATCCTAACTATCCGAAAGCGCTATTTTATCGTGCTAATGCCAAGGTTAATTTAAAGGATTTTAAGGGTGCAATTGCTGATTACACCCAAGCTTCAGGATCATCTCAAAACACGCCTAACTTGTATTATTACATGGCGAATGCATTGGGCAATGCCAATAAATATGACGAAGCTATCGAATACTATAATAAAGCAATTGAGCAAGACCCTGATAATGCCGAGCTTTATTTATATAGAGGTAAAGCTGAACTGAATATCGACAGTTCAAAAAATGCTGTAAGTGATTTTAACCAAGCGCTTAAAATTAAGCCGGATTATACCGAAGCATTATTAAACCGTGGTGATGCAAAAGTAAATACCCGCGATTTTAATGGCTCGGTTAACGATGAAAATGCCGTATTAGAAAATGATCCCAATAATCTCCGGGCCATATTTGTACGGGGTAAAGCTGAGGTTGAATTAAAGGATACTGCAACCGCCATGACTGATTTTAATTTTGTGATAGATAAGCATACCACCAACGAATACGCTTACCTGTCTCGCGGTACTTTACGCAGTAAACAAAATGACAATGCTGATGCCGCGCTCGACTTTGATAAAGCAGTTGAAATGAGTCCAAAGAATAAAGATGTATATCTCAATAGGGGAAATTTCAGGGTAAAACTGAATGATTATACCGGTGCCATTGCTGATTTTAAAATGATGCTGACAGTTGCGCCTGAGAGTGCTGTTGGCCACATCAAATTAGGCAATGCCTTGATATTGGCAGGACAAAGTACTAATGCAATAGCTGTATTTAATGCAGGTATAGCCGCAAGCCCTAAAAATGCAGGCTTATATGTTGGCCGTGGCGTTGCTAAAAGTAACATGGGCAATTATTCGGGTGCACTAATTGATTACAATACAGCGATAACCTTAGATTCAGCATCATCAGATGCTTATGCTAACCGAGGCAACACCAAAGCAATGGCAAAGGATTATTCAGGTGCATTAAAGGACTTGGATATGGCGATCAAGATCAACCATGATAATGATAATGCTTTTTTCTTCAGGGCAAACATCAGGATGAAATTAAAGAACTATTCAGGGGCGTTAGATGATTACAATTCCGCCCTATTCGCCAATTTGGATGATATTAAGATCTATGCTTATCGTGGCTTAACTGAAGCTATGATACGTGACACGGCATCCATGAATGCAGATTTCAGATATTCAGCCAAGATCAACCCTAAAAGTGAGCTGACTTACATTAAACGCGGTGCTGCAAAAACCTATTTCGCAGATTTTTCGGGCGCGATGTATGATTTGAACCTTGCAGTATCTCTGAACCCTAAAAGTGCCGAAGCATATTTAACCCGCGGAAAATTGAAAATCGCGATGGGTGATACCGACACCGCCTGCAGTGATTTGAACAAAGCTTTGGTATTGGGCTCTAAAGATGCGCCTGATCTGATTAAAGCCAACTGCCTAAATTAAGATTGCTCTTTATTGGTTTTGGATGATGTGATGCTGTATTTGTACAGTTTTTGATGAATATATCCTCTGCGCTTATTTGCTTCGGATAGACTTTGCTCATCTGCAAAATAACCGTCCAGCACTTTGGGTACCGCTATTTTTTGCGATGAATAAATACCTGAATTCCCACTAAAAAAGTAAGCCGTAAAGCAGGCAATGGCAAAAAGCAAAGCATATTCTCCACCAAAAAGCTCGATCCCCATAAAAGTACAGGCCAAAGGTGTATTGGTCGCCCCTGCAAATACCCCAATAAATCCCAAAGCAGCAAAAAGACTAACCGGCGCATTCAGCAGGTTTGATAAAGTGTTACCTAAAGTTGAACCTATATAAAATAAGGGTGTTACTTCTCCCCCTTTAAATCCTGTACCTAAGGTGATGGTTGTATAAATAGTCTTCCATAACCAGCTCCACGTATCTGCTCCGCCAAGATGAAAAGATGATGGAATAGTAACCGCGCCCGGGTATTGTGCATCAACACCCAAACTCAGGTAGTCGGGTTTACCAATAAGGTAAGTTAATCCGATGATAATCAATCCACCAAAAACAGGTATCAACCATTTGGTGCTGAATACTTTTACAAAACCTGCCTTAATCTCATGCACCATAATGGCAAACAGGTAACTCGCCAACCCAAAAGCAATCGAAGCTATAATCACTTTAGCAACCAACAACAGATCAAGTGGAAGGTAATCCGATAAAAAATAGGGTGTTTTAGCTATGATATCAATATGATAAGCCGTATGATGAATATGCCATGCGCCCACGGTGATATCTGCAATTATACTGGCGACAAGCGCAGGTAACAAGGCATCATATTTTATCTTACCTATGGTTAGCACTTCCAGCGCGAAAACCGCACCTGTTAACGGCGTACCAAATACAGCTCCAAACCCGGCAGCAATGCCCGCGGTAAGCAACATGCGCATATCATCACCAGATAATTTAAACCATTTGCCAAGCAAACCAGCAAGGCTGCCTCCTATTTGCACAGCCGTGCCTTCGCGCCCGGCGGAGCCACCAAATAAGTGGGTAATAACCGTAGTAATTAATATAATTGGCCCCATGCGGGCTGGTACGCCTGCACCAGGTTCATGTATTTCATCAATAATAAGGTTGTTGCCTTTCTCTGCTGATTTACCGGCCCACTGATAAATGAAATGAATTAGCACACCAGCAACAGGCAACAAAAATAATAACCAGGTATGGCTAAAGCGAAAATGTATGGCCCAACTTAATAACCATAAAAATAACGCCACCATGCTGCCAATAGCAACAGCAACAGGAATGATAATCAGCGTCCATCGCAGCATGTATTTGAGTATGCCGAAATGTTCTGATGTATAAATAAACTTTTTCAATTGATTTGAGTACCGTGATGGATTGGTAATGATAGCTTTTATAATTTTCACCTGCAACAGTTTTATACTTAAGCTCAGCTTAAGATTGATTTGCAGGCGCCATCAGCAAACGCGGTTTTTAAAAGGAATGCACCATTTCCTGGTGCTAATATACAAATTTTAATATTTAAACAAAAAATGCCTTTAGTAATACTAAAGGGCATTTTTGTTAGTTCGATTATATGCTTTAGGCCGACTTGCGTTGACTATTCAACAAGGCTGTGACATAAACATTCGAGATAATTTGCTGCGCCGGGAATGCCTCATCAAAATTAAGGTTGATATAATCATAAATAACCTGCCTCGACGGATCGATAACATAAGTAGCTAACAAGGCGACATTTTCATCCACTCCCGAAAACCGGCTCCAGGCAGGATTTTCATCTGAAAATGTTCTGAATTTCCTGGCTATTTCATTAGTAGCATCGTAATAAAAATTTAACGACAAGCTATGCTCCCATGCAATGGCTTGTAATGTATCTTCCCGTTCTTCACTTACAATTAACAAATTACCACCATTTGCTTTTATCTCATGCTGAATTGCATTTAGTTGTTTTAAATGATCAACACCTAAATTTTTCCAATGATGAGAATAAAAAGTAATTACCAATGGTTTATCAAGTAGATATCTCAACAATATCGGCCCGTGAGTTTCGGAACCGTTATAAAATTGTTGCCAATTGGCATAATTAGGGTTCAATACAAAATCGGGCACGTAATTGCCTGCTTTTACCGGGGTAAGCGGCTTATATTTTTTGATCGCAAATTCAGGATCAGGAATAATTTCTGATAGATCAAATGACGGGTATTTATTTATGGCTTTTAACATGTTTTTACTGTTTTAATTAAAATGATTGTTGTTTAATAAATGATAGTTAAATATTAAAACAACAACTACTTAAGCCGTAAATAACCCTATATATCTGGGGCAAATTTATAATGGGTTGTGCTTGATGATGGTACATAAAAACTTATGTATTATTAATGAGATCAGTAAAATTTAATGGAAATAGCGTTGAAAAACAGGAGCGTTTAACAACAACAACACATGCACATCATCGCTTTCTTAAGCTCGGTTGAGTTTAAAAAAGGTTTTGGATTGATGATATTAACGTTGTACGACATTACTTTTAGCAATTTGATAAAGCAAATATAATATAAAGTCTATTAAATTAGTAGATTATTTAATAATATTTACATTAAAATCATAATCAGCACATTAAAATAATTTCACTACAAATTTACCGGCAGAATAAACATAACATCCTGCACAAAAAGAGAAGAAAGATTCGAGGGTAGCAAATACGGCAAGGATTGCGGCTAACAAAAAGGCAGCTATTGGTAGTAATAAAAATGAGGTTACAAGAATTGCAACGGTAAACACTGCCCCTATCATAGCGGCGAAACGTTTAGGAGCGCGGTCAACAGGTTTATTTTTAATTTTCAACTGCTTGATAATCGCATCGCTCACAAAACCAAGCAAACTATATTTACCAAGATTAACAGCCCTCAATACAAAATCAACAAACAAAAAGGCGATAATTAACCAAAAGCCGGTTTTAAGATAAACCAAGGTTAGCACGAGAACAAAAAAGGCAATTAAGCGGGCCTTATTTTCATTGATCTTAACAAAATCGATGGGGCAATCCATATAGGCAAATCTAATTAAAAAGAAAACGGATTTTAAAGAATTCAAGATATGGCTAATCTTATAACTCTTAAAAATCCGTTTATTATTAGTTTTTATTTATTAGGCTGAGGAGTCAGCCTTAAATAAGGTTTCACTTCGGTAAATCCTTTAGGAAATTTTGCCGGGATGTCTTCAGTTTTAATTGACGGTAATACAACAACCTGTTCGCCATCTTTCCAGTCGGCTGGCGTAGCAACGCTGTGGTATGCAGTTAATTGTAGTGAGTCAATCACACGTAATATTTCCTGGAAGTTTCTGCCGGTAGATGCAGGGTAAGTAATTATCAGTTTAATCTTTTTATCAGGGCTGATGATAAACAATGAACGTACAGTAGCATTAACTGAAGCATTCGGGTGGATCATATCATAAGATTCAGCTATTTCCCTGTTCTCATCAGCAATAATCGGGAAAGTTACTTCAACATCCTGTGTTTCGTTAATATCATTGATCCATTTTTTGTGCGATTCTACGGAATCAACACTCAAGGCAATAACTTTAACATTACGTTTGGCAAATTCGTCTTTTAACGATGCCGTTTTGCCCAATTCGGTAGTACAAACCGGTGTATAATCAGCGGGATGCGAAAATAACACGCCCCAGCTATCACCTAAATATTCGTAAAAATCAATTTCTCCTAACGAAGTTTGTGCTTTAAAGTTTGGTGCATCATCACCCAATCTTAAACTCATAATATTGTATTTTTAATGTTGACAATTAATCAGCAAGCAGCATTATCTATCCGCTCTAATAATAACAAATGTAGTAATTTTTTACATCCACAATTAAATCTACCAATTTTATAGTATATTTTACATTTGAATGCTAATTGGCTTGTTTAGCACTCGAAAAAGGAGTTTAAATGATTTAATTATTGGCTTAGATAATTGCATATTTGAATATTGAATTGGATAAAATGAAAATCACTGTATTGGCATTTGGGATAGCGAAGGATATTTTTGGTGGATCTAAGATTAATATAGAGCTACCTAATGACGCCAACGTGTATAATTTAAAGTATTCTTTGGAACAGCAATATCCCCGGTTAAAAAAACTGGCAACCTATATGGTAGCGGTGAATAACGAATATGCCTTACCCGAAGATACCATTTACGAAACCGACGAAATTGCCATTATACCTCCGGTAAGCGGCGGATAACATCTAAACTTTGCAAACTCAAATACAAATATCATCCGAAGTATTAAATATTCAATCTTGTATCGATTGGGTAATGACACCTGAATCAGGCGGGACTGATGTGTTTATTGGTATCGTGCGTAATGCCACCAAAGGAAAAACTGTTTTACGATTAGAATTTGAAGCTTATGAAAATATGGCCATAGCCGAATTGGAAAAGATAGCTACGCAAGCCTTTGAAAAATGGCCTGTTCAAAGGCTACTGATCCATCATCGTGTTGGTATTTTATCTGTTGGCGAGATTCCTGTTATTATCGCGGTATCAGCCGCTCACCGGGATTCGGCTTTTGACGCTTGCCGTTATGTGATCGATACGCTTAAACAAACTGTACCTATCTGGAAAAAGGAAGTATTTGAAGATGGTGAAGTTTGGGTGGCTGCACATCCGTAAAATTTTTGTCATTGCTGTGAGGAGGAACTATGTGGCAATCTTCATAGCTATGCCTATTTTTCCAATATGACGACGAGATTGCTACGCTTGCAATAACAAAATCATAAATTATCCAAATATTCAAACCACTTTCCTAACCCTCCTTCAAGTGAAAATACTTTTGTATCAGGAAACTTATTTTTAATCATCTTAACCGCTTCTTCACTTCGTTTACCGGAGGAACAGTACAGCACTTTTGTGGTACCATTATTAATGAAATCCCAATTATCTTGTAATTCATCGGCTTCAATGTGTTCACCGCCGATATCTATCTCATCGCGTTCCTGATCGGTACGGATATCCAGCAATTCTAAGGTATTATCTTCCAAACCTTTTTTAACATCAGCAATCGACATGGATATTTGCTCAACAGAGCCTGCCAGTTTCATGATGTTTGTTTTAGTGGTATCGCCAATTTTTATTATCCGGCTGTTCATGGTTTGGGCATCGAAGATCAAAACTTTTCCGACTAATAAATCACCGGTCTTAGTTACATACTTAATTACTTCATTAGCTTGCATACAGCCAATTATCCCGGCAAGAGTTGGTATTACCCCTCCTTCTGTACAACTTGGTATCTGGGTGGCATCTACTTCGGCAAAAAGGTCACGATAGTTTGGGGATGATGTACCATTCTCATTTTTAACATTCCAAATAGCAACCTGACCCTCAAACTGGTATACCGCACCATAAACCACGGGCTTGCCCGCTAGTACACCAGCATCATTCAACAGATATCTGGTTTCGAAATTATCGGTACAATCCACTATCAAATCATATTGGCTAATGAGTTCCATTACGTTTGAGGCATTTACACGCAGATCATGGGTAACCACTTTAATATCTAAATTTTGCCTTTGCAAACGCTTGGTAGCGATCATCGCTTTTTTAAAATCTTTATCCGCTGGAGAAAACAGCACCTGTCTATGTAAAATCCCAATAGTTACAATATCATAATCGGCTATTCCTATTGTCCCCACACCTATAGCAGCTAAATATTGCAATGTCGGGCAACCTAAACCACCTGCCCCTACTACCAGCACCTTGGCTTCTTTTAAAAGCTGCTGCGCCGCTTCACCGAAACCCGGCAGGGCCATCTGGCATCTATATCTAAGTAAATCATCACTCATGGGGCTACTGTTTTGTTTGAAGAATAGCTTTTACTTTTGCAAAATCTTCAGAGGTATTCACATTGGTTAAAGCATTGGTATCAGGTGCATCTACCAAATTAATGTCTGAATTAATTAATACTTTTCGCGGACAAGTATATCCCTGTTCAAGAAACGCTAATAAAGCCGGGTAACTTTTTGGTTCCCAGATGGCAATTAAGGGTTCGGGTAATCCTTGAAAACCGTTACCAAATGCAGTAGCTAATTTATTAGGGTTACGATTACTAACCAAAAATTGCAAAGTATTTAAATCGAGTAAAGGCAAATCACAAGCAACTACAAGCCAGGCACCATTAGGATTTTGTTTAAAGGCTGATAAAATTGCACCATATTGCCCTAATTCTGTATAAGTATCTAATACTTCTGGATATTGAGAATTAATATTATATTGATCTTTTCGGCAGGAAATGAAAACCTCGTTACATAAAATTTTAAGCATATCGGCCATATAATACTTCTGTTCTTTGCCGTGCCAATTTACAGTTCCTTTGTCGAACCCCATACGCTTGCTTTTGCCGCCAGCTAAAACTAAGCCATTCAAAACAGGATTAACTATCTCTTTTAAAGTCACGTTTACCTCCTGTTTTAGCTATTAGTTTAGTTTCCTTTATCACAATATCATGACTTAACGCCTTGCACATATCGTATATAGTTAAAGCTGCTATTGATGCACCTACCAACGCTTCCATCTCCACGCCTGTTTTTGCGGTAATGCTTGCAGTACAATTAATTACCACTTCATTATTTTTATTCAAACTGATATCGATATTACAATTATCCAACCCAAGCGGGTGACAAAGCGGTATCAGATCACCGGTTTTTTTTGCTGCCATAATACCGGCTATAATAGCAATTTGAAACACCGAACCTTTTTTAGTTTGTAAATCGCCGTCAACTAATTGCGTTAAAACTTCATCGGGCAAGGCAACTATACTACGGGCAGTTGCTGTGCGTTTGGTGATAGGTTTTTCGCTAACATCAACCATTATTGCTTTGCCTTCTTTATTTAAATGTGTGATCACAGATTTGTACTGATTTTTATGATTTCACTGATTATTGAACAAGTTGTTTAAACTCGATAACTTCTATTTTACTTTCTTATTTAATGCGTATCACAGATTTGTACTGATTTTTATGCTTTTACTGATTAATATAATAATTATTTTCGCGAGTTACAGGATTAAACGTTTAAAGTTGAGGCTTTTTTCGCCAAAATTTATTAGTAAACCAACTTCTACTTTATAGACTTTTAGGTAATTTAATATTTGAGCATAATGAATATCTTCTAATAAAGCTTTTGCTTTCAATTCAACTAAAACAACATTTTCTACTAAAAAGTCAACCCGGCGGATGCCTATTGGCTCTGTATAATCTTTATAATAAATGGGCATTTCTAATTCCCATTTAAACTGTAAACCAGCTTTAGTAAATTCTAAAGCCAACGCTCGGTGATATATTATTTCCTGAAAACCACTACCCAAAAACGAATGAACCTGCATTGCACAACCGATTATTTTACCAGTGATATCGCTATGCTTATAAACTTCCATAAAATTAAATAAGGTTAGGTGAATGGTGCAATTATAAAAGTATGCCCAATCAATAAAAAATCAAATCTCAAAATCAATACAAATCTGTGATTAAATCTGCCAAATAACTAATCTGTGCAATAACAAAAATCAGTACAAATCTGTAATCAATTCCACTAAATAATCAAATCTGTGCAATCAAAAATATCAGTATAAATCTGTGATCAAAATAACCATACCCTATACACCTCACCCTTTTTAAAATCACTTTTATCAAGCGGAAGTTCCATAAAGGCATTAGTATCAGCTAAGTTAGCAAAATCTCCTGATCCATTACCTTCAATTGGTTTGGCTAACAATTTACCCTCGTAACTTGTCTCTAATTTAACTTGTAAAAAATAAGTCAACTCTGGATGAAAATAAACATCATGATCTAAAATTGCATAAACCGGTTGTTTCGCCTGTAAACCTAAAGATGATTGTAACCACGGTAAAAAGTAACGATGCATGCACATAAATGTAGATACCGGGTTACCTGGAAATGCAAATACGATTACTCCATTTTCGTGCTTTCCAAACCAAAAAGGTTTACCTGGCCGTTGTTTTACTTTATGCAATAGTTGTTTAACCTGTAAATCTTCCAAAGCTTTTGGGATATAGTCGAACTTACCCATGGATATCCCCCCACTCAATAATATCACATCATAATTTTGCAGGCATTCAGCTAATAGTTTCTTAGTTACTTCGGGATTATCGGGGATATGCAACATACCGGCTTCAATTCCATTCTGCTTTAATATGGCTTTAATGGTATAGTTATTTGATCGCCTGAGCTGATATTGTTGTGGAGTTTGCTCTACATCTACCATTTCATCTCCCGAAGAAATAACGACTACTTTTGGCAGCTTTTTAACACGCAATTCCGTTTCACCAACAGACGCTACTAAACTTACAATAGCAGGTGTGATCAATTGACCTGACGTAGCTACTAAATCATCTTTCTTTTTATCCTTACCCTGGTAATGTATATTCTGACCTTTTTTTATAGCACTTCGATCTACGATTAAAGCTGCTAATCCGGCCCTCATCTCCAGGTCCTCATAACGAATAACCGTATCAACCGATAAAGGCAATCCGGCACCGGTCATTATTTCAACACAATGATCATCTTCGATAATTTCAATTGGTAAATCGCCGGCAGCTTGTGTGGCTTTAACATGAAATGAATTTGTGCCGTTTTCTAAAGCACTATGTTTAATGGCAACCCCATCTACTGTAACCCTGTTAAATGGCGGTAAATCACGATCTGCTTTTATGTCTTCGGCTAGTACCCTCCCTAATGCCATATCGAAGGGCGTTATTTCGGCACCGTAATTTTTTATTGTGTCTTGTATAATTTGTTCGGCTTCTTCTACAGTTATCATCTGCTATAAATATTAATTGTTTCTAACCATCAGCCGCCAATAGCAGCCATTGATTCA
>Ga0302227_10000484_pt1 | contig 34491 bp, 26 predicted proteins | sample II_Palsa_N1_1_FD_193525 | JGI IMG/M metagenome (GOLD analysis project Ga0302227, IMG submission 193525) | Peat permafrost microbial communities from Stordalen Mire near Abisko, Sweden - II_Palsa_N1_1 | ecosystem: Environmental > Terrestrial > Soil > Palsa > Peat permafrost | place: Sweden... | reverse complement strand
AGTTGAAAGAAAAATTTGCGAAAACAACTTGAGCATAGTTACCACCTTACCTCTCTTTGACTTAGGGTTGTGGAGGCGCTTTATTTGCCCCGCTAATAGTGCCTGCTTTATGGGACACAGCAATGAGAGCTCGCTCTTAAATTTTGGTATCATATTGCCCTATCATAAACGTAATTGCAATAGCTATTGCGCCTATTACTGCAGCATCCTGTGGCAGAGCAGTTATTCTGCTGTTATTATCCTCATTGGCTGAAATACCAGCCACATATACTGGTTCCATTTAGATTTTAGGCGGTGTTGCCTACGCCATGTCGCTATCCTCATTTACTATATGTAAACTCCGGTAGCTCCAGGCTTGGCGCCTAGCCTAAAACCAAACTAGAACCAGTATATATAGTCATTCCGATCGAATTATTGGAAGAGCGAGACGAAACTGATATCATATTTTTATGAGAAACTTCATTTTAAGCGAAAAATGAGTTAAAAGCTTGCGTGCCACCCATAAAACCTTACAAGAAAAATGGGCAGCAGATAGGGTGAAAGCCATTATCTCTTTGGGCAGAGGTACTGTATAACCGCTACTATGATACTTATTCTGCCTTTAAAGAGGCGATTCTAGGATTTTTGAAGCGTAGCCATAAAAGAGCCTTTAAAAAATTATTGACCGAGCGGTTTCACTTTGCTCGGCCTAATACCAGCTTGCTGAAATTAAGTACTGTTCACCATAGTTTGATAATAGAACTCTGACCAAACCTAGGTTTCTTCAAAGATACCTTATGGCCAAATCTTTGAGCAGCTGCTTGGGCAGGCGTTTGGGCCAAGCTTGCAGGCGATACACGGGGCACAGATAATTGCGCTGTTTTAAGGGTGTTTTGGCTGTCTACCCTCTTAAATGCTCATTAAATATCAAAGAAGGATCCCAATAAAAAATTAGTTGGCGAATGGTTTAATGTTCTCGCTAGAAGTCTTGAAGATTTATAAATTTTGGCTCATGCTAATATACAATTATTCTAGAAAGAGGAGAAAACTATGTTTAACCAATATCGAAAAACTAATACTCAAGACCAAAAAAAAGATACAAATAATAAAGATAAAAATCTTAAACTTAAAGAAAACGTTGAGCCTAAAGAGCTGGGTTTAAGCTATAAACAATGGATTGGAAAAGTTCACGGAACACCTGAATTAATTAAAGAAGCCATAGAAAAATTGGGCCGTCAGCCTAAAGACGACGTAGAACTGCATAATTTCATATTTCGTGAATATAAAGGTAAAGCTATCCTAGAAGTTTTAGAAGAAGCAGATAAACAGAGTCAATATGCCCCATATTAATTTGTAGCTTTAACTCAGCCGGATTAATTTTGCTAAATTTAATTAAAGCACTTTAATATTAATAATTTATCATTTTTTATATACTAGCTAACCCATTATCTCAATAATAAAGAGGCATTTTTTACCTTACTTGAAAGCTCAAATCTTTCATTAAGAATTTTGTGTTTTTGATTAAAAGAAAGACTTTTACCTGAACTAGAATTTTCAGAATTCAAGATCTCATCTATTTCTTCAATTTTTTTTATAATTTTCGTTGTATTAAATATATTAATTTTACTTTCCATGATTTTCTTAAGTTCATCTGTAAAGTGAAGAGTGAAGAGCGGATCGCATGTTTTATTATAAATCCCGATAATAAATTCCACTGATTCTTGCCAAGTAACAGGAGTATTTTCTAAGAAATCAATCTTCTCCCTTAATTCACTAAAAAAAGATAAGCTAATAGGAATATTTTTCTTGCTCATATAGTCAGTCCGGTTGAGTTATTGGAGGAAGTACACGAAACTGGTATCATACCTTTATGAAGAACTTCACTTTAAGCGAAAAAGAAATTAAAAGCTTGCGTGCCACCCATAAAACTTTAAAAGAAAAATGGGCAGCAGATAGGCTTAAAGCAATAATCTCTTTGGGCAATGGTTGGACCCTTGAAGAGGTGGCTGAAATATTGCTTTTAGATATCGAAACCCTCAGGAATTACATTAAGGCTTTCGAAAGCGGTGGCGTGGAGGCTTTGGTCGAAAGACATTATCAAAGAGGCTTCTCCATTCGGTGAGCCAGCAAAACTATTCACCATAGTTTGATAACCGAACTCTGACCAAACCTAGGTTTCTTCAAAGATACCTTATGGCCAGATGTTTGAGCAGCTGCTTGGGCAGGTGTTTGGGCCAAGCTTGCAGGCGATACACGGGGCACAGACAATTGCGCTGCTTTTAAGCCATCGATCCTCGCAGAGCTTTATAAGCAATGAAGCCAGACAATATACCAGTTACAAACACAGCAGCAGTTTGCAAAGCTTCATAAGCGTCTAGCCATCTACACATTTTAATTTTTGAAGTAATTTGGTAAGCTATTCTTTTATACTTTAAAGGACTACTGCATGAGTCATTCTCCCAGATCTAAATTAACCACAGCCCAAGGCTTTTCATTAGATCAAGCATTTTTACAGAGTATCACGCTGACTTTAATGAGGGATCATATAAAATTTCTTATATGATCCCTCTACAATTAAACTGATTTCACCCAGTTTTTTGCGATCAGACTTATTTTATCATCCTTTTGTACCGCTTCAAAGATTACTTTTCTACGTTCCTCTGAATGACCACACATTTCAATTAACAATGTTTCCCATTGATCGGCGATAGCATTCAAGGCAGTAGCATCCTCTTTATCTAGCAAGCCATAAATACGTTCTTTATAATAAGCGCTCATTGCCTTATCTAGCCAGGCTACATGTTCAGGGCTTAAATGGTGTTCTGCTCCCATATTGCCACCTTTATACCCTTTTTCCCAAATACTGTTTCGTAACCCCACATGTTCTGTACCATATAGAATATTTACAAGATCCATGCATTCTTTACCTAAATTGATTCCAAAACGACTACTTGGATCTTTATCTAAATTTTCATTAAGCTTGGTGATTAAATTAGCCCAGCTTGTTTCAAACTTTTTCTTTTCAGCTTCTGTAAAGCGCTTTTTTAAGCCTTTCTCAAAGGTTGCATACTCCTTCAGTTCTTCTGCATCTAATATCTTACCTACCCAAGTGTGCTCAAGTTGTTGCGTCATTTGATATACCTCAATTAATTTAATTACCCGTTCCCAAGGAATAGATTCATGACCACAGCTAGAAATGATTTGCTTTAATGTTTGACTCGCTTCTAGAAGAGCTTTTGCCTTTTCTTCCAAAAATTGAGATTGCGCCACAAAATGGCTCATAACATTCACTTCTTCTCTAAGTAATTTTTTGATTTTAGATAATTCAAAACCAAAAAATTTTAAAGCAATGATTTGCTGTAGCTTTAATAAATCTTTTTCAGAGTATAAACGATAGCCATTTTCCAACCTAATGCTTGGCTTAAGCAATGATATTGCATCATAATGATGTAAAGCCCGCACCGTAACACCGGTAAGCTTGCTTAACTCTTTTACATACCACTCTGCCATCGTTTTCTCTCCTTGGTTTAAAGCTTAAGCTATGACGTAAGGTTAGAGTCAAGGCTTATTTTAAAATATTTTAAAAACATCGAATTAGCACAGCCCTTGCAGGAATTTATTGAGCGTCGCCATGAAATCTATGGAATTGGAATAAAGACAATGTGAAATTTGCAATCCCATGTGGTATGAGATAGCGTATTATATACGTTCATTGGTAAGTCTCCTATGTCGAACTGAGCGGTTCAAACGTAGGAGGATTATACTCCTGGAATCTGAGGTATCCCCACGAAATTTTGTTTTTGTCATCCCAGCGAAGGCTGGGATCCAGGCTTTTTTTAAGCTTTTTTTACTGGATGCCAGCCTTCGCTGGCATGACACGCTTATGGTTTCCAGGCAGGAATACAATCAACGTTATTATCATTGATCTCACAACTATTTGAATTTAAAGCACTTTTTTATCAAAAAACGTGGGGATACCTCAGCTCCCGGAATTGTAAAACTCCGTGAGTTCCCCAGCATAGCTGGGGGTTTACCAATGATTAATTATTATAATATTATCAGGCATTTAGCGTTGACATGGCCGTTTAATTATGACCGGCTGTATAGCGCTTTCAGAATTAGAGAGTGTATTTCACTATAAATTAGTCAGATTTATCCGGAGAAGCATGCAGCGCCAAAAACCCTCATAATGTACCTAGGGTAATTTCAATTATTAATAACCAACTCATAAGCACGAAATTTTTCTGCACTATAACCATCATGCATATAATCAGAGGCTTTATAGCCAAGGGCTTCATAGAAATTCTGCGCCCCCTTATTTTCATGCTCTGTCAGCAACACAATCTTCTTTGTCAGAGGTTTTTTATCAAAAATGGTGTTCATCAATATCTTTCCAAGACCTTGGCGCCAATAATCTTTGGCAATAGCAAGCTCAGCCACATAGGCTCGCTCTTTGTCTAAACTTTCCCAAAATATAAATCCTATCAATTTACCATTAAATCTTGCACTTAAAAAATATTGCTTACCATCTAGAACAAAGCGTGGCTGAATTGATTTCATAAAGTAGTCAATTAAAATTTCTTTTAGTTTCTCATCTGAGAACTCGCTAAATGAGCCAGATGCACGATATTGAGATACAAAAGCATCAACACACATCATCTGCATTTCCTGTTGAGTGGTGAGGCTTATTGTCCCAGGATCTTCCCAAGTTAATGCAAACTGATTATCTTTCATAGTTTGATACTCTTTATAAAATACCGTTCCGTTTAATGGGTTGCATGCGACTACACCAATCGCCATCAATTAAATGGACAGCAGAATTACGGTAAACATCCATTAAAAAATTAAAGTCTTACGATTGATAATTTAATATCTGCATCCTAATGCAAAACTGGATTTTTTATATACTAACGCACCCATGTTTTATATTACAATTTATTTTGGCAGCAGCAAGAATACAAAAAATATTTCTTCTGTTGGTACTGTATATTCCATTTAATTTATGTCCAAATTCAATATGTCATCCCTCTCTTTTACGTTTATTTTGTCTCAAATTTGAATCGTGTTCAGCATTATCAGCTTCAATCGTGCTTAATTGAGTAACACAGGATACTGATGCCGACGATGAAGAGCTTGTCGATTGATATAAGGGTATAAAAAGATTGGCTATAGGATATTTTTTTCCTGCATCCTGATGATAATAATCTAAGCAAATTTCTTGCAACTCAGGTGGCAAGTTATTTTCAAGTTCATCTTTTTCAATCAACGCGCCCATTGCATTAATAATAAATTCCCTTAAAACGGGCTCAACGGATTTTATAATGCGCAGCTTAATATAATTTAATTCAAGTTCAGGGGTTAAAAATTGGGTCAATAAGTTTATTAAATACGCTTCTAGCTTGTCGAGCTGAATTGGTTTTTTTTGATATTGAGATACAAACATATTGATAACCATTTTACAAATGGTCGGCGGATCGTATTTAAAATGGTTGAAGGCTTTATTAGCGATTAAAAGATCATAAGCTGGAAAAGGTATTTCATCTTCCTCATACTCATATCCCTCATTTTCCTCCTGTCGGTTAGGATTAAATGACTGAAGTTTAATATTTGTTGTTTTAGTTTCAATACCTGCATCTAATAACATTCTTACTATTTCTTCACTCAGGGGACACCGCATCTTTAAAGCCAAATCAATCACATTAGCATAATTATTCCCTTCTTTATCTTGATAATTGGCATTGATATCAACCCCCTGCTCAATTAATAATTTAAGGATGGCTGAATGCGTAGGGGTTTTCAGATAAGAATCGAAAGAAACACTTGGATCCACACCAAATATGGCATAATACAATACTGAATACCCTGCAGCATCTATTCCATTAATATTTAAACCGGCTAACAAAGCTTGTCTAATTATTTTTAACCTTTCAGGAACTCTCATATATTCCGGTGTTGAACGATAGTCTTCGTCCCCTAAAAAATTTTTTATTGACATCATCCCTGTATAAAAAACAGAACAAGCGGCCATCAAAATTCTTTGGGTATGAGATTCATCAGGAGGCGCATATCTTGCCTGATGTGAAATCAGCAAATTAAATGCAACGTAATGACCCTGTTCGGCAGCATGCTGCAGCAGACTACCTATAAATGAGATATCTACATGGTCATCATAGCCGTCCATTAAACCCACATAGTTACAATCAAACCCAGGAACATTTAAAATTAATTCTAAAATTTTATTGTAATTATTTTGTTTATCATCGTCGTTTACAAATACCGTTGAAAACTCTAAGGAAGCAACAAAGGCTAAAAATAAAGCTCCCCGTAAAACCTGAGCAGGCACTTTAGAGTTTGCAATCAAACTTAATAGATATTCGAATATTTCAAAAGCGTTTTGGTTTACTGCATATACAATTGCATGAGTTTCAAAATCGGGTCTTTTAGGATAATCTTTCTGGTTACTCATATACGTTAAGATATCGACCCCTGAACGAGTGTATTCATGCAATTTTTTTATATCATGTGCCTTTATTGCATTTAAAATTTCTGAGTGCATTTTGTGTGCTCCAAACGTTAATTATCATATGGTATTGTTGATTCAAATAGCCTAAAAAATCGTGCAGGATTAAATAAATAGTGTAGCCTTGCATCAACATTTTTAATTTATCCTTATTATGAATACTATTATATTGTGCACTTAGGCATAGGCAGATTCATAGCATTATTAATGGCATTATTAAAAGTCATGCTATGCCTCGAGCGTTGTTAGCTAGTTGCCAGGATATCCTTAGCTGGCAACCTGTCAATCACTCATAAATTCGCAAACAGAGATGTTCCTCTCCTAAAAACAGCAAGCCTGTGGTGACTTAGAAACGAATCATTTACACTAGGGGTATAATTCCCCTCACCGGGTTGGGTGTTGGGAATGGCCCTGAGGCCCTGTCGCAACGAGCTTCCTTGCTGGCGGCAGCAAAAAATCAAGTCAACTCAAAGAGGTGGATATGGGTATCAGTGGTATTAGTCCAGGTTCATTGTTGTTAATTTTGTTAATTGTTTTAGTATTGTTTGGCACCAAAAAATTGCGCAGCATGGGTGAAGATCTGGGGCAAGCTGTGCGCAGTTTTCGAAAAGGCCTGGAAGCGGTGCCCAAAACTGAAGAGTCCTCTGAAGAGTTAAAGCCCTAGCTCGTGATATACTCGGCTTATATAAAAAGCCAAACTGTAAAGCCTAAAGCTTTTTTATTGACCGCGGATCAGATAAACAAGGAAGGAGTTTATGATGGGAAGTCTGGAAGAATTTTTATTAATTGGAATTGTCGCGCTTATCGTTATTAGACCGGAACGCTGGCCTGAAGTGGCTTACCATTTAGGGCGATTTGTTCGCCATCTTAGAAATTTACCAGAATTTTTAACAAATCTATGGCAGGCAACGGAGTCTCGGCGCGCGCATCATCAAAACTCAGAAGTTTCTTCTGAAGGAATTTAATAGCCGTGTATGCTAATACTTATTTGCCACATTTGATTGAATTACGCAGCCGTTTGCTGCGCGTGGTTCTGGTGCTCGTCCTGTGTTTTATCGTGTTATTCTTTTTTTCTAATTCCTTATACGTTTACATTGCCCAGCCTTTATTGAATGAATTGCCACCGGGACATCGGTTGGTAGCGACAGAAGTCACTGCCCCTTTTATGGTGCCAACCAAATTGGCTTTACTCTGTGCATTTTTAGTATCCATGCCTTATTTGTTGTATCAAATTTGGGCCTTTGTAGCACCGGGGCTTTATCTGCGCGAACAGCGTTTGCTGATGCCTTGGTTGTTGGTAAGCTGCTTGTTATTTTATAGCGGCATGGTGTTTGCTTATCTTTTGCTCTGCCCTTTGGCCCTAAGCTTTTTTGCCCATGCAGCCCCCCCAGGCGTTACTTTAATGATCGATATTCGCTTATATTTAAATTTTGTGGTGACATTGCTGTTAGGCGGCGGGCTTGCTTTCCAAGTTCCAGTTGTGACGGTGGCTTGTATTAAAAGTGGCTTGATCAGCCATCAACAATTGGTTCGCCAACGTCCCTATGTGATTGTCGGGGCTTTTGTTTTGGGCATGATCTTAACGCCACCCGATGTGTTGTCACAAATCATGTTGGCCTTACCCATGTGGGGTCTTTTTGAAATAGGTTTGTATTATGCCCGAGATCTAAAAACTTCTAAGCTCCCAGAAGTTGTGCCATCTTCCTCGTCGCTGTAATTAAAGCATGTAGCATCGAGGGTTCGCTGGCAGCGTGGCCACCATCTCGAATAATTTGCAATTCCGAACCACTCCAAGCTTGATGCAAAGCATAAGCATTGTCTAAAGGGCAAACCATATCGTAACGGCCATGCACAATAATTCCAGGAATATTGGCTAATTTATCGCAATGATTGATAATTTGGTTTTCTGCTAAAAAAGCCCCATGGATAAAATAATGGGCTTCAATTCGTGCTAAACTTATAGCCGTATGAGGCTCGACAAATTGTTGCAGAACATCCATGCGCGGCTGCAAGGTGCAACACACAGCTTCCCATTGAGTCCACGCTTTTGCTGCCCCCATGCGAGCGATCTCATCATGCCCCATCAAACGTCGATAATAATTGCCCAAGACATCCCTGCGCTCTTCTATCGGTAAATGATGAACAAATTCTTCCCAAGCATCTGGAAAAATTCGGGTAACGCCATTTTCATAAAACCATTGAATATCTTGTTTGCGGCATAAAGAAATACCGCGCAGGATTAAGCCCAAGACGCAGTGGGCATGTTGTTGCGCATAAACCAAGGCCAAAGTAGAACCCCAAGAACCGCCAAACAATAGCCACTTTTCAATTTTTAAATGCTGTCGAATAATTTCTAAATCTGCGACCAAATATTGGGTGGTATTGTCTTGAAGCTCAGCATGGGGTGTAGATTGGCCAGCACCGCGTTGATCCACCAGAATAATACGGTAAGATCCCGGATCAAAATAACGCCGGTGATCCGCATTGCAGCCTAAACCCGGACCGCCATGCAAAAATAACACTGGAATACCATAAGGGTTACCCGCTTCTTCAAAGTACAGATTGTGTAATGCATCCACCTTCAAACGGTGATTGGCGTAGGCAGATATAGGCGGGTAAAGAGTTAACATGCTGTGATCTCCTCAAAGAATATCTAGCTTACTCTCTTTTTAAAGGCCCAGGAATGGACAATATCGCACAAAAACAAAAGTTCTGGTCCTACAGATCTGGATCTCAAAATACAGGCATGATGGAACTGTCAATCTCCAACCGACCATATTCGGTGTTGGCCCGGGTCTAAAGCCCGGGCATCTTTTTTATTTCGACGATCTTTTTCTTTCATGTTCTTTCAAGAAACGCTTACGCAGACGAATCGACTTCGGGGTAATTTCTACCAGTTCATCATCGCTAATAAACTCTAAAGCGTATTCTAAAGTACAACGGATGGGCGGCGTCAACACGATGGCTTCATCTGTCCCAGATGCTCGTATGTTGGTCAACTGTTTTTCCCGAGTGACATTCACCACCAAATCGTTATCACGGGTGTGTATGCCGACAATCATCCCTTCATAGACTTCAACCTGAGGTCCGATAAACAAACGACCCCGTGGTTGTATGTTCCATAATGCATAACCCGTTGATTTACCAGCCGCATTAGAAATCAACACGCCATTCTGGCGGGTAGAGCTGATATCAGCTTGTAGCGGTCCATAGTGATCAAATACATGGGTCATGGTACCTGAGCCTGAAGTTAAGGTTTGGAATTCACTGTGAAAACCAATTAAACCTCGAGCAGGAATGGTGTAATCCAAGCGTACTCGGCCTCTACCATCCGAAACCATGTCGGCTAAACGACCTTTTCGATCACCCAATCTTTGCATAATCGCGCCTTGATGAATTTCTTCGACATCGACCACCAATTGTTCAAAAGGTTCTTCAACCACCCCATTATTTTCATGCAAAATAACCTGAGGACGCGATACGGCCAGCTCAAAACCCTCTCGTCTCATGGTTTCAATCAAAATACCCAAATGCAATTCGCCACGTCCCGACACTTTAAATTTATCTGGATCGGCGGTTTCTTCGACACGCAGAGCAATATTGTGCAAGGTTTCGCGCATTAAGCGTTCTCGAACTTGGCGACTGGTGACAAATTTGCCTTCTTTACCCACAAAAGGTGAATCATTGATCTGGAAAGTCATCGAGATAGTAGGTTCATCGACTTTTAATGGGGGCAGCGCATCAGGAGTATCTTTGGCACAAACCGTATCGGAAATCGATAAGTTTTCAATGCCTGAGATAGCGACAATGTCACCTGCTTGGGCTTGGGGCACTTCAAGCCGTTCAAGACCCAAATAACCAAACACCTGAGCTACCTTCCCCGTTCGAACTTGGCCTTCGCGATCCACCACAGAAACCTGCATGCCACTTTTAACCAAACCACGACGAATTCGCCCAATACCGATGATCCCCAAGTAACTGGAATAATCCAAAGAAGCGATTTGCATTTGTAATGGACCCTCTATCGATGCCTCTGGAGGGCTGACTCGAGACACAATGGTTTCTAATAAAGGATCCATAGTGGTGCTGGGGGTTTTTAAGTCCAAAGTCGCATAACCCAGCAAGGCTGATGCATAAACAATTGGAAAATCAAGCTGTTCATCGGTAGCACCTAGTCTGTCAAATAAATCAAACACTTGATCCACCACCCAATCAGGGCGTGCCCCAGGTCGATCGATTTTGTTGATCACCACAATAGGCTTCAATCCTTGCAAGAAAGCTTTTTGAGTGACAAAGCGGGTTTGTGGCATAGGACCATCAACCGCATCCACCAGCAAAAGAACCGAATCCACCATGGCTAAAATACGTTCTACTTCACCACCAAAATCGGCATGGCCTGGGGTATCTACGATATTAATGCGGTAATCATGCCATTCAATTGAAGTATTTTTCGACAAAATGGTAATACCCCGCTCTTTTTCAAGAGGATTTGAATCCATGATGCGCACTGTATTGGCATTTTTCCGATCAATCGTTCCGGATTGTTGCAACAGCTGATCAACCATGGTGGTTTTGCCATGGTCAACATGCGCAATAATAGCGATGTTGCGTAATCGTTCGACGGCAATCATAGGCTTTGACATGGTCTAGGTCCTCGTACTGAAGGTTGAATGGCTTCAGCGTATAAAAATAAAGAAAGATGACTATGCTTAAAAACCGAGTTGGGGTCAAGAAGCTCAATTGTCTGGCCGATATTATATACGATAGTGTCCCAGATTGAGAGGAGGCCGTGATGATTAGAAGCGTGGTATTACAACCAACGGTGACTGCCCAATGGCAAAATCTATTGCAAGAAGCCCAAAAAGCCTGTTCCCATCCCCTGGGCCCTGATTTAGAAAGCTATTTGGTATTTTTACTCACGCGCTTTACTTCCGAGCCGGAGCTGGCCAGCGGTCTTCTAGCCATGGAATATTTAACCAGCCTCGAGCTTTGCAAAACAGAACGCGCCACCAGCCTACAGACGGTGGGCGATCAATGCTTGCTGTTAGCAGGACTCTTTCCGGGACGAGCTCGTCAACGTCGAGTCCGTATCAGTTATTATGTCCACCTTGGACAAAATGCCTATTCCCAGTTATCAGCTTTATGCCATCAGCCTTTGGCTCTGCTTTATAACGGCTTGTCCAGTGAGTTTGTAGCCCTTATGGATACGCTGCAAGCGATGCATGAACTAGAAGACAAGGCCATGTTTTTAGATCCATTACAAGCTGAAGAACTTTGGCAAGACACCAGAAGCCCCCATGCTTTACAAACTTTACGCCGCAATGCGCCACTGGCTCCCATTCTGCCTTTGTTACCGCCTTCTTTAATCAAACACTAAGGGACTGTCCAAGAATTCATTTTTGATGGGTATACTTTACGAGTAAGGAAACTGTGCTTAAAGGAAGGTAGCTACCCATATCATCGTTGACATCCTCACCTCACTAAAAGAAGGTGATTCCCGATGATGACATCGGTAGGTTCTTGGGCTCAGTGTCCAATGGCTGCTGATATCTCCACAAGCGTTACTTTCCGGGTGCCCCCCGGTAGGTACCTTTGGTTATCAGGTACGGAACTAGTTTAAATGTTTAAAAAAGCTTTTATAAGAAAATTGATTCACCTACGGTGAATGCGCCTTACATCCTCTTCCTCAAGGAAGAGATCTTTCAGCGCGTTAAGATAAAAATAGTTTTTCTCTTGGTTTGCAAACACACAGGCTACAATTACACCTCCCCTTCTTAAACCCAACCCCCTGCCCTCTTTCTTGCAAGCTGCTATATAAAGCGATAATATATAAAAATATAAGATAATGACTATCATCATTAAGGCGGTATCGCCCTTTGTGTTAAAAATTCAAAGGCATAACCGTTTTGGAGACTGACACCATGGCCTCCCCGCCCAATAATAACGCCATAAAATCTTCTGTAGTTTCTCTTCCCTCAGTGGGTTTAAAGCAACCCTCCTCTTTGTATAGTTATATTTATCCTGCCGTATTATTGTTAAGCTATGTTACCTCCCTAAGAGCGCTGGTGAAAAATTGGTGGAAAAATTTCCCAGATGGCACGAATAATAATGAAGGTGTTCGCTATTTATATTTCTGCCAAGTTCAAACATTCTTTGGCTTTTTTCAGCAGTTTGAAAGCATACTGCGCCAGTATTTTAACAACACTCTAAAAAAGACCACCTTGACTAATCATCTCCAAAAAGGCTGGGGAGACCTCAAAAAAGAAATTATTAGTAGAGGCCTAAAAAAAGCATCATGGGCTACCCGTCTGGGGTATGGGGTTTTAATCTATGCGCGTTTTTTTGGGCTTATTAAAGATATCTGTAAATCAGGCTATGAAGCCTATCACGCTTGGAGAGAAGCCTATTACACTTGGAAAGATTTTGACACCCATCCTGCGCCGGGAACTGCACGGGGAAAATTTTTTCAAGCTTTAGGTAAAACATTTATCTTAATTGGCCAAATGCAATATCGTTGGCTAAAACTTGGAGACATTCCAGAATTTCCTAAATCACCTTTTGATATACAAATCAAAATTGAGAAGCTTATTGAACTTCCTTTCTTTTTTATAAATTTGGGCTTTCAAATATATACCTTATGTAAAGCCTATGAAGATACCTGTAAAGCTTTAAAAAAGTGTTCAGAAAAAATCCGCATCTTAAGAAAGCTGTGTTTACCCAAAGAGACAATAATGTCCCCTTTTGCGCTCGAACCTTCTGCCCAGAACCCAGGGCAAATTTTTTATCAGCCCGGAGAAAGCATGCTTTCTTCTTCTCCTCTCCAGCCTGCGACTGAGCATCCCTTTTCTCTTTCAATAAAGACACCTACCCGCTCCCCTGCTAGCTACCAGCGATCTTTAGTAGCTGAACCGCTGTTGTCCGAAGAAGCGTTATCCGAGATCCGGAGACATACTAGTGAAAGAACACAGCAGGCAGTGGAGAGTATGCGGCAGGAAATGGAGAATATGCGGCAGGAAATTATAGAAATACAAGAAGAAAATCAACAATTGGTACAAGCCACCACCTTTATTGAAGAGACCGGAAGCCCCGAGCCTACTGGTTATTTCTCTGAGGCAAAGCGTTGTGAACTCATTGGCTACAAATTAATCCAGTTGGCCATTCAATTTGGCTACGCCAGCAACGGTATTTTGGATATGTTCGGGGCGTTTAAAGATTTAAGAGAAAATGATTCATATCATTCTTATCGTCGTTTTATTTCGCCAGAAACCCGTGAAGACTATCAAAACTTAAAAAGCAGCATCGGCCACACAATGGGGACTCACGCCAAAGCACTTAATAAAGCCAGTAAGGAAGCTTGGCAAAGCTTCGCGCACCATTACAAAAGCACGTCCAGAAGCACGTTCAGAGTCTAGAGCTGAGAGGTTATAGTAAACCACTTCAACTTCTAAACTTAGTGGCGGCATAATTTAGCGCTCCCAGAGCGCTTACTGCTATTACAGCACCTTTAACTACTTGTTGGCTACTAAAAGTCCAAGTCAGCTGGGGCGAAATGCTTTGTGTTTTCTGAAGATTGTTAGTAGGCGCGATCACCCCCTGCATGAGAGAAGACGAATGCACATTCATCCCCCGGGAGGCTAAAAGAGGGGTTGAGCGGGCACTCGCACTGATGCTCACAGACACAGGGCTATTACCCCTGCTGGAAGCAGAGAAAGAAGCAGCGGAACCATTCCGAGATAAGGAGGGTGAAGACACACCCTCAAGATGAGAAGAACCCCACTTAATCTGAATATCTGAACGCAGCCTTTGAATGCATTGCAAAATATTAGAGATTTCTGGGTCCAGCTCCTCTTCGATAATTAATTCTTTTAGGCTGTAATTGGTTTGAGAGCCGAGAATAGCCTGATAACAATAAGTAGAAAAGGCTAGGATAGCATTGACGAAGCCTACCTCCGGCTTATTATTCTTCAGCTCCGGATCGCCTACCCCAAGAATTTTTGCTAAAGCTATACAATTGGCTTTATTGAATCCCGTTTGGGTGAGATTTAAAGTAGTTAGAGCGGTATTAGTACCCAGCGAGTCAATCAGTCGCTCAATGCCTTGTGGACGTATATGGGGATTGTGAGACAAATCTAAATGGGTGAGGGAATAATTAGACTCTAGCATAGCCGCCAGCGCATAAGCACAGTCTGAATTTAAACCTGTTCGAGAAAGATTGAATGTTTGCAAAATGTTTTGGTTCAAGGGGTTGAACTTAAGGGCGTTAATAAGAACTTTGATACTCTCGCTGCCATCATTCACTAGGGCGTTGCCAGCTAAGTTTAATTCTTTTAAATAAGGGTAAGCATCTAAGGAATCTCCCAAAAGGCGGGCTGTTTCAGAGGTGATGCCATCATTATTGGCCAAATTAAGAGAAGTGACGCTAAGGTAAAGATTTTCCTTAATTGCAGTTTGGATACCCTTTACATCGTCATCGTTAAGATGGTGGTTAGAGAAATTAAAAGCTTGCGAGCCTTTTTTTGTTTTAATCTGATTAATAATTTTTTCAGCGTATTCTGATGTCGTCATGACGACTTTCTCCTATTTTTTTATTTGCCGGAAACTTGTGCATTGTCCTACATGGTCCCTTTTTATTGCCTGAACGGGCAGTCTTTAGAGGGTTGTATAATAACATATTTTTTTATTTAAAAGATAGCAACTAACTGCCGACCCAATTTTTTAGTTATTTTTCAATCTATCAAATTATTCAATTTTTGGGTAACCATGCTAGTTAAAGAGACAGCCACCCTGCAATTTTATACAACTCATGCTGAGTCTGTAATTCTTTCTGTGCATATGCTTGCTACAGCCCGACCTTCACCATAGGTGTAAGAATTACTTGTTGCGTCTCTTCCATCCCCTTGCTTACAGATTTTTAGCATTCATCATTTCGATAAATAAAATATCTCTCAGCAAGATATATTGAGTTTAATACTTGGCCTTTTATAAGTGGATGTTTATCCAATCATATTGCTCTGGGCCGAGCTATTACATATATCGAACCACTGTAAAATAACTAAGGTTATTTGCTAATTTTATGGCTATTTGTTATAGTTACGGCCAATTTAAGCCATTATTAAAAATTTTTATTTTTCTCAAAATTATAAGGACTTTTATGCTAGCTCAGTCATCTTCTTCCAGCTCGACACCTCTCCTCTCTCTGCCAGAGCACATCCAGCAATTAAAACAAATTTTTAAAGACTGGCAAACCAAGTCTTCTGACTATCGCCTTAAACATTCAGAACACTCACCCCTATCCCAAATAATGAACGATACAAAGTTATACAATTTTCTTTCCACAGATGAAAGCAATTTATTAAATCAAATTCTTGACGACGAAATCAATTTAGAGCTTGCTTCTGATCAAGGAATTAGCCAACTGCTATTACTGGCTTTAATTCTCTTAGAAGAAGGGAGATCTCGTCTTAACCCTGAGCTTATCGCTCAGATAACCCAGGAAAGCTTCAATCAGATTGTGACAAGTGGAATATATGCAGGAGAATCCCCTCTTTTTTGGTTAACCGCCACTGCTGAAGGGCGAGCGATTCTCGACAAGCATCCTGAGCTTATCGCTCAGATAACTGAAGCTGGCTTAAATCAGGTGATTCAAAGTGGAGAAAATGCAGGATACTCCCCGCTTTTTTGGTTAACCGCCACTGATGAAGGGCAAGCGATTCTCGACAAGCATCCTGAGCTGACCTCCAAGATAACCCAGAAAAGCTTAAATCAGGTGATTCCAAGTGGAGAATTTGCAGGAAAATCCCCACTTTATTGGTTAACCGCCACTCCTAAAGGGCTGAGCCTACTCAACAAGCATCCTGAACTTATCGCCAAGATAACTCAGGAAGGCTTAAATCAGGTGATTCAAAGTGGAGAATTTGCAGGATACTCCCCGCTTTATATGTTAACCCGCAATTCTCAAGGGCTGAGCCTCCTCGACAAGCATCCTGAGCTTATCGCTAACATAACAAAGGAAGGCTTAAATCAGATTGTGACAAGTGGAGAAGATGCAGGGCACTCCCCGCTTTTTTGGTTAACCGCCACTGCTGAAGGGCAAGCTATTCTCGACAAGCATCCTGAGCTGACCTCCAAGATAACCCAGAAAAGCTTAAATCAGATTGTGACAAGTGGGGAATATGCAGGATACTCCCCGCTTTATTGGTTAACCGCCACTCCTAAAGGGCGAACGATTCTCGACAAGCATTCTAAGCTGATCGCTCAAATAACCGAGGAAGGCTTAAATCAGATTGTAACAAGTGGAGAAAATGCAGGGCACTCCCCGCTTTTTTGGTTAATCGCCTCTGCTGAAGGGCAAGCTATTCTCGACAAGCATCCTGAGCTGACCTCCAAGATAACCCAGAAAAGCTTAAATCAGGTGATTCAAAGTGGAGAATATGCAGGATACTCCCCGCTTTTTTGGTTAACCGCCACTTCTAGAGAGATGAGCCTACTCGACAAGTATCCTAAGCTTATCGCTCAGATAACAGAGGAAGGCTTAAATCAGGTGATTCCAAGTGGAGAATTTGCAGGAAAATCCCCACTTTATTGGTTAACCGCCACTCCTAAAGGGCTGAGTCTCCTCGACAAGCATCCTGAGCTGACCGCCAAGATAACCCAGGAAGGCTTAAATCAGATTGTAACAAGTGGAGAAAATGCAGGGCACTCCCCGCTTTTTTGGTTAACCGCCACTACTGAAAGGCAAGCTATTCTCGACAAGTATCCTGAGCTTATCGCTCAGATAACCAAGGAAGGCTTAAATCAGATTGTGACAAGTGGAGAATTTGCAGGATACTCCCCGCTTTATTGGTTAACCGCCACTCCTGAAGGGCCAGCTATTCTCGACAAGCATCCTGAGCTTATCGCTCAGATAACCAAGGAAGGCTTAAATCAGATTGTGACAAGTGGAGAACAGGCAGGGCACTCCCCGCTTTTTTGGCTAACTGGCAAACCTGAAGGGCGAGCTATTCTCGACAAGCATCCTGAGCTGACCGCCAAGATAACCCAGAAAAGCTTAAATCAGGTGATTCAAAGTGGAGCATATGCAGGATTCTCCCCGCTTTATTGGTTAGCCCGCCATTCTAAAGGGCAAGCTATTCTCGACAAGCATCCTGAACTTATCGCTCAGATAACCCAGGAAGGCTTCAATCAGGTGATTCAAAGTGGAGAACAGGCAGGGCACTCCCCACTTTTTTGGTTAAGCTCCACTGCTAAAGGGGTGAGCCTACTCGACAAGCATTCTAAGCTGATCGCTCAAATAACCCAGGAAGGCTTAAATCAGATTGTGACAAGTGGAAAACAAGCAGGGTTCTCCCCGCTTTTTTGGTTAACCCGCAATTCTGAAGGGCAAGTGATTCTCGACAAGTATCCTAAGCTTATCGCTCAGATAACCCAGGAAGGCTTAAATCAGCTTGTGACCAGTGGAGAAGATGCAAGACAATCACCGCTTTATTGGTTAACCGCCAATCCTGAAGGGCAAGCGATTCTCGACAAGTATCCTAAGCTGATCGCTCAGATAACAAAGGAAAGCTTAAATCAGGTGATTCCAAGTGGAGAACAGGCAGGGCGCTCCCCACTTTTTTGGCTAACCGGCAAACCTGAAGGGCGAGCTATTCTCGACAAGCATTCTAAGCTTATCGCTCAGATAACCCAGGAAGGCTTAAATCAGATTGTGACAAGTGGAGCATATGCAGGACATTCCCCGCTTTTGTGGTTAACCGCCAATTTTGAAGGGCGAGTGATTCTCGACAAGCATCCTGAGCTTATCTCTAACATAACAAAGAAAAGCTTAAATCAGGTTATTCAAAGTGGAGAATATGCAGGAAAATCTCCGCTTTTTTGGTTAACCGCCACTCCTGAAGGGCAAGCGATTCTCGACAAGCATCCTGAGCTTATCTCTAACATAACAAAGAAAAGCTTAAATCAGATTGTGACAAGTGGAGAAGATGCAGGACAATCCCCGCTTTTTTGGTTAACCGCCAATACTGAAGGGCTAGCGATTCTCGTCAAGCGTCCTGAGCTTATCGCTAAAATAACTGAAGCTGGCTTAAATCAGGTTATTCAAAGTGGAGAACAGGCAGGAAAATCTCCGCTTTTTTGGTTAACCGCCCATTCTAAAGGGCGAGTGATTCTCGGCAAGCATCCTGAGCTTATTGCTAAAATAACCAGCGAAGCGGCAAAGCTGCAAGTCTTTAAGGCTTTTCAGCAGCACCGCAATGAGGAATGTTCTGGATATGGGTTGGCTTACTGCCATGAGAAAGGCATCGGCTGTCCACTAGATAAGGCCCAAGCTTTATTGCTTTATCTTAAAGCAGCCGATGCGGGGATGTTAGAAGCCAAGTTAGCCTGTGCTCGGCTGTATGAAGAAAAAAGGCAATTTGATGAGGCCATAGCTGTTTATCAAGCATTGTTCCAAGACGAGAAATTCAGCGATCTTTCTTCAGCACAACGCGCTCAGATTTTATGGATGACATTAAAATTGAAAATGGATGCCAATATTGCAGCAGGGGTTTACCAGTTATTTAAGGCTTCTGCACCTACCGATCCTAAAGGCTGGTTAGGTTTAGGCCAATGTTATCTCTATGGGATTGGCACTCCTGCCAATTTCAACCAAGCCAAAAGATGTTTTCAAACTGCGAGTGAGTACGAAGCAACCAATGGCCAGGCCCAGGAGTATTTAAAGGTTTTAAATCAGCACAACAACATTGCAAAGTACTATTGCGATGAGCTGGCTGACAAGCTTTCGGTGCTGGGCATTGAAGAGGCAGGTTCGCCCAATGATGGCTTTTATCAGTTTCGGTTATCGGCTGATTTTATGAATCAGCTGGTGGGGACTGCTGACAAAGCAAAAATTGGCCAACTAAAGATGGATCAGGCGGCCTTATTTAGACTATCCGGTATTTTGCTGGCCAGTCAGGATGGGCAAGCTTACCCCAGTCTTATTGCGGTGTTTAAAAAAGCCTACTCGACCCAGCAAAGAAACCTTAAAATTGAAGCGGTGATGGCTTTGAAAAACCGCAGATTAGAAATTACTGAGCAGTTTACCAAAGCCGACGAGGAGCTCCGTAAACTTTTAAGAGATAATATGCCTCAAGTCTATCGAGCTTGGAATGAAGCCAATCAAATTAACCACGATTTAAGCTCAGGCGAGGGAAATAGCTCAGCATTAAAAAAGAATGCTGGGTTTTTTAACTTCTTTACCAGCCTTAAAAATAAGTTCCGTGACCATGAGCAGGCACTGCAGGGAAACCGGGACCAGTATTCAGATCATTATTTAGCCTTTCACCAGCGGTACATTAAACGGAATAACTTAAATAAAGCAATTGCCGCTTATCAAGCGGATGACTTTGAAAATGGCGATATCTTGCTGGATGAAGCCCAGGGTCAAGCCTTATTAGCAGCAATGAAGCAGGCACTGGAAAACGTGCAAAAAATGATAAGCGATCTTAAACCCAGTCTGGATGGTTTTCAGAGTAAGCATAAAGATTTTGAAAGATTTGCCGGGCACTATCGCTACCAGCGCCCTGTCGATACCAGCGGTAATTTAAGCGAGACGGTCACCATACCGGCTTATTTAGAATATATTCAAGCCGCTGAGTCTGAGTATGCCCGTTCTGAGGCAGCCCAAAAAGCTCTTCCACCCGTGTTGGAAGAAAAGCAAGAGGAGGTTGAAAGCCAAGAAAGCCCAGAGCCATTTGAGGCAGTCTCTCTAGCAATCCAAGCTGAGCCCATGTTGCTTTCGGATGAAAAGTTAAGAGTCCTGCTTCAAGCGCCATCGGCAGTCAGGACCAGCGCCAGCTCTGCGGTAAATTCAAGTGGATCCTATTATTTCTCCTACTCGAATTTTGGCGAAAAAGCTTTTAGTATCCGCTTCACTTTGGAGTGGTCTCGCTGTGTAAAAGCGGTTTCTTCGCTCGGCGCAGAGAATTCTCAGGAAGATAGAACAGCTTTAACCTATGGGTTATTGTATGAGCTGGGCGAGATCTTGGAGAGGCTCAAAAATTTAAAATCTAAGCAATTTTACTATCCTTGTGCCGCTCAATTACGCAATGTCTTATACCATGGCAAGAAGCTAGCACAAATCAAACAGCCCCATTTATATTTTAATGACTACCTAGAACTAGCTCAGAAGCTGGCAGCTTATTTAGAAAAAGTCGCCGCCTCTCCCCAAGTGTTTGACACTCAGGAATTGATGGCTAAAATTCCCTGTGGTTTATTCAATAGTTTATTAAATTATTCTTTAGGACAAGAACAACTTACCCCAGAAGAAATCATTGAGCTTATTTCTGAACTTAATAACCAAGAAAACCTTATTCAAAGCTCTAAATTAACAGAAGAATACCAAGAAAACGCCGGCAAATTTATAATAGGTCGAAGAGGGGCTTTATTGGCTGATTTGAAACATCAATTTCCCCATGCCTATCAATTGTACTTTGCTGATAATCCCAATGTAAAAACAGACAGGGAATTGGGTAAAGAATTTAGGCATGGACTGTGATAATAATAACCCATTAAGAGCTTTAAGTCATAAATAGGATAATCATCATTATCAAAAATGCAGCAATGAAATCAAGGAAGTTCTACAATGAGTTGCAAACTGGTATTAAATAGATTGGTTGCTTAATAAAAAATAAAAATTAGAATGCAAACAGACTTTAAGCAGTTGGACTTCAGTTGGCAAATTGATAGGACTGCAGATCAAATAAGCTCTAGACCGATCAATTTCATTGATTCTTTATACTTATTGCCCAAGATAAGGCCGCTAAGCGTAAAAGACGTCGCACTAAGCTCGCTTCAGATGCACTGATGAAGAGCTACGTGATGGATTATTTAAAACAAGGGTGGTCGCCTGGACAAATTGCAATCCACTTGCGGGCTAAAATTGGGAAAACCTTGCTGAACCATGAAGCCATTTACCCATTTATTGATAGTAAGGAAGGCCGAAATTTAAGACTTGACCAATTTTTAAGAAGCCGACGGAAAAAACGTTATCCAAAAATTGCCCGCAAAAGCCGAACGACCATCGCGAATAGAACCTCCATTACATATATCGAACCACTCTAAAACAACTAAAGTTACTTGCTAATTTTATGGCTATTTTGTTATAGTTACGGCCAATTTAAGCCATTATTAAAAATTTTTATTTTTCTCAATATTATAAGGACTTTTATGCTAGCTCAGTCATCTCCTTCAAGCTCGACACTTTCTCTCTCTCTGCAAGAGCACCTGCAGCAATTAAAACAAAATTTTAAAGACTGGCAAACCAAGCCTTCTGACTATCGCTTTAAACATTCAGAACACTCACCCCTATCCCAAATAATGAACGATACAGGGTTATGCGATTTTCTTCCCACCTATGAAAGCAATTTATTAAATCAAATTCTTGACAACGAATTAGAGCTTGCTTCCGACCACGGAATTAGCCAACTGCTATTACTGGCTTTAATCCTCTTAGAAGAGGGGAGATCTCGCTTTAACCCTGAGCTTATCGCTCAAATAACCAAGGAAAGTTTAAATCAGGTTATCCAAAGTGGAGCCTATGCAGGATACTCCCCACTTTATTGGTTAACCACCACTCCTGAAGGGCCAGCTATTCTCGACAAGCATCCTGAGCTTATCGCTACAATAACCAAGGCTGGCTTAAATCAGGTTATTCAAAGTGGAGAAAATGCAGGATACTCCCCGATTTTTTGGTTAACCGCCACTGTTGAAGGGCTGAGTCTACTCGACAAGCATCCTGAGCTTATCGCTAAAATAACAAAGGAAAACTTAAATCAGATTGTGACAAATGGAGAAGATGCAGGATACTCCCCGCTTTTTTGCTTAACCGCCAATCTTGGAGGGCTGAGCCTGCTCGACAAGTATCCTGAGCTGACCGCTCAGATAACCCAGGAAGGCTTAAATCAGGTGATTCAAAGTGGAAAACATGCAGGGCACTCCCCGCTTTATGGGTTAACCGCCACTGCTGAAGGGCTGAGCCTGCTCGACAAGCATCCTGAGCTTATCGCTCAGATAACCCAGGAAAGCTTAAATCAGGTTATTCCAAGTGGAGAAGATGCAGGATGCTCCCCGCTTTATGGGTTAACCGCCACTCCTGAAGGGCCAGCTATTCTCAATAATCATCCTGAACTTATCGCTAAAATAACCCAGGAAAGCTTAAATCAGGTTATTCAAAGTGGAAAACATGCAGGATACTCCCCGCTTTTTTGGTTAACCGCCACTGCTGAAGGGCCAGCTATTCTCGGCAAGCATCCTGATCTTATCGCTAAAATAACCAAGGAAGGCTTAAATCAGGTTATTCCAAGTGGAGAACATGCAGGGCACTCCCCGCTTTATGGGTTAACCGCCACTGCTGAAGGGCTAAGCCTGCTCGACAAGCATCCTGGACTTATCGCTCAGATAACCCAGGAAGGCTTAAATCAGGTTATTGACAGTGGAAAACGGGCAGGGAAATCTTCGCTTTTTTGGTTAACCGCCACTTCTCAAGGGCGAGCTATTCTCAACAATCATCCTGAGCTTATCGCTCAGATAACCCAGGAAAGCTTAAATCAGGTTATTCCAAGTGGAGCCTATGCAGGATACTCTCCGCTTTATTGGTTAACCGCCACTGCTGAAGGGCCAGCTATCCTCGGCAAGCATCCTGAACTAACCGCCAAGATAACCCAGGAAAGCTTAAATCAGATTGTGACAAATGGAGAAGATGCAGGATACTCCCCGCTTTTTTGCTTAACCGCCAATACTCAAGGGCTGAGCCTACTCAACAAGCATCCTAAGCTTATCGCTCAGATAACAAAGGAAGGCTTAAATCAGGTTATTCAAAGTGGAGAAGATGCAGGGTTCTCCCCGCTTTATTGCTTAACCGCCACTCCTCAAGGGCGAGCAATTCTCGACAAGCATCCTAAACTTATCGCTCAGATAACCGAGGAAAGCTTAAATCAGGTGATTCCAAGTGGAGCCTATGCAGGGCATTCCCCGCTTTATTGCTTAACCGGCAATTCTCAAGGGCTGAGCCTACTCGACAAGCATCCTAAACTTATCGCTCAGATAACAAAGGAAGGCTTAAATCAGGTTATTCAAAGTGGAGAAAATGCAGGATACTCCCCGCTTTTTTGGTTAACCGCCACTCCTGAAGGGCCAGCTATTCTCGACAAGCATCCTGATCTTATCGCTCAGATAACCCAGAAAAGCTTAAATCAGATTGTGACAAGTGGAAAAGATGCAGGAAAATCTCCGCTTTACTGGTTAACCTCCACTGTTGAAGGGCAAGCTATTCTCAGCAATCATCCTGAGCTTATCGCTCAGATAACCCAGGAAGGCTTAAATCAGGTGATTGCCAGTGGAGCCTATGCAGGATCCTCCCCGCTTTATTGGTTAACCGCCAATTCTCAAGGGCGAGCTATTCTCGACAAGCATCCTGAGCTTATCGCTAACATAACAAAGGAAGGCTTAAATCAGGTGATTCCAAGTGGAGAATATGCAGGGAAATCCCCGCTTTTTTGGTTAACCGCCAATCCTGAAGGGCGAGTGATTCTCGGCAAACATCTTGAGCTTATCGCTCAGATAACCAGTGAAGCGGCAAAGCTGCAAGCCTTCGAGGCTTTCCAACAGCATCCCAATGAGGAATATTCTGGATATGGGTTGGCTTACTGCCATGAGAAAGGCATCGGCTGTCCACTAGATAAGGCCCAAGCTTTACCACTTTATTTGAAAGCAGCTGATGCGGGGATATTAACAGCCAAGTTAGCCTGTGCTCGGCTGTATGAAGAAAATGCGCAATTTGATAAGGCCATGGCTGTTTATCAAGCATTTATCCAAGATAAGAAATTCAGCGATTTTTCTTCAGCACAACGCGCTCAGGTTTTATGGATGACATTAAAATTGAAAATGGATGCCCATATTGAAGCAAGCATTTATCGACTTTTTAAAGCTTCTGTGCCTACCGATCCTCAAGGCTGGTTAGGTTTAGGCCAATGTTATCTCTATGGGATTGGCACTTCTGCCAATTTCAACCAAGCCAAAAGATGTTTTCAAACTGCAAGTGAATACGAAGCAACCAATGGCCAGGCCCACAAGTATTTAGAGGTTTTAAATCAGCACAACAACATTGCAAAATACTATTGCGATGAACTGGCTGACAAGCTTTCTGTGCTGGGCATTGAAGGGATCGGCTTGTCGAATGACGGCTTTTATCAGTTTCGGTTATCGGCTGATTTTATAAATCAGCGAGTGGCTAGGGGTAAAGAAAAAGCTGACCAATTGAGGATGGATAAGGCGGCCTTATTTAAGCTCTCCGGCATTTTGCTGACCAGTCAGGGTTGGCAAGCTTACCCCAGCCTTATTGCGGTGTTTAAAAAATCCTATTCGGCCCAGCAAAGAAAGCTTAAAATTGAAGCGGTGATGGCTTTGAAAAACCGCCGATTAGAAATTGCTGAACGGTTTGACAAAGCCTACGAGGAGCTCAGTAAACTTTTAAGAGACAATGCGCCGCAAGTCTATCGAGCTTGGAATGAATCCAACCAAATTCATCACGATTTAAGCTCAGATGCGGGAAATAGCTCAGGGTTAAAAAAGAATGCCGGGTTTTTTAACTTCTTTACCAGCCTTAAAAATAAGTTCCGTGACCATGAGCAGGCATTGGATGGAAACCGGGACCAGTATTTAGATCATTATTTAGCCTTTCACCAGCGGTACATTAAACGTGATAACTTAAGCAAAGCGATTGCCGCTTATCGGGCGGATGACTTTGAAAATGGCGATATCTTGTTGGATGAAACCCCGGGTCAAGCCTTATTAGCAGAAATGAATCAGGCACTGGAAAACATTCAAAAAATGATAAGTGAGCTTAGACTTAGTCTGGATGGTTTTCAGAGTAAGCATAAAGATTTTAAAAGATTTGCCGGGCACTATCGCTACCAGCGCCCTGTCGATACCAGCGGTAATTTAAGCGAGACGGTCACTATATCGGCTTATTTAGAATACATTCAAGCCGCTGAGCTAGAGTATGCCCATTTTGAGGCGGCCAACAAAGCTCTTCCACCTGCCCTTGAAGAAAGTAAAGAAGAAGAGGTAGAGAGTGAAGAAAAAAGCCCAGAGCCATTTGAGGCAGTCTCTCTAGCAAGCCAAGCTGAGCCCCTGCTATATCCGGATGAAAAGTTAAAAGCCCTGGTTCAAGAGCCACCAGCAGTCATGACCAGCGCCAGCTCTGCGGTAAATTCAAGTGGATCCTATTATTTCTCCTACTCGAATTTTGGCGAAAAAGCTTTTAGCATCAACTTCACTTTGGAGTGGTCTCGCTGTGTAAAAGCGGTTGCTTCGCTCGGCGCAGAGAGTTCTCAAGCTGATCGGACAATTTTAACCTATGGGTTATTGTATGAGCTGGGCGAGATCTTGGAGAGGCTAAAAAATTTAAGATCTAAGCAATTTTACTATCCCTGTGCCGCTCAATTACGCAATGTCTTATACCATGGCAAAAAGCTAGCACAAATCAAACAGCCCCATTTATATTTTAATGACTACAAAGAGCTAGCTCAGAAGCTGGCAGCTTATTTAGAAAGAGCCGCCGCCTCTCCCCAAGTGTTTGACACTCAGGAATTGATATCTAAAATTCCTTGTGGTTTATTCAACAGTTTATTAAATTATCCTTTAGGACAAGAGCAACTTGCCCCAGAAGAAATTATTGAGCTTATTTCTGAACTGAATAACCAAGAAAACCTTATTCAAAGCTCTCAATTAACAGAAGAATACCAAGCAAAAGCTGGCAAATTTATAATAGGCCGAAAAGGGGCTTTATTGGCTGATTTGAAGCATCAATTTCCCCATGCCTATCAATTGTACTTTTCTGGTGATCCCAATGTAAAAACAGACAGGGAGTTGGGTAAAGAATTTAGGCATGGGCTGGGATAATAATAACCCATTAAGAGATTTAAGTCATAAATAGGATAATCATCATCAGACACACAGTCTTAACTTTGAGTATGTTGCTTAAATAATAAATGCTTTACAAAGTGAAGCTTGTCGCATTAGATCTTGAATGTGACTATTTTCAAAAAAGTTAGCATAAAGACTTAATAAGATTTTGAGAGCAAACGCAGAAGCGACTGCTTATTTGGTTACAGTTTAAAGACCTACCTTTATTGTCATTGTTTCAAAGTTTAACTAATTGCTCTTATGATTGCTCACCGGGTGAGGATCCTTGCTATGATTAACAGAGCTGGCAGAGCCCCTAACATTCTATTGGTCGGAACGTCTCGCTGCAACTAAACTAGAAGGGGTATACTTTTAATAGATTTGTTTATACTAAATCTTATTGAGATTTGATAAGTAGTCTTGCAACAAATCCAACAGCATAAAGGATGGCTATGAAAACCCAAACAGTAAACAAAAATATCTACATCATAGGGGCAGCAGGTGCAATACTCTTGATATTGCCCTTCTTTTTTAATTCCATACTGGTACATTTGGGTATGTCAGAAAAACTCTCTTCGTCGGCACAGGCTGCCTATGCTTTAAAACTCTCAGCCTTCGACGCCAACAGTGTATGGAATCAAGATTATTTTGCCAAACATACCCAGCTAAAAAAGAAATTAGAACAATATGAAGCAGGCACCTTATGCATCTCTTTAAAAACCTTAGACAATAAGAACCAAAGCTATGAAGTCTTAACCAGTCGTTTAAAAGCGATGGGCTATGACTATAGTCGTATTCCAATGACCGTCAGTCACTCAGGCCCTAACAAACAGTTTTATCTCAAAAAAGATGGCAAAAAAACTCGCGATCTGCATAATGCTGATGTCGTACACCAAGAAATTTTTAAAAACTCAGAAGGCTGCACTGTTAGGTTTAAAAAAGAAGGCTTTCCCAACAATGTCCGGCCTTATCCTCATTCCACCAAGGCGGTTCTCTTAAACCCTAAAAAAGGCCCAACCTATGACAATGAAGCATTTCAAATTACCTGGGATGGCAAGCCCGTACCTAAAGGCCCTAAGTCTGAATTTGGCTTAAAAATGTCCTTCACCCAAGGGAATGCTGCTGATTTCATCTGGATAGACAGCATTATGGAACAATCTCATCCGGCGCTTTTTGCACTGGAGCCTTTAACCCCCATGGGATCCCTGATTGAGCTTGAAGAAAAATTAGATGAAGATTAGAGGTCAGGCTCAAAACAGGGCCTGGTAATTCTCATGTTCTGCGTAGTCTGAAGGTCCCTGCTCAAAACTTGCCTTGGGCTCAAGCCAGATCTGGCAGATTTTCTGCCAAAGAGCCCCATTATCCCGCAGATAAGTTTCTGCCACCTTGACCAGGGCTTGTAAGTGCAAAGGCTCTGTATTATCCATTACGCCTAAGTTGGGTGCTAAAGTGACTTGTAAGCGATGGGTAGCCGGATAGAGGTTCGAAACTTCGGTATCGTACCAAGCACTGTCAGCATTCATGATCACATCGATTAAATTGGCTTTTATCACCCAACCCACTACCCCAGCATTGACCAGCATCTTGGAATTTTGACTCAATCTTAATCGACCCGTTCCAATAGAAAGCAAATAAATATTGCTCCGTCTTAAACTGGGATTTAATTTAAATGCTTGGTAGACCGCTAGCGCCTCAGGGTTATTGGCATAAATACCACCATCAGCTTCACAATAGTTCTGACCTTGGCTGTCTTGAAAAGACTTAGGGGGAAAATAAGTAGGCGCAGCACTGGTTGCCGCTGCGATGTCTTTAAGATAAAAATCAATACCTGAGCTTTGAGCCGTTAAGCTGGTGAAAAAATGCGGCGCAGCATCATCCAGCGAATAAGCCGGTATCGCAACAGGCTTGAGAGTTTGACTCAAACAGAGATCACCAAATATTTCTGCCAGTATTCGATCATAAGAGGCTCTATCATATTTAGCTCCCCAAAGACCCCCACCCGTTGAAATTTTCCTCCAGAGGGACTGAGGAAAGATTTTTGCAGCTTTTGTTAAATAAATTTGTAGAATATCAGCAGCGCTATATTGAGGCTTCTGATGACTATTGGGGGTAGTTAAAGCCAAAGCGATCAGTCCCCCTGTAGAGGTACCGACGATTAAATCAAAGAGCTCGCAAATAGGTTGGCCCGTGATATGTTCAAGTTCTTGAAGAATGCGAGCCGGTATAATACCCCGGACTCCCCCGCCATCAATGGATAGCACTCTATATGGTTTATTAGGCTCTGTTGAGTTCATAGTGGATTCTTAAATTTTGTTTCATCCACTATCGTTCTAATCGGCAGATAAAGTCAAGCAGCCATAGGCTTATGTCATCCCGCCTTGTCAGGAAAATGGCCGACAGCCAAGCCCACAGAGCCGTGAATTTACGGTGAAGCAGGCTTGTCCTGTAAACGTTTTGAATAGTGGCCATTTGAATCTCTATCTCGAACCAGTTGCACAACCACCTCTGTGGTTACCATTGCTACAGAAAAAAGTAACGAGAGTACAAAAAATACAAACACCGCCATGGAACTGACGCCAAACTTTGGCGGCTTTTGGCTTTGCATGTTTTTTACAATGTTCCTTAAATAAATGGCATTGGCATAAAAACCGATTAAAAAAAATGATACAAATGACAATATTGATATGATTAAATTAGGAGGGAGTAAAAGAGCTGGCAGAATATACCAAAGACAAAGTAAAAATGCATAGCCATACATTTTTCGATAAGCAAACCAATACATGTTAAACCAAAAAGCATAGCCATTAAATTTTCTAAACCAGCTGACAGTATTATCAGGCTGGCAATGGCTTTCAAATAAATTTAAATAATAAGCAGTTGACGAGCTTAAATGCTCATCGGTATCCTTCTTATTCCTGATAAAATTTAAAAATTTATTTTTAAAATCAGCTTCCATAGCTTACTCCGCACTCTTATTTAATTTTGAAAATTTTAACTAAGGAGACAAGCTTTGTCGCCAATAATGATAATTCATGGCTTTTGCCGGATGTCAGCGTGGCCAAATCATCGGTTTTTTCTGATATATCAGCAATCTTGGTGATATTTTTGGTAATTTCATTGGCCACTGCACCTTGTTGTTCAGAAGCGGTGGCAATAAAGGTAGTCTGATCAAAAAGAGCATCGGCCATTTTCGCCAATGCATTCAGGGTAACTTGGCTTTCTTGAGCATTGTGCATGGTTTCAGAACCGTCTATAACACTTTTACTCATAATGTCTGACACCTGACGGGTTCCCGTTTGTAAACTTTCAATCATACCTTGTATTTGTAAAGTCGATTGTTGGGTTCTGGTCGCCAATGATCGGACTTCATCTGCTACCACAGCAAAACCACGGCCTTGCTCACCAGCCCGCGCAGCTTCAATAGCAGCATTGAGTGCCAATAAATTGGTTTGCTCGGCAATACTGCGGATCACATCCAAAATGCTGCTGATATTTTTAACATTGCTGACCAGCTGATTGACCGCAACCTCGCCTTCTTTGATGCGGCTGGTTAATCGTTGAATTTTCCCCAAGGTATCTTCAACTACTTTTTTACCTTCATGGGTGCTATCGCGAATATGATTCACTTCCAACAAATTCTTTTCCGTATAGCCTGCAACCTCGTTGGTGGTTGCACTCATTTCATGCATGGCTGTTGCAACTTGATCCGTTTGGCTTTTTTGCTCATTGACAGCGGCTTTCGTAAGGGCGCTGACATCAAGGTTTTGCTGCGCAACGGAGGTCAATTCATGCGAGCTATCATAAATACCTCGGATAATAATGTTCAATTCTTTCATCAAAGTGTTCACTTCTTTAGCCAGCTGCCCAAACTCATCTTTAGAAGATTGATCTAAAGTTGTGGTGAGATCACCTTTGGAGACTAATTTTAAAATTTTGACCACTCGGCTCAATGGTTTTTGGATAGATTCAATCAACCAAAGCCCGACAGCCAAAGCAAAGATACAAGCGACGATGGTCCCCCCCATCAGCAGAGTTCGAGTTTTGTTGATAATTTCATAAGCGTTATTTTTTGCTTGATTGGCGACAGTTTCACTATTGTTCACAAAATCCTTGAGCACCACATTCATCTGCTCAGAGAGCAAATTGATAGCCGTCAACAACTCCTTTCTTTCTTCAACCTCTTCTAAAAGATTGATAATCGAGCTTAAATAACCATTTTTATCACGCATTTGGCTGGTAAATCGTTCAATATTGTCCGATAAGTCTTCAAATTCTATCGGATCTATGATATTTGAATCCTGAATGCTTTTAAGGGCTTCGGTGATAAGCTTGGCATCCACGGGAAATGATTGTTTTAAAGCCATCGCTGAATCAAGCTCTTGCTGATAACGCAGCTGCAAAGCAAAAGAAGAATTTTTGGCCGTCAGATCTTTCAGGGTGTAAAAGGCGCGCACCACTGTCAGCTTGCCTTGCACATCATTCAGCCTTGCGGCAATATTTTTTAATAAGGTAGATGAAGCATCATCCAGCTTGGCTGCGGCAATATTTACTGCGGTTTTATTTGTTAAATATTTTTTCTGAATGTCCGCTAATGAGAGACTTTTTGAAAAAAATTCATTTAAGGAAAGCTTTATTCCTGAAATGATTTTTTCCGAACCATCGGCCTGAGAGGTATATTGACCTAGAAACCCCAATATCTTGTTAGCGATAGGTTGATTTTGACTAAATTCTTGCTGCAAGACATCCAAGTCTTTATCAGATGGCGCGCTGGCAAATGAAGTAACAATTTTATCGGCCTCTAAAATAACATTCATCAATTGGCCGCCTTTGATAACCAAGGGCATATTATGTTCGGTGACCTCATTCATCCCATGACGGATATTATTTAAAGATCGGGTATTGGCTATAGAAATGATAAAGAACAATATCAGGATTAAAGAAAATCCTGATATGATTCTAAATTTAATCGTTATAGCCAAGTTCGTATCCTCTTTTGACTGATGGTTTTATCCAAGCCCATCATAGTCTGTTCTTCCTCTCGTGAGAGTCTTATCGCAGTTACTTCATAATGACTTCTAATTCTTTGGCAGCAATACCATTATGCAATGGGACAAATCCTTGTTTTTTAACGACTTCTTGCCCTTGGGCTGACAACACATACTTTAAAAATTCAAGCTCCAGCGTACTCAAAGGGGCTGCAGGTGGTTTATTAACATAAATAAACAAAAAACGTGACAACGGGTATTTGGCGTTACCGACATTTTCCAAGCTTGCTTCAATATAAGGTTGATTTTGTTCACGAGCTAAAGCCACAGTTCTGACGCCATCCGTCAAAAACCCAATCCCCGAATAACCAATCGCACTGGGATCTTGAGCAACTCCCTTTACCAATTCTACGGAATCAGAATACTCTTTGATGGTTTTCTTGTATTCCCCTTGACACAAACCCTTCTCTTTTAAAAAAGCATGAGTACCTGATTCCGAATTACGGCCATAGAGGTTAATTTCTTTATCAGCGAGGGGTCCTGCTATATTTAAATCTTTCCAAAAAGCTATATCATTTTTATAACCACAAGTTTTGCCAGTAGAGAAGATAGCATCCACTTGAGGTAAGCTCAAACCTGGAATGGGATTGTTCTTTTCAACATAAATAGCGATGGCATCGATGGCTACGCGCACAGCTGTTGGTTTATAGCCATTTTTGATTTCAAATGCAGAGGTTTCTTCATCGGTCATTTTTCTGCTCATCGGTGCAATATTGGCAAGTCCGCTGATCAAAGCGGGGGGAGCCGTTGCTGAGCCCTTTTGATTAATTGTGACATTCACCTTTGAATACATTTTTTTAAAGTCAGTGGTCCAATCTTGCATCATCTCTAAAAGAGTATCTGAACCAATGCTGTTGAGATTGCCGGATAAGTCATCGACTTTTTTATACATCTCGAAGTCTTCAGCAGCCTGGGCTTGACTGATCGCCAAACTCAAGCAGGCAGCTATTCCGAAAATAGTTTTAAGGGCTGTGCGGTGCATATAGTTATCCCTAAGTTTATTAACTGTCTAAATTGAAGTATAGAGCACTGAGGCTATTATTTGTAAAGAAAGATAGCTTGCAGAGATCGTCATTGATGATTAGCAGAAGGCGTGTTCATTTAGCAGAAGTGCCGAGTAGTTGAAAGCTGAGCAACTTACGTCACTTGTGAAGAGGACTTCAATTAGAAATCCGGTGCCAATAGACCTATTCAATCAGCAGAATTGCAGATTGATATAGAGGATTATTTATTCTTTTACTTTTTTGTCATGGTGAGTGATGTAAAAGTTGACTCAGGGTTCATTGAAAGATTAGGGGTTATATTAGGACTGTTTGAATAACTTTGTCTGGCAGAAATTAGACCCGGGGTAAACCTGCCAGTCACCCCAGCAGGCTCCTCTTCGAATCAGATCTCATCCAGGCGCTGATAAGAGATAAGGCTTTATCAGGCCGAGAAATTAGCCAAGGCTGCCTCTATGATTGCCTAGGACGCTTGGCATTAGGATTGGCCGCGCGCTATTTGTTGATGACTCTGCTGCTGTTGAAGCGCTAGATCCAGGGGAAGCAGGGCAAGGGGCCCTTTTGCCCAAATGGGCAGCTGATGGCTTTGCTGCCGTTGAAGCAGCTGGTTTCAGAGAGGGAGGCTCTGATCTGATGCCTAAATCAGTCGACGAGCTAGCAGCACTTGAAAATATCAGCGGGCTGCCCTGCCTTGCTGGTTATGAGGTCATCTGCGCTATTGCTACTTTTGCTACTTTTAATCAATAAGCTCTTTCTGTAATGCTTCGGCTTGTTGCTCTGCTACTCGCCGAAGATAAGCGTAGATTGCCTTGACCGCCCTTTGATCGATGCCAACAAGGCAATTAACTGTCCTCCCCACGCCCCATAACGTGCCAGCAAAGCCTAAAGTTAACAAACCGTAATACCAAGAGTTTTTGCAGTTCCTATAACATTCTTTTAAAGAGAAATTCCCTGAATCAAGGAGTTGGTCTAATGCTGCTTGACGCAGTTTTGCTTGTTTCCAATCGGCATTTGAAATTTCCAATAAAACGCTTCATGAATATTGTTTTTTTAAATGGCCTATGGGTTGTGCCAATAATGAGGCTTTATGGTACAATTTCAAGGGGTAAAGCTCTGAAGGTGAATTTTTTAGAAAAATATTTCTTAACCTTTGATAAGACATACTGAGCTCATGACGAAAAAGATTTGCCAGCGAATAAAATTCCTGTTAAATTTTACATATGAAATGCTAAATGATTAAGAATATACAAATGTTTCGCCATCAAAGTAATAGTGACATGTCTCACAATCCAAATAATCCTACAGCTCAATATACACCTCAAATTGGAATAGCAAGCAATCCCTCTTTAATCACCGATGCCACACATCATGTCATTGACAATGCTTCTTCGGAGGTTAATAGCACTGATATTAATCAACAATATTTACTATTATCTCAAACAGAACGTTCAAATATGCAGAATACTGAAACAAAATATCAATACTTTTTCCTTGAATTAAAAAAGCAACAATTAGCCCTGTTACAACAAAAACAACAATTTATTGAAAAATATATACAGCAATTAACGCAACACTATGAAAATTTTCGTGAGCTTTCAACTAAGGCGCAATCTGTAGAGATTTTGCAATCGCTCTTAACAAATATTAACTATACTTGTAGTGTTCTTAATACACAAACTATTGAGTTGCAGAGCATAAAAAAACTCATTGAAAGTCAAACGAAAAGCCAAGAAATAGAAGCTGGCCAAATATCAGAAAAACTTTTAACGCTTACCCAGGAAACCCTAAAAATACAATCATTATCCAATCCTTTACATCCCATGACAAATAGTGAGCTTCCTGCTGCTTCTCACCCAGGAATAGACATTCCCTCTACCCCTCACCTACACAGTGCATCCTCAGCTATCACTCAGCCCGAAAGCGATCATTTAGCTCTTGAAGCATCGATAGCATTAATGGCTGAGACGCAAGGCGCAGATTATTTCAATCAAGCGATGCCATTAGCCAC
>Ga0302227_10000471_pt1 | contig 35286 bp, 30 predicted proteins | sample II_Palsa_N1_1_FD_193525 | JGI IMG/M metagenome (GOLD analysis project Ga0302227, IMG submission 193525) | Peat permafrost microbial communities from Stordalen Mire near Abisko, Sweden - II_Palsa_N1_1 | ecosystem: Environmental > Terrestrial > Soil > Palsa > Peat permafrost | place: Sweden... | reverse complement strand
CAGCAGCACGTCCATCTGGCCCGGCATGCGGCCTGCTACCGGGTGAACCGCAAACTTCACCGACACGCCGCCCATCTGCAGCAGCTTGACGAATTCGTATAGCTTGCCTTGACCTTGCGAGACCGCAAGGCCGTAGCCCGGCACGATGATCACCGACGCGGCATAGCGCATCGCGATGCCGGCGTCGCCCGGCTGTGTCGGCTTGAGCTCGCCCTTGATCTTGCCCTGCTTGTGCGTGACCACGTCACCGAAATTGGTGAAAATCACATTGCTCACAGAGCGGTTCATCGCCTTGGCCATCAGCAGCGTCAACAACATACCGGCCGCGCCCACCACCATGCCTGCGATCATCAATGCAGGGTTCTGCAGCACGTAGCCTTCAATGCCTACTGCGAGGCCGGTGAAGGCGTTAAAGATCGAAATGACCACCGGCATATCGGCGCCGCCGATAGGCAGCGTCATCAGGATGCCGAGTACCAGCGCACAAGCGAAGAAAAGGTAAATCCATGTGGGCATGGCCAGGATCAACGCCGCACTGTCCGCGCTAGCGACGACGATATAGGCGCCCACAACGACCGTCAGCAGCAGCACCAGTCCATTGAAAACCTGCTGACCCTTCACGCGTACCGGCTTGTTGATGACGCCGTCGAGCTTGGCCCACGCAATCAGCGACCCGGAGAAAGACACCGCGCCGATCAACGCGCCCAGCAAGGTCATTATCAGTGCGGTTGCGCCTTGGGCCTTGTTGCCGAACAGCTCCACCGCGGCAATCGCGCCGGCTGCGCCGCCGCCCATGCCGTTGTATATCGCCACCATCTGCGGCATGGCGGTCATCGCCACCTTGCGGCCACCCCACCAGGCTACCCCGCCACCGAGCACCAAGGCGACGACGGCGAGCCCCAGGTTGACCGGCAGATTGGGCCGGGCTGCCGCGCCGACGTCAAAGGCGTACAGAAAGCTCGCGAGCACGGCCACTGCCATGCCGATCCCTGCGACGAAAATGCCCGAAGGCGCCGTCACCGGCGACGACATGCGATGCAGGCCATAGAGAAAAAGAAATGCGGCAGCGAGATCGACCGCGCCGATGCCGAGTTGGGGGATCAGGGTCAACATGGCGGCGCCCTCAATGCTTCTTTGCGTGGATGGACTTCACCGAGCCGGACTTACCATGTGCGCCGTGCCCTGCGGGATGGCCGCTCGTCCTGAACATGGCGAGCATGCGGTCGGTGACGGCATAACCGCCTGCGGCATTGCCCGCGCCGAACAGCACGGCAACGAAGCCGATGACCTGCTCCTGTACCGTACTCGCGTTCAGGAGCGCATAGATGCCGCCCACCACCACGATGCCGTGTACGAAATTCGAGCCCGACATCAACGGCGTATGCAGGATGGCCGGCACGTGTCCGATGATCACCCAGCCGGCAAATGCGGCCAGCATGAAGATGTAAATTGCGACGAAGCCGGAAATGCTGATCTGGAAGTCCATCTCTATGTCCTTGGTTCGAGCGTGTTCGTGTTCGTGCTGGTGTCGATGCCGGTGCTGATACCACTGCTCACGCGGGCGTAACAGGTGCGGCTTTCGCGGGCGGCTTTTTCGCAGCAGCAACAGGTTTCGCCGCCGCATCGCTCGCCTCTGCCTTGTTCTCGCCCGCATGGGTGAGCACCGTTTTGGCGAGAACTTCGTCGCTCCAGTCGATCTCGATGACGTTATCTTTCATGATCAACGCGAGCAGGTTGTACTGATTCTTCGCATACAGCTCACTCGCGTCCTCGCCGAGCAGCGAAGGCACGTTCAGCGGCGCGACGATCGTCACGTTGCCGATCCGCGTCGTCTCGCCAGGCCGCGTGTCTTCGCAGTTGCCGCCGCCCTCCGCCGACAGGTCGACGATCACCGAGCCGGCTTTCATGCCGGCCACTTGTGCGTGGCTGATGAGCTTGGGCGAGGCCTTACCGGGAATCGCGGCGGTCGTGATGATCAGATCGGCGCTCTGGATGTGCTTCGTCAGCACGTCCGCAACCTTGGTCTTTTCCTCGGCGCTCAGCTCACGGGCATAGCCGCCTTTGCCGCGCGCATCGATACCGGTATCGACGAAAGTGGCGCCCAGCGAGAGCGCCTGCTCCTGAGTCTCGGGCCGCACGTCATAACCTTCGACGACAGCCCCGAGCCGGTGCGCCGTTGCAATGGCCTCCAGCCCTGCTACACCGAGGCCCATCACCAGGACGTGAGCCGGTCCGATTGAGCCTGCCGCGCTGGTAATCTTGGGCACCACGCGAGCAAGATGCGTCGAGCCGAGTTGCACCGCGTAGTAGCCAGCCAGCGCGGACTGGCTCGATAGCGCGTCCATGGACTGGGCGCGCGTAATGCGTGGCACCCGCTCCATCGCGAAGCAGGTGATCTTCTTGTCGAGCAGGCGCTTCAACAGCGCGGGTTCGTTGTGCGCATAGATGAACGAAACGAGGATCGCGCCCTCCTTCATCGCGTTGACCACCTCCAGCGCGGGAGGCTGAACGGCGAGCACGACATCGGCGTCTTTGACCAATGCAGTGCGGTCCGATATGAAGGCAACGTTCTCGAACGCGGCATCGTCCAGATGAATCGCTGCGCCCGCCCCCGGCTGCATATGCAGCCGGGCACCCAGTTTGACCAGTTTCTGGACCACGGACGGCACGAGCGCCACACGGCGCTCGTGGGCCCGGGTCTCCGTCAGAACGGCGACGTTGATATACATGGCGCGCTTTCCTTGTGGCGATCAGGCCGGTGCGTCGAGGTGGGCGGTACGAACCAGCTTCGTATTGACGAACTCCTGGATGCCCATGTTGCCTAGCTCACGGCCGTAGCCGGAATCCTTGATGCCGCCAAACGGCAGTTCCGCATCGGACCAGTCGATGTTGTTGATAAACATCATCCCGGTGTCGACCCCGCTCGCAACGCGTTTGCCGCGCGCTACGTCTTCGGTGAAGACCGAACCGCCCAGGCCGAAGTCCGAGTCGTTGGCGAGCGCGATGGCTGCGGCCTCGTCCTTGACACGAAAGAATGAAACGACCGGGCCGAAGAACTCATCGCGGAAGGCCGGATTGTCAGGCTTGATGTCCGTCAGGATCGTGGTTTCCATGAACGAGCCGGGACGGTCGATACGCTTGCCGCCCATCACCAACGTGGCGCCATGTGCCACGGCATCGTCGACCTGCTTGAGCAGTTGAACGAGCGCGGCCTCGGTGGACAAGGGACCGTGCGTGGTCTTCTCGTCCATTGGATCGCCTGCCTTCAGTTCGGAGAGTGCCGACTTGAATTTGGCGAGGAATTTGTCGGCAATTGAATCGAGAACGATGAATCGCTTCGCCGCGCAGCACGTCTGGCCGGCGTTATACATGCGTCCCCACACCGCCCACGGAACGGTCTTTTCGAGGTCAGCATCGTCGAGCACGATGAACGCGTCGCTACCCCCTAGCTCCATCGAAGTCTTCTTGAGGTTCTGCCCCGCTCGCGCTGCAATGCTTCTGCCGGCCTCGACGCTGCCCGTCAAGGCCACTCCCTTGATGCGCGGGTCATCGATGATCCGCTCGGACTGTTCGTGCGAGATCAGCAGGTTGGTGTACGCCCCCTTGGGCGCGCCGGCGTCGAGCAGGAGCTTCTCGAAGGCAATCGCGCATTGCGGTACACAGCCTGCGTGCTTGACCACCAGTACGTTACCCGCCATCAGTTGCGGACCGGCAACGCGTGCAAGCTGGTAGTAGGGGAAATTCCACGGCTCCACGCAGAAGAGCACACCGAACGGGCTGTTTTCCATGTGAGCTTCACCGACTTTCGGATTCAGCTTGGTCGGTGCGAGGAACGCTTTGGCATGCTCGGCGTAGTAGGCGAGGATATCGGCGCTGAACTTCACTTCGCCGCGCGCTTCGTCGATGCGCTTGCCCATTTCGAGGGTTGCCAGTTTGGCGAATTCATCGACGTTCGTGCGCATCAGCGTAGCGGCCTTGGCCACGATTTCGGCACGCTGGGCATAGCTGGTGTGCTTCCATGTCTGAAAACAGGTCTCAGCGGCAGCGATCGATTTTTCAAGCTGCTCGTCGGTAAGCTTGTCGAAACTCTTCAGGACCTTGCCGTTGTTGGGGTTGACGCTTTGGTAAGCCATGGTGGTGCCCTCTTTAAATGGAAGTGTGCCCGAGTCCTATCGAGGAACATCAAGCGTGTACGAGATCCAAGGGTATTTGCGTTTGTTATCCTAACTATTGATCCAGATCACCTTACATGCTACGGCCGGATTTTTCGTCAGTGATATCTGGGGCGGACCACGATCAACGCGTACTTTGGCTTCCGTAGCGTCCTGGTGGGATGCTTTGATCATAGGCCTCGACTGGCCACGAACGGTAGCCTCGGAAATTACTCATAAAACGGACGAGAGCTAAACGCCACCGTGACTGGCGCGCGAAGAGGAACAGTGTCCTGGGTACACCGGACTATGCTGGATCGCCTCGCGGCTGAGGGCAGTAGAGATAGTTGAGGCAGCCGAATCGATACTGTCGACCGATTCAGTTGGCAGGAGCATTTCACTTTCGCTTTGCCACCACTCGCGAGTATCGATAGTCAGGTATCGAATCAGCCATGTCTCGTCATCGAACACAAAGTCGCGAATCTGGCCAATCGGACCGTCAACCGCCTCTATCGTGTACCCGCCCGCCTGCCTGGTGCTCAGCAAGTGGACCTTGCTATTCACGGCGTTCGTGTGAAGCGTCATGCGCTCGCGCCTCTCGGATTCGGTGAATGCTGCCGACCTGATTGCCCCTGAGGGATATTGCGAAGCAACGGGTGCATGCGCCTCTTCCCAATAGGGCTTGCAGCCGAAGTAATTGACGAGCCTGGCTTCCTGAAGCCGGGAAATCGGCTTCAGCGTGTCGATAGCTGGACTACCTAACATCTTCTGCTGATCCAGGTTCAATTTGACGACGCTCGAATCGAAATCGATCTGATGAATGCAACAGGGTGGTACCCAGATTTTTTGCCCGTATCCCCACGCCGAAGTATCGATCACGAGATAGCGCGCATACCATCTATGGACGTCGAAATAGATCTGACCGACCTTGCCCATGTCGCCATCCGGGCAGACCACGCTACACCCGAACATATCCTGTATGCTTCGCAACATGGTTCGCTATCCTTATCTTCCATTAGATGACCTACCGTGATCGCCTATAAACGTGCGAACCACTCGCCTCACCTGGCTGACTAACCGTTAGCCTGCCAAGGGTCGGCGTCTTTCAGATTGCAGCAGGCGCAATATGGTCTGTCAGGTCCGCCGGGCTTACGGCTTGATGCATGTCCAGGCTCTTCGCGTCCGAGTTTTGGAGTATGGCGTGCGCACGAGTCATCTCGTCGGCGCCCCCGTGACCGACAACGAGAAAGCCATCGGATTTCACCGCTGCTTCGTACTTGATCACACTATCCTTGGGCACACCATAGTTGAAGAGCGCAGCACCGAGTGCGGAAAGCGCGCCCACCACCACTGCGCCTTCCACCACACCTTCGATCGCGGCGGCTACCAGCACGGCCAGATGGCCCAACACGACGACAGGACCAATGACAGGAAGCGCCAGGAAGACGCCACCGAACAGCAGGCCCCAGATAGCCCCCCAAAACGCTCCGTACTTACCCCACAGTTTCATGCGATCACCGACGTTGTAGAAACCGATAATCTTCTCTTCGGTGTGGTAACCCTTGCCGACCACACTGAAATTCTTCATGTTGAAGCCACCGTCGATAAGCTTGTGCACGGCCACATTGGCCTTGAGGTGATCATCGAAGGTTGCGATCACGATGTCGTACGGGTTCATGCTGTTCCCCTTCATGGACTAACGGGTAAAAGTGCCGGCGCCTGGCTAATGCCGGTTGTGAGACTCATTCGACGTCACAAGCACCGCAGCACCCGTGAGACGACCTTCTCGCAGATCTGAAAGTGCCCTGTTTGCGTCCTTCATCGGATAGCGCGTCACCTGGACCTCAATCTTGAGCTCGCCGGCGAGACGCATAAACGCCGCGCCATCTTCTCTCGTAAGATTGGCGACCGAACAGATCCGTCGCTCCTCCCACAGGAGGTCATACGAGAACGCTGGGATCTCGCTCATATGAATTCCGCCGCAGACGATGATCCCGCCTTTGACGAGCGCTTTGAGCGCGATCGGAACCAGAGCGCCCACCGGGGCAAAGATGAGCGCGGCGTCAAGCTCTTCTGGTGGGGTATCGTCGCTGCCCCCCGCCCAATGTGCGCCGGATCGAAGCGCGAGCTGCTGTGCCGCGGCATCGCCCGGGCGCGTGAACGCGTAGATCGTGCGCCCCTGGTGGCGAGCGACCTGAGCGACGATGTGCGCGGCCGCGCCAAATCCGTAGATACCGATGCGCGCGGCGTCCCCGGCCATGTCCAGCGTGCGGTAACCAATGACACCAGCGCAAAGCAGCGGTGCCGCCTCTGCGTCCGCGTAGCCAGACGGCAAATGCAAACAGTAGCGGCTATCGGCAACGGTCTGTTCAGCATAGCCGCCGTCGATCGTGTAGCCCGTGAAACCAGGGTGGTCGCACAGGTTCTCGCGATGCTTCAGGCAGTAGCTGCAATGGCCGCACGTGTGTCCTAGCCATGGAACGCCTACCCGATCCCCGGGCTTGAATTCGTGCACACCGTCGCCTACCGCAGCGACCACACCCACTATCTCGTGACCTGGAATCAGCGGGATCTTCGGTTCGGTCAGATCGCGATCGACAACATGCAGGTCGGTGCGGCACACGCCACACGCATGAACGTCGATCAGCAACTCGCCGGCGCCTACGACAGGGTCGGCAACCCGCGTCTCCCGCAAAACGGGTGAGGTACCGTCAAACACCATGGCTAGCATGTTCAGCCTGGCTGAATTGATACATCGACAATTCTCCGGGTTATAGAAAAATTGGGCTGCAGATCCAATCGCTGGTTTTTCCGCTGGCTGTGGGTGCGACTGGATATTACGGTCCGGGAAGGAACCGTTTCCCCCATATCGAGGGTATCCCTATCGGTTCGTCTGAGATAGGGTCGGAAATTACTCAGTCGGCCTAAAGGCATTGTCCGAATTCAGGTACGCACCCGATTGAAGCTGCCCGAGCGGATATGAGGCCCGATCGCCATTGCGGCAAGCCGGAGCAGCCTTCGAACGGAACGCCTTTTAGCGGTGCATGGGCGTAACATGGTTCGATCGAAGTCCTAACCCATCGCGTTGTCTGTCCTCGGGCCAGCATGGAACACGGCAAGAAAATGATCGCGTGCCGCAATTGCGACACGCTGTTCCACAAGCGGACTCTAACTGGCCGCGGGATGATCGCATGCTGCGCGCGGTGCGGTTCGACGCTCTATGGCAGCGCCTCACGGCGGATCAATATAACGAGCGCATTGACGCTGGCGGCCCTGATCACGTTCCTGATCGCCCAGGCGTGCCCGATCCTGGAACTCGTGGCCGATGGCATCACGTCGCAAACCACCCTGATCGGCGCAATCGTGGTTTTATGGCACGAGAATATGCAGTTGGTCGCGATCTTGGTGTTCGGCTCGACCATCTTGTTTCCGCTGACGGAACTCGTCGCACTGCTCTACGTGCTGATACCCATCCGGGCGGGATATATCCCACCTGGATTCAACCGGGTGCTGAGGACGATCCAGTGGGTGAGGCCGTGGGAAATGATCGAAGTGTTCATGCTCGCTGTTCTGGTTGCGATGGTGAAGATGCTGAGTCTCGCACGCGTGATTCCCGAAATCGCATTGTTTGCATTTGGCGCGCTGACGATCATGCTTGCGATTCTCGTGAAGTTCGATTTGCAGGCCTTGTGGGAATTCGCAGACAGTCTGCATGCAGGCGAACCGACCCGCTCATCCGGCAGTGAGCCCGCAGCCGAGCCGTTGAAAGTACGGCAGCCGGCTGCCGCAATGGCAGTGACCGCGCAATCGCCGGCGACCGACCATCAAACCCGCCCGCAATATGTCACAGCGCTACAAATAGGTTTGGTCGCTTGCGGTGCATGCGCGCAGCTTGATCCGTACAGGCGTTTCATGAAACACCAGCACTGCTCGCGCTGCGACGCGGTGGTGCATCGGCGTCATCCCGATAGCCTGAGACGCACCTGGGCGCTTCTGATCGCCGCTAGCCTCCTGTATATTCCCGCGAATCTGCTACCCGTCATGCATACCGCCACATTGACGGACACGCAAGACAACACGATCATGAGCGGGGTCATCTATTTCTGGACATCGGGAGAATGGCCGCTCGCCCTGATCGTACTCGTCGCCAGCATCGTGGTGCCGGTGTTGAAAATTTCCGTGCTGGCGCTGCTCCTGATCACTGCGCGGCGTCGTTCAAGCTGGCGTCCGCACGAACGCACCGCGCTGTACCGGATCATCCAACGCATTGGACGCTGGTCGATGCTCGACGTGTTTGTCGTCACGTTGACGGTCGCGCTGGTGCGCTTCCAGTCGTTCGCCGAGGTCACGGCCGGCCCGGGCGTGATCGCATTTGGCTCGGTGGTGATTCTCACCCTGCTTGCCGCGAGGCAATTCGACCCGCGGCTCATCTGGGACGGTGTCGAGTCATGACCGTTTGACGGTGGCAGGTTGGGACATTGCATCCACCACGGGCGGCTCGCCCGCATCCGTCCAGGAAGCCGCCAGCGCCAGGCGCGCCAACGCGGGAAGCGACTTCGAGGCGGTCTTCTTCATGATCGACGCGCGATGGTTTTCAACCGTGCGCTGGCTAATGGCCAGGTTCGCGGCAATGATTTTGCTCGGGTGGCCTGCGAGCACCATCTCCATGATCTGCCGCTGACGCGCTGTCAGGCTCGCGATATGGTCCGCCGCACTCTCCCGCCAGGATGCCAGCTTGCTGGCGTCCTGCGATTGACCGAATGCACGTTCGATACTTTCGAGCAACTCGGTTCGTCCGATCGGCTTCTCGATGTAGTCGGAGGCACCCGCCTTCACGGCCTGCACCACCATCTGCACATCACTGTTGCCTGTAATCATGATGGTAGGCAACGCGCGCCCCGCCTTGCTTAAGGTGTTCAGCAATTCGATGCCGCCCATCGCGGGCAGATGGGCATCCAGAATGAGGCAGCCACGGCGCCCGGGTCGCCAGGCGTCGAGAAACCCCTCACACGTGGCGAAGTCCTCGACCCGCATCCCCTCGGCCTCAAGCACACTGCGAATCGCATCACGCACGTGATTGTCATCGTCGACCACGAAGATAACCTGCGGCGATTCGCTGATGTCCGTGGTCTCCCCAGGATGGAGCGCCGCCAAGTTTGATGCAGCGTGCGACGTTGCCAAAAGACGCTGGATCACGCGAGCCAGATCCTCGAACCTCACCGGCTTGATAAGCTGCTCACAATTCTGCTGCGCGACGACACGCAACGTCTCGGTCGAGATATCGCCGGTCAGGATGATCGCCGGGAGCTCACGATGAAGCTTTTCCCGCACTTTCTCGACCATCTGCAGCCCATCCATGCCGCGGGGCAGGTTGTAGTCTGCAACAACCAGGTCCGGGCGGACGGTCTCTTGCGCTAACCACTCGAGTGCCGCGATGCCATCCGGTGCCGTAACCGGGTGATGGCCTTCGTCCCTGAGCAGCATCTCCATCGCGTCGCGCACCTCGGGATCGTCTTCGACCATCAGGATCACGCCGGAGCGATGCAAATCTTCAGACAGCGCATGGTCGATATTCTGCGGCGCAGGATCCGGTTGAGATTGCTCCCCGGGCGGTGCGAGCTTGACCTCGATGGAGAATCCCGACCCTCTTCCGGGTTCCGAGCGTACACGTAACGGGTGCTCCAGTAATGCCGCCAGGCGTTGGACAATTGACAGGCCCAGACCCAATCCGCGGCTCCGTTCGCGCGCAGGGTTATCAAGCTGGTGGTACTCCAGGAACACCGACTGCAAATCCTCTTTGGGAATACCCACACCGCTATCCCAGACCTCGATGCTCAGCGTACCTTCGTGACGGCGGCAACCCAGTAAAACCTTGCCGTGTATCGTGTATTTGAATGCGTTCGAGAGCAGGTTGCGAATCATCTGCTCAAGCAGACGCGGATCGCTGCGTATCGTCAGATCGCAGGGTACAACGTGCAGCGCAAGCCCTTGCGCCTGAGCGTGATAAGCAAACTCCTGCTTGAGCCGCCCCAGCAGATCGCCGATACGGAAACTGACGATTTCCGCGTGGACGGTACCCGCCTCGATCTGGTTGATGTCGAGCAGCGTGTTCAACATACCGGACATGGCGCCCAGGGTTTCGTCGAACCGTCCCAGCAGCGCGTGTGCCTTGTCGCTTGTCACGGTCTTTTTTAGCAGTCCCTGCAGCAGGGTCAGCGTTTGTAGCGGCTGGCGCAGGTCATGGCTCGCGGCGGCAAGAAATCTGGATTTGGACGCGTTCGCCAGCTCCGCCTGCCGCGTGACCAACGCGAGCGCCTTTGCGGTCTGCTTGCTCTCGGTGATATCCGTGAAGGTGATCACCACCCCCGCGACGTCGTCGTCCTGGGTCCGGTAGGGCAGGATCCGGCGGATGAACCAGACGTCGAGCTCGGTTTCGACTTCGCGCTCGATCGGTGCAAGACTGCGCAGCACCGTCCTGGCATCGGTGAGAAGCGCATCGTCGGCAGCCAGCGCATTCAGATCGGAGAGTGGCCGGCCGATATCGCCGGGAATCAGCTTGAATAACATCCGCGTGGCGGGTGTGAAAAAGCGGATATTCAGGCGCGGGTCGAGAAAAAGCGTCGCAACGTCCGTGCTATACAGGACGTTCTGCAAGTCGTTGGAGGTGGTCCGCTGCCGCTCGAGCGTTTCCTGTAGCTGGCCGTTCAGCGCCGTCAGTTCCTCGTTGAGCGACTGCAACTCCTCTTTCGAGGTCAGCAATTCCTCGTTGGTGGACTGATACTCCTCGTTGACGGACGAGGCCTCTTCGTTGATCGCCTTTTGCTCGTCACTGGACATTTCGAGGCTGCGTATCGCACCTTGCAACTCGGCGCGCGTGGCATCGAGTTCCTGCTCCAGCTCGGCGATACGCGGCAGGTCCTGCGGCTCGCTGGCACGCCCTGGTTTCTTCGAGTTCCTGGGTTCGTCGACGAAGCAGATCAGCAACAGTGGCTCGCCGTCGCTCATCACCGGCTGAACCTCAATGCTAAACGACATCGACTTGCCGTCGACGTCCACCTTTGCGCCTGCCGCAACAACGCGCCGGTTCTCCTGGGTCGCCTGCTGGATTGCCGAACGCAGCCTCGTACGCACGCCCAGGCGCGCCATGGCGAGCAGGTCGTAATTAGGTTGTCCGGGCGCGACGCTCAGATAGCGATCGGTTGGGCCCAGCAGGTAGAGGCACTCATGGTTCCGGTTGATCAGGACCGTGGCAGGCGCGTGCTGCTCGATCACGAGGCGCCGGCACAGCTCGGCCAAGGCGGCGTGCCCGATGCCAGGGGGTCCTGCTCCTGGCGGGCCGACGCCCCGCGCCCCACCCGCAGCACGCGCCAGGAAGCCGAATTCGCCGGGGCGACCGTGGCCGATGTGCCGATAGACGCGCGCCGAACGCGAAACGACCTCGAACCGGTCGTCGACGTGACCCGGGGTCTCGGAATTGCCAAGCAGCAGAACACCCCCTTCGCGAAGGGCGAAATGAAACAGCGAGATCACCTTGTCCTGAGCTTCGGCGAGCAAATAGATCAGCAGATTACGACAGGAGACGAGATCGAGACGCGAGAACGGCGGATCGGCGAGCACATCCTGAACCGTAAATACGACCGCTGCGCGCAACTCCGGCAATACCCGGTAGCCGTTTTCGTCCTTTGAAAAGAACCGGCTTAGACGTGCCTGGGAGACATCGGCTTCGATCGCTTGCGGGTAGAGACCCTCACGGGCCCGCGCTATCGCGTCGGGATCGACATCCGAAGCGAAGACCTGCAGCTTGAGGTTGCTCCCGGCTGTCGCAATCTGCTCGAGAAACAGGATGGTAAGCGAATAGGTTTCCTCTCCCGTGCTGCAACCGGCTGTCCAGATACGCAGCGGCTGGTCGGCGGGACGACCGGAGATCAGATCCGGAATGATTGCTTCGCTGAGAAAATCGTACACCTTCGGATCCCGAAAGAATCGGGTCACGTTGATCAGCAGATCCTTGGCGAGCAGGTCGCATTCGTGTGGCGCGCTCTCGAGAATGTCGAGATAGTGTGCCATGTCACGAACGTCGATGCCTTCCATGCCCATGCGCCGCTCGATTCGCCGCTCCAGCGTACCCGGCTTGTAGAGCGTGAAGTCGTGAGCGGTCTTGCTGCGCAGAAGCTTGACGATCTGGCTTACGGTATCTCGAGGACTCACCGCATCCTGTTGAATACTTTGTAAAACCGGATTCTCGTGCAACCGCGCGAATAGCCTGTGTTCGTCGTATTGCATCAAAGCCCCGGCGATCGCGGCCACCGGCAGCACCCGATCAACCTCCCCTGTCGCAATCGCGTTGCGCGGCATGCCGTCATAGCCGGCCTCGTCGGGATCCTGCGCGATCACGAACCCTCCCGACTGTTTCACGGCCCTCACGCCGATACTTCCATCCGCGCCCGTGCCGGAAAGGACCACGCAGACCGCGCGTGGACCATATTCCTTCGCGAGCGACTGCAGCAGAAAATCGAACGGCAAACGCGCGCCGTGCGGTGCTCCGGGTGTCGTAAGCTGCAAGGCCCCGTCACGCACCGCGAGATAACGCCCGGGCGGAATGATGTAAAGGTGTTCGTCCTCCAGCAGCATCCCATCGGTGGCCTGAAGCACGGTCATCGACGTGTGGTCCGCAATCAGTTCCACCATCAAGCTCTCGTGGTCTGGGTCGAGGTGCTGGACCAGGATATACGCCATCCCCGTCGCCGCGGGCAGCGCATCCACAAGTTTGCGGCAAGCGTCGAGGCCGCCAGCCGACGCGCCTATGCCTACGACAGTGAAGTTGACGGCAGCCTGATGGGGCGCGCGAACCGGCACAGAAAGCTGCGTGCCTGCGCTCCCATCCGCTTCGGAGATGCGAATGTCTGACATTGTATGAACGCTCTGGACAATCCAGCGGATTCGGGATCGAGGCAAGGCACGCGATTTTTCCTGATACAAGGGCTAAAACCGGTGCCTGCTCCAATTGAAGGGAGATGCAGAGCGTCACTCGCTCATCGGGATGCGATGTTGGCGGCTTCGAACATCTGCAAGCGCTTATATTCGCGTCCAATCCACAGCCCACCATGCGCTGTCGACCATGCGAACCGATTGACCCAGATCAAACCGTTGCTGGATCTCGAAAGGTTCTCAACACAGCTTGTCCTGCACTCAGACTTCCGGCCGGCCATGACAGCTGGCGCGCTGTCCAGCCTAACCGCCTTTTGTGGCGAATTGCCTCGCGAGACTCGCCCAAATGGCCTGGCTGCCTGCAGCGCGGCAGTTTATTGTTGCACGCCGAATGCGATGTGTCTGTACGGTATCAGTCAATGCCCTTAAAACCGGTACGCAACCGTACCGACTTCCAGCCACACCGCGAGCAATCTATGGATGGGCGACCCGAGCCACGTTGAGCCTGAGCGCGCCCCACCTCGAAAAGAAAGGGGAACATACATGAAAAACCAACCACGCGTATGGATACTGATGGCGCTTTTGCTGGTTGTTGGTCTGAGCGCGTGCATTCTGGTGCCGGTTGGCGGTGACGGCGATCACCACGGCGACTATCACTCGGATCACGGTCAATATTAGGCGCGTACGGTTACGTCACGTCCCAACGCAAGGTTCGGCCGCCATCTGGGGCGCCCGTCCCCATCCTTCGATTTTTGGTTTTACGACAGCCTGTTGCTGCGGTGAGGTAGACGGCCTAACCATGAGCGAAAGAGTCGCCCATGATCTCGTCGCGTTCGGCTGCGTCGGACAGCAGGAACTCTTTCCTCGCCTCATCCACTACGTGCCGTACGTACGCGCTATAGCCAGCGCGACCTACCGTTTCAATATCCCAGTTACATGCGTCAGCATCCGGTGCATGCGCTTTGGGCAACGGCAAAGAGACTTCCCAAGGATAGCCGGACGCCGGCGGCTTCAGCAGTACTCGCCTATGGACTTCCTGCTGGATCTGCCTGGCAGTGAGCATCTTTCTGAACATGGCGACCTCCCTGGGTCAATGTGTGGTCGGGTGTCTGTTGACGACCCACCGGTAGCCGGCGTGACGTCAGTCGCCCTGCACAAACGGTTCGTCTACGCCCGCTGCACCCGCTTCCGTGGTGATGACCCGATACAGTTCGGCAAACCGCTCGTCTACCGTAGCATCGAAGAGCGGATCAGGCTGCCCATACGCACCTGAGCTTTCGATCTCATCCCACTCCGCGCCGCCGAGGTTTTTCTCCGCGGCGGGGAACAGCGTCAATTCCTCGATGACCATGTTGTGCCGTAGCCGCTCAGCGTAAAGCCGGACGCGGCTATCGACGAGCTCCTGCGACATGTTTTCGCCTCGCACCGCGGACTCCAGATCCCGCAACAGATCACGACCGTCCCGGATCAGGATTTGATGCTGGGACTCGATTTCCTGACCGAGTTCAACTGACAAGGCTCTCTTTGCCAGCAGCTTCTCGACCATGCGGTCTTCGATCACATGATGCGCAAGATCGGCGAAGCGTGTCAAATAGCACAGCGCGTCGACCAGCAACGCAATATTCGGCGCTGTCGCATCCGTGCGCTGGCACGATTGAAGATTGAGCAGGCTTACCAGGCGCGCAAGCCTGACGTGGTCCGCTTGAAGTTTCTCGATGATGACGCGCATGGTATCCACTCCCTGCTCTCAAAACACTGGAGGCATCGCTTCGGTCACGACGCACTGCCTCTGCAAAAGTCATCGGACGGCGAGTTTCACCTCCGGTGGCGTCGCCCAGGTGCCGCGACGAACGTGATGAATGATGAGCGGAATGCCCCCGAACAGCACAATGCCGAGCACGACCAGACCGACATAGAGAGCCGGCGAACCGACCGGCAACTGATCGGGCGGGAAGAACGACACGATGAAGCTGAAAATCACGCCAACCAATCCTATGCCTGCGGTCAACCACATACCGACGATTCCGCCAGGCACCTTGAACGGTCGTTGCAGTTCCGGCTGCGAATAGCGGAGCTTGATCGCTGCCGCATACATAAACATGTACGCAATCAGGTAGAGCGCGATCGTCATCGCCGAGATCAGAAAGAACGCAACGGACACATCGCGTATGACGAAGTAGAAGCACGAAATGACCGTCACTATCAGACCCTGGATGAGCAGGATGTGAGTCGGCATTCCCTTGCTGTTTCTGGCCTGCAGGATCGGCGGCAATTCGCCCTCATGGGCCGTTTCAAGCAAGCCGCGCGACGGACTCCCAAGCCATGCGAGCACGCCGCTTATCGCGCCGATCCCGACCAGCAGGGAAAGCGCGGAGACCGCCCAGCCCATATGCCAGATATCCGTGATAACCGCGCCGAACGCGTCAAACACGCCGGACTGAAGCGAGATTTTTTCGTAAGGCAAAATCGCCGCGATCGGCAACGCTCCGAGCGCGAAGATAAGCACCGAAATCACCGCGCCGATCCCGATTGCGGCCGGATATCCCCGACTCGGGCTGCGCATCTCCATCACGTGGACAGCCTGAACTTCGACGCCCGCGAAGAGCAACACGATACCGGCCAAAAACGCGATGGTGCCGAAGCCATGAATCGACGGCCAGAACCGCGCATGACCGTTCTGCGACAGAGTTGATTCGCTCAGATGCTGCCAGCCGAGCGGATGGCCCGTGCCGATCCAGTAGCCCAGCAACACAAGCAACACCAGACCCGGCACGATCGTGCCGATAACGAAGGTCCAGTTGGCGATTCTCGCGAATACCTCAACGCCCTGCAGCACGATCCATGTGGCGAGCCAATAAAAAACAATACAAAAAAGCCCGACATAGATACCGTTGGTTGCAAGCGCCGGCCGGCCCACGGTATAGGCGATCGCAGCCGCGCCAAACGTGAGCGCGACCGGATACCAGACCACGTTCTGAATCCACTGCAACCAGATTGCGAGGAAACCCCAACGGTTACCAAAGGCCTGCCCCACCCATGTATAGATGCCACCGCGCCGGTCTGCAAACGCGCCACCTAACTCGGCGGAAATGAGAGACGCCGGAATCAGATAAAAAATCACCGTGAAAGCGAGGTACGCAAACATCGTCATCTCTTCTTTGGCGAGCAGCGGCAAGCCGCGCAGGCTGGTCACCACGGCGGCCGCCGTCATCAAGCCGACCGATGTGACGCTAAGGTATTTACCGCTTTTAGCAGTCGTAGCCATCATGTACTCCCTGTTTTGTCAGCTCGCGGCGTCAATCGTGGTGGAAGCTCGGTCCTGCAGTCGAATGCTTCACCGGGTTTTCCTGCAGATGGCTCAGAGCGCGTTTGATGTCCGCGAGCAACAACGCGGCCATGTCGCGCGTGACGCCCCGCCGGATCAGGACACGCTGTACGATCGTTTCTTCGCGGTTGCGCGGCAGCTTGTACGATGCGATCTGCCAGCCACGCATTCGAACGTGCTGCGTCAGGTCGAAGAGCGTGAAACCGGCTGTTTCCGGATTCTTCAGCTTGTAGCAAACCGCGGGTAACGCACCCCGGCCGTCGTAGACCAGTTCGAGCATGTCGATCTTCGCTATGCCATCCGCGAGCGCCTGTGCGGTATCGGCGCATTCCTGCTGGATATGCCGGTAGCCTTCGTGGCCAAGTCGCAGCAGCATGTAGTACTGCGCGATAATTTCACCCGCTGGCCTGGAGAAATTGAGCGCGAAGGTCGGCATGTTGCCGCCGAGATAGTCGACATTGAAAATCAGCTCTTCCGGTAAATCCTTCGTGCTGCGCCATACTATCCACCCCACACCGAGCGGGGCCAGCCCGTATTTGTGACCGGATGCGTTGATCGACTTGACACGGTCGATGGTGAAGTCCCACTCGAGATCAGGCTGGATGAAAGGCGCCACGAACCCGCCGCTGGCCGCGTCGACGTGAATGGGAATGTCCAGATCGACACTGCGTTGCAGATTGTCCAGTGCATTCGCCAGCGCTTTCACGGGCTCGTACACACCGGTGAACGTAACGCCAAGCGTGGCGACGACACCAATCGTATTCTCGTCGCAGTACTCTGCCAGTTGCTCAGGTTGCAGGCCGAGCGAGTCACCGCTCAGCGGCACCTGGCGAATCTCCACGTCGAAATAGCGGGCGAATTTTTCCCAACAGACCTGCACGGGTCCGCAGACGAAATTGGGCTTGCCGGTGGGCTTGCCCTGCGCTTCGCGCCGTTTCTTCCATTGCCATTTCAGCGCGAGGCCACCGAGCATGCAAGCCTCACTCGAGCCCGTCGTGGAACAACCAGTGGTTTCCCAGGAACGCGGTGCATGCCACAGATCGGCGAGCATATGCACACAGCGCTGCTCGATTTCGGCGGTCTGTGGGTACTCGTCCTTGTCGATCATGTTCTTGTCGATCGACAGGTCCATCAGATGGCGCACTTCGTCGTCGGCGTAGGTCGTACAGAATGTCGCGAGGTTCTGGCGGGAATTGCCGTCCATCAGCAATTCGTCGCGCACCAGATCGAAAACGGCGCGCGGATCGGAAGAGTTTTTTGGAATGCGGTACTTGGGCAGTGATGCACCCGAAATCGTCGCCGCATATTCATCTGCAACAGCATCCGCTGTTTTCGAGGCGGGCTTCAGAAACGTCATGGGGTGTTACTCCTGATATGGAACGGCATGCAAACGACTCTAGGCTCGCGCGCTGCTATTCCGTTGACCTAGATCAACCAATAGGGAAGCTCGTGGCGTTATCGAACCGTCGCCAACCGCTTGCCCGATCAGATCGACCAACCGTCCGCAGCCGCATTGCGCCAACTGATCGGCTGGCGCGTCGCCAATGTGGCTTTGGTTAGTCCAGATCTGCGTGAGGCCGTCCTCGTTGTCCATGATGAGTTCCCGACGGTGCGCGGCGAGTCGCGTATCATCGACGACTTCTGCATGCGCTTCGTCCGTTCAGGATCGCGCCTTCTCACGCTGAGCCAGCGAATCATCACCGAGGCAACGCTCGCATGTCCGGTCACGCCAAGCTTCCCGCCCCTGACGCGGCGAACCGGTCCGCGCCGGAGATCGCTCCCAACCGCCGACCGGTGCTCGTTGCCGCGGTGACATTCGTGATGGCGATGGCCGTCGCTGTCGGCGCGGCGAGCCTTGTCCGCGGCCATCTGCAGCATGCCGCACACGCGCACTTCGAGTTGCGCACGCAACGCGTCATGGCGGACCTGCGCGACGAATTCCGGGCCTGCGAGCAGGTGATGCTCGGTGCGAGCGGTCTGTTCGCCGATGTCTCGCCACCCGGGGCCGTCACACCTGAGATCTGGTCCCGTTACGTGGCTCAACTCGATCTGGCCGACACCTTGGCCTCGGCCCGAGCGCTCGGGTACGCCGATGCGCCCCACCCCACCGCGCTGGGCGCGTCCGGGTCGCTTGTCGCGCCCGTCAGGCTGATGTGGCCGAAGTTCGCCGATGCGGCGCGCCCCGATCGCGACCTCGGAGCCGATGCAACTGCGCGCGCGGTGCTCCTGCGCGCCGCCGACTCCGCACAGGTCTCACTCTACGTGCACGCTGGTGAGCAACAGGCGCCTCAGGGCAATGAGCGCGCCACGCTCGATCTGTATTTGCCGGTGTATGCGGGCGGATCCGTGCCGCTGTCTCGCGAAGCGCGGCGCGCAGCGATCTCGGGATTCGTGGTTGCCGTGCTCGATACCGGGCAACTTTTCGGCGACATCGTCATGCGTGACCCACGCCTTGCACTACGCGTCACGGTGGGCAATGCGGGTGCACCAATGCCATTGTTCGCCACGGACACGCCATCGGACGATGCCACCGACGCCCCGCCGCTGTTCCACAAGACAGACACGCTGACTGTCGGCGGTGAAACGCTAACGCTGTCCTACAGCACCAGCGACGCCGCTCTGAGCGCCATTCCCGATTACAGCAGCAACGCGGTCCTCGCCGCCGGAACACTCGCGGCGATCTTTCTCGCCGGCATCGCCTTCCTGCTCGCCCGCCGTGCGGCAGGCACATCGGCGGAAACCAGCCGGGCGAGCTCCCAATCGACGCTCAACGAAGCCCGCATGATGGGCATTATCAGGTCGTCGATGGAGGCGATCATCACCGTCGATGAAGCGCAGCGCATCGTGATCTTCAATCCGATGGCAGAGCGCATATTCGGCTGCTCCGCGATGGACGCCATCGGCGCGCCGCTAGTACGCTTCATCCCGGAACGCTTTCGCAGTGCCCACGAAAAACATGTCGAGCAGTTCGGCGTGACAGGCGTCTCGGAGCGCCAGATGGGCCGGCAGCGTGTCCTGTTCGGGCTGCGGGCAAACGGCGAAGAATTTCCAATTGAAGCGTCGATCTCGCAGATTCTCGACGCGAACGGCAAGCTGTACACGGTGGTACTGCGCGACGTCACCGAGCGCGTCAAGGCCGATAACGCGCTAAAGGCGTCGCGCGAGGACCTGCGCGAACTGTCGGCGAATCTGCAAAACGTGCGCGAGGAAGAGAAAGCCCGTATCGCCCGCGAATTGCACGACGACCTGGGCCAGCAGTTGACCGCCCTAAAGATGGATCTATCGTCTGTCGAACTGGCGCTCGACGCCCTGCCCGCGGGCGGTCCCGAAGTACGCACCCAGTTGCGCGGCATGCGCCGTCTGATCGACGCGACCGTTGCGTCGGTACGGCGCATCGCGGCGGACCTGCGGCCTGTGATGCTCGACGACCTCGGTCTCGTGCCCGCGATCGAATGGCTCGCGAACGACTTCACGAACCGCTATGGTATTGACATCGAACGTCAGATCGAGCCCGGCGACATCGTGTTTACCCGTAATGGCGCCACCACCCTGTTCCGGATCGTCCAGGAGGCGCTCACCAATGTCGCGAGGCACGCGGACGCGACACTCGTCACGCTGGTTTTACGCATCGAAGGCAAACAATGCATCCTGCGGATAGAGGACAATGGTCGGGGTACCGTCGAACCGGATGGCCGAAATGGCAAGTCGTTTGGATTGCTCGGCATTCGCGAGCGCGCGCATATGCTCGGCGGTTCGATCGCAATTGAAACGGCGGCCGCGCGCGGCTTTGCAATCACCGCCGTTTTCCCGCTGCATTCGATCCGACAGGATGAGACACTCCCATGACCCGCGTGCTACTGGCCGATGACCATGCGCTGGTGCGCGACGGCCTGCGCCACATCCTCAAGAGCGCAAGCGGTTTCGAGGTCGCGGGCGAAGCCAGCGATAGCACAAGCACCATTGCACTCGTCCGCTCGAGTGCGGCGGACGTGCTGGTCCTCGACCTGTCGATGCCCGGGCGCAATGGCATTGAACTCATCAGACAGATCAAGGACGAAAAGCCCACGCTGCGCGTGCTGGTACTGACCATGCATGCAGAACAGCAATATGCCGTGCGTGCCTTCAAGGCAGGCGCGTCGGGCTATCTGACCAAGGAAAGCGCCAGTGCGGAGCTGGTGGCGGCGGTCACAAAAGTGGCCGCTGGCGGCGTCTACGTGAGCCTCGCGATGGCGGAGCGCTTCGCACAGAGCCTGAACGAACCCGTCGATACCCTGCCGCACCAGCGGCTCTCCGACCGCGAATTCGACGTATTCCGGCGCATTGCCGTTGGCCAGACCATCTCGGAGATCGCGCAGGAACTCTGCGTCAGCGCTAAAACGGTCAGCACCTACAAAACCCGCATCCTTGAAAAAATGCAGATGCCGCACGACACGGCGCTCGTGCGTTACGCGATCCGCCACAAACTCTTCGACGAAAACGACGAACTCTGATTCCACCGCTGCGGCGCCCGTAAAGGGTCGCAGACTTGAAGTGGGACATGTGGCACGTCATCCGACCGAGGAAGTCGTGTAGGCAAACCCCTACACGACTTCCATCTCGCCTACCCGAACCTCATTCGCCGCCGATATTTTTTCGAGATGGTGCAGCCGATACTGGCTGTCATGAACCCGAAAACGCTGGTGCCATGCTGAAAGTCTTCCTCGTTGAAGATTCGTCGCCGGTCCGCCTGCGACTCGCCGCCCTGATAAAGCCGATTGCCGAAGCCAACGTGGTCGGCGAAGCCGAGGACACCGACAGCGCGTTGACAGGCATTGCAAACAGCGGCGCCGACCTGGTGATCGTCGATCTGCGCCTGGCTGGAAGCGACGGCCTGGAGCTGGTCAGCCATCTTTCGCACGGTACCCGCAAGGTGATCACGATCGTGCTGACCAACTACTCGACCCAGGCTTTTCGCGCAGCCAGTTTCGCCGCGGGCGCCGATTACTTTTTCGACAAGACGAGCGAGTTCGACCTCGCGCGAGACACGATTGCGCACATTGCCCGCGCGCGCTCAGACAACATCATCGAATGAACCGGAGGTCAGCATGTTCAATGCAGCCCAATACGGGGACGATAGCGTGGACGACACGACTCTCGCGCTACCACCGCGGCCGTCCGCCGCGTCTTTTGCCTTGTCTGTTCCGAAGCGCTCCGGAAACGCCTGTTCGAACTGTCCGGTCCGCGCAACGTGCATGCCTGAGACCCTGACACCGTCCGAACTGGCCCGGCTCGACTCGAGCATCTGCTCGACGCGGACGATCAGGCGCGGTGAATCGCTGTATCGCGCAAACGATACTTTCCAGAGCGTCTATGCACTACGGTCGGGCTCGTTCAAGACTGTCGTCATGCATCGCGATGGCCGCGAGCAGGTCACGGGTTTTAACCTCGCCGGCGAGATGCTCGGTCTCGATGGCTTTCATACCGACCGCCACAGCTGTGACGCCATCGAGCTGGAAGACAGCAGCGTGTGCATCATCCCGTTCAGCGTGCTCGAGGGCCTCTGTCACGAGATGAAGGCGATGCAGCAGCATGTGCACCGGATGATGAGCGGCGAAATCGTTCGCGAGTCCGGTCTGATGATGCTGCTCGGCACAATGACGGCGGAACAGCGGGTCGCCGCGTTCCTGCTCAACCTGTCGCAACGCCTGAAAACACGCGGCTACTCCGCGGCCGAATTCAATCTGCGGATGACGCGCGAAGAAATGGGCAGTTATCTCGGGATGAAGCTCGAAACGGTGAGCCGCATGTTTTCGAAGCTGCACAAAGACGAACTGGTCGAAACGCACGGCAAGCAGATCCGGATCGTCGATTTCGAAGGACTGGCACTCATTTGATGCGCAACGCGAGGGGTCGTTGACCTGCATCAAGAGCTCAATCGAATAGAGATTCATAGTCGTTTCATCGCGACGCCGTGCATCCATCAAGCGAGGAGACCATGTCTACTATCGAATCGACCCAACCGGACAACGCCGTTGGTGATACGCTGCCGCTCATTTTGCCTTCGCGTCACGCCTCCATAGACGGCATCGACGCTTACCGTGCGCTGGTCGCTGAAGCGAACGAGAATCACGAAGCATTCTGGGCCCGTCTCGCCCGGGAACATCTGAGCTGGCGCCGGCCGTTCACGCAGATTCTCGACGACACCAATCCGCCGTTCTACAAGTGGTTCGAAGACGGTGAACTGAACGCGTCGTACAACTGTCTTGACCGCAATCTCGCCAACGGAAACGCGAACAAAACCGCCATTGTCTTTGAAGCGGACGACGGTACCGTCACTACCATCAACTATCAGGCGCTTTATCATCGCGTTTGCCGCCTCGCCAACGCGCTGCGGGCAAAGGGTGTGAAGAAAGGCGACCGGGTCATCATCTATCTGCCGATGTCGATCGAAGGTGTCGTCGCGATGCAGGCGTGCGCCCGTATCGGCTCGCCGCATTCGGTCGTGTTCGGCGGTTTCTCCGCGAAGTCGCTCCATGAGAGGATGGTCAATCTCGGCGCAATGGCGATTATCACGGCGGACGAACAGGTGCGCGCAGGCAAGACCCTGCCGCTCAAGACCATCGTGGACGAAGCGCTCGGCATGGATGGTACCGATGCGATCAAGACGGTCATCATTTACCGACGTACCGGCGGACGGATCCCGTGGATCGCCGGGCGCGACGCGTGGCTGCACGAACTGGAACAGCGCCAGCCGGATACCTGCGAACCGGAATGGGTCGGCGCGGAGCATCCTCTGTTCGTGCTGTACACCTCCGGTTCGACGGGTTCGCCGAAAGGCATTCAGCACAGCACCGGCGGCTATCTGTTGTGGGCGGCCGTGACAATGAAATGGACCTTCGACATCAAACCGGACGACGTCTTCTGGTGTACCGCCGACATTGGCTGGATCACTGGCCACACCTATATCTGCTATGGCCCGACCGCTGTCGGGGCCACTCAGGTGATGTTCGAGGGCGTGCCGACCTATCCGAATGCAGGCCGCTTCTGGGAGATGATCCAGCGCCACAAGGTGACGATCTTCTATACGGCGCCGACAGCCATCCGCTCCCTCATCAAGACCGCGCAAGCGAACGAAGCCGTCCACCCCCGCAGCTTCGATCTGAGTACGCTGCGCATTCTTGGCACCGTCGGCGAATCGATCAACCCGAGCGCGTGGACGTGGTTTGCGCAACATGTTGGCCGCAACCGGTGTCCGGTGCTGGACACCTTCTGGCAGACCGAAAGCGGCGGCCACATGATTACTCCGTTGCCTGGTGCGACGCCGCTCGTGCCGGGATCGTGCACGTTGCCGCTTCCAGGTATAGACGCCGCCATCGTCGACGAAGCCGGCCATGAAGTGCCGAACGGTCAGGCCGGCATTCTCGTCATCAGGAAGCCATGGCCCTCGATGATGCGAACCGTCTGGGGTGACCCAGAGCGCTTTCGCACCGGCTACTACCCCGACGAACTCGGAGGTCAGCTCTACCTTGCCGGCGACGGCGCAATACGCGATCCCGAGAGCGGCTATTTCACGATCACGGGGCGCGTCGACGATGTGCTGAACGTGTCGGGACACCGGATGGGCACGATGGAAATCGAGTCCGCGCTCGCGGCCTGCCCGCTGGTCGCTGAAGCGGCGGTGGTGGGTCGCCCGGACGAAACATTCGGCGAAGCCATCGTCGCGTTTGTCGTGTTGAAAGGCACGCGTCCGGAAGGTGCAGAAGCAAAACGGGTCGCGGCCGAATTGCGCGCATGGGTCGGCAAGGAAATCGGCCCGATTGCGAAGCCGAAAGAGATCCGCTTTGGCGACGCCATGCCGAAAACGCGCTCCGGCAAGATCGTGCGCCGGTTGTTACGTTCGGTAGCGAAAGGCGAAGCACTCGCGCAAGACATCTCCACGGTCGAAAATCCCGCTGTCGTCGCGCAGTTTGCCGATCCGTCCTGAAGACAGGCATGCGCGATCTTCCTCCTCCTGTCGCCGCGCGTCTGATGTATCCGGACGCGCGGCGCTCCGGTCCATTTCTGCCCTGCTGCAGGAGACCTTCATCACGAATACGAAGACACTCAATCCCGGACTGGTGTCGGGCAAACGCGGTCGGGCGGGCAACCATCAATTGCCCGATGGAATGGCTCGACGCTCGCTGGCCATCATCCGCGAGCGCTACGCCGATTTTGGGCCGACGCTGTACGGCGGCGAACCGGAAGCTCGTTCACCGGTATATCGACGTGTGGGAGTATCCGGACGGGCGCATCGAGGTCAGGCCGGATGGTACTGCCCTTCCCTGCGTCCCTTATGACCGGCTCGCCGTGATCGGTCACGGTGAGGTGATCGATCACAACCTGACGGCGATCGGCAGCACCCAACCCTAGAAGCCGCCCGCATGCGAGGCACGACCGACCGATCTGCCGTCAACTGCGGACATTTCGACGCTGATCGATAGATCACTACCGGACACCAGTCATCGTTTCGCTCAGCGCCCACAACCGTTCAGCCGCGTCCTGATCGATGGCCCAAGGCAACACACCGTCAAGCGTTGCATGATTCGCAGTTACCGCAGCGGCAATATCCGAGTTTTCGCAGTAGACGCCCCCCATTGCGTCGAGCGCCGGATTCGTCGCACACCATACCGTCGTCGCGGCGCCCTGCTGGACGGTTTTATAAAACGCGCGCTGCTCTTCCGGTATTTCGCCGTCCCTGTTCCGATAGCCAAGCGCCTGGAGCTCTTCCATGGTGATGAAACGCTGCAGGCCCGTCTCAATTCGGCCTGGATGCACCGCAAACGCTCGAACCCCGTGAGACTCACCACGGCGGTCAAGCGCGACCGTGAACAGCACGCCAGCGGTTTTGGACTGCGCGTACGCAATCCACTTGTCATAGTCGTGGTGTTCGAAGTTCGGGTCATCGAAGTCGAACGCGGCGCGCCGATGCGCACCGGACGACAACGTCACGACACGTGCACGGCCGGTGCGCGTGAGCGCGGGCCAAAGCCTTGCCGTAAGCTGAAAATGCCCCAGATGATTCGCGGCGAACTGCGACTCGTAGCCGCGGGCATCGCGTGTCAGCGGTACGGCCATGATGCCGGCGTTGTTGATGAGCAGATCAAGCGAACGTCCGCTTGCGACGAACTGCTGGGCGAAAGCGTCAATTGAAGCAGGATCCAGAAGATCGATCCGGCTCACTTCCGTACGCACGATGTCGCGCAGTGCCTCGTGTGCTTTGTCCGGCGCTCGCGCGGGAATAATCACTGTTGCACCCGCCTGAGCGAGCACACGCGTGGTTTCGAGTCCAATGCCCGAGTGGCCGCCTGTGACGATAGCGGTCTTGCCATGCAAGTCGATGCCGTCGATCACCTGTGCGGCAGTGCTGGTCGAATCGAAGCCGGAGTGAAGGGGCGTTTGTCTGGCTGTCATGATGTCTTCCTGTAGAGGTGAACGGCCCTTCAAAGTCCGCACGGATTTACTCGCGATGATCCATGACGACACATTCGAAATTGCTGGCCTGAGCCGCTGCCTCCATGGCCTCAGGCAACGCGGCCAGTGGATAGACTCGCGAACGCAGCAGGTTGATATCGAGCAGCCCGCTACGAATCAGGTCGAGCAGACGCCGATACCCGTCGCGTGGGTACATGAACTGTCCGAGAATCTCCCAACCGTTGAGCATCAGTTCCGTATAGGGCACAGGTAACGGCACGGTCATGCTGCCCATCAAGACGAGACGACCACCCTTCATCAGGCTGCGCAGCGCGCTGAGCGTCATGTTGGGATCGCTCGCGTTGCCGACCATGTCGAATGCAAGATGTGCGCGCCCCCCAGATGCCTCGCGAATCGCGCTGGTATCGGCGGCACCGTCGCCCGTCGCTACGACGGTTTTGACTCGTCCCGGTAACAGTTCGGCCAAGGCATCGAGCGCGACCGTATTACGCCCGAGCGCGATCACCCGTGCCGCACCCATTGCCAGCGAGACCATAACGGCTGCGGTGCCGTAGGCACCAGTCGCGCCGGAGACCACCAGTGTCTCGCCCGCCATGAGCCGGCCTCGCAACAGTCCGCCGAACGGCACGATGCAGCGCATCGTCATGGCGAGTTGGACGGCATTCAATTGCGGCAGGTCGTCGGCGGGCGTCACTGCGCTTGCCGGAAACGACGCGTATTCAGCGAGTGTTCCGTCCGTCCAGTCCGCCTGCATACGATGTGCGACCGGTCCGTTGGCTGTGACACCGATCAGTATCTCAGCGGGATCCTGAACATTTTCCTGGGCGACAAAATGCGAGGAGAGAACGACGCGCTGTCCCGGTGTCAGATGCCACACACCGGGCCCTGTCGCGTGTACATAGCCCACACCGTTTCCACCGGGAATAAAAGGCCGGTCCGGTGTGTGATAGATCGGCAGCTTACCTTCTATGTACTCCTTCATATATGACATCAGCGACGATGTCTCGACGCGCACCACGACGCCGCCAGCCCGCGCTTGCGGAACGGGTTGATCGGTCAGGCGGAGCGAACCACCCAGACGCTCAAGTTGCCATGCTTTCACAAGCTTCTCCTTGATGGCGTTTGGGATCGTGCCTCGCCTGCGCGTTGCCGAACGGGCTTTCCCTCGCCGTTTCAGTGATGACATGATCGCGCTGACGACCAATGCTGGCTATAATCAAAACGGCGTATTTCTTATTCGATCGTACATTTATGGACGCGTTGTCGGACGTACTCTCGATGCTGCGTGTGAGCAGCGCGCTGTCGTCGCGCTTCGAAGGCTGCGGCGCATGGGCCTTCCGCTTCCCGGCATATCGGCATGTCAAATTCGGCGGCGTACTTGAGGGCCGCTTCTTTTTGTGGATCGAAGGGTCCGGGGAACCGCTCGCCCTGCAAGAGGGCGATTTCTACATGCTCACGGATGGTCAGCCATTCTGTTCCGCGAGTGTTCTGGACCGGCAACCCATTGATGGACCCGCCACCTACCGGTCGATTCGCGGCAGCGATGGCGTGGTCCGTTATCAGGGCGACGGCCAGGAGGAGCACGTCTGTCTTGCGAGCGGTCGCTTTACCTTCGAAAACGATGTCACAGACCTGTTGCTCAGGCACTTGCCACCGCTAATCCATCTGCGTGCAGCGGATCTCGGCACGCACGCCTTATCCAGCGTGCTCGATTTGTTGAAGTGGGAAACGAGCGACCTTCACGCGGGCGCCGATGTGGCGCGTAGCAGCCTCGCAGCGTTGGTACTGGTTCATGTGCTGCGCGTCTACCTCGCCTCGACCCGCCAACCCGAAGGTTGGCTCCGTGCGCTGGCCGACCCCAAAATTGGCAGCGCGCTGTCGATGATCCATGCGAAGTCAGGCGAACGCTGGACGGTTGAGAGCCTCGCATCGGCCGTGGGTATGTCGCGCACCGCGTTCGCCCAGCGGTTCAGGCGTCAGGTGGGCAGCGCGCCCGTCGAGTACCTCGCGCAGTGGCGAATGACAATCGCGCGCTCCGCGTTGAAGCACTCGGAGGAGTCGCTGACGGAGATTGCTGAGCGCATCGGTTACCTGTCGGACACAGCGTTCAGTATTGCATTCAAGCGGTGCACAGGGCTCAGCCCCGGTCGGTTTCGCGCGGATTGCCGCGCAGGGTCGTAGCGCAGGTGACGGCGCTGAGTGCGCCATTTCTGGCGGGAAGCCGCGGTTCCCAATCTTCGCCGGCAGTGGACGATGGAAGCGCTGCGCATTTCGGCGACGGGGAGCTTTGAGACCACAGCACCTACAGGCACCTGCTATGACTCACGCAGACGCCAGCAATGTAGCGGCCCAATCCGCAAACACCCTCACCTTGGTGCTGTATCTTCGGCTCGGCGGATACGCGATATAGACCTCGAGCGGGTCCGGTTGCCATCGCGCGAGAATGGGGATAAGTCTCTTTTGCTCGATGAACGGGCGAACCATAAAGTCTAATGTGTGGACGATCCCCAAACCAGCCAGTGCAGTTGCAAGGTGTGAATTGCTTTCGCCTACAAGAACATCATTGCGTACACGAACCAGCGTGATGGTCTCCTCGCCGCGGCGAAACGTAAGGGGCTGCGTCATACCTGTGCTGGCAGAAAAGTATCCAACGACAGGCATGTTCTTATCCACGATTTCCTGCGGATGTTTCGGCGTGCCGTACTTCGCGAGATAACCGGGACTTGCACACGTGGTCCACGCAAGCGTCCCGATCGGATGCGTCACAAGATTCGGATCATCGGAGGTACTTCGAATTGCACAGTCTATGTTTTCCGCGACAAGATCCGCGGTACGGTCAGTGACGCTGAGTTGAATCTGTATATCCGGATAACGCTCAAGAAAGGCTGGCAATGCAGGAATGAGGATGCCGCTTGCGGTCGACCCTCCAGTCTCGACTCTCAGCACGCCACGCGGGCTCGCCTGTCCCCGGCCGAGCGTGGTCTCAATGTCATCGAGTTCGCTGAGCAGTTGCCGGGTGCGCTCATAGTAAGCCGCGCCATCTGTCGTCACGCTGACCCGGCGCGTATTTCGCTCCAGCAGTTTTACGCCAAGATGCGCTTCCAGCGATTGGACCCATTTGCTCGCCGTGGCATTGGGGATATCCAGCGAACGGGCTGCCCGTCCGAAGCCTCCAGTCTCAACAACGCGGACAAAGATACGGATTGCCTGCAAATGGTCCATCGATCTACCTCGCCAATTATCCACTGGAGTGGATAGATAAACCACAATATACATATTTATCTGCGTGAGTGTTTAAATTAAGCTGAGGTCATTCGTCCACGCAGGTGAACCAGGAGCCTTGAAATGACAACCTCTATCTATGACAACATCCATTCGACCAGGCACGCGGGAAAGGTGGCGCTCGTGACCGGCGGTAGCACCGGAATTGGCCTCGCTACGGCCAGGCGTCTCGCTCGCGAAGGCGCAAAAGTGTTTATTACCGGTAGACGCCAGGCGGAACTAGACGCTGCAGTATCTGAAATCGGGGACGGGGCACGTGCGATTCGCGGTGACATTTCGTCGGCGGCAGACCTTAAGGCAATCATCGACACTGTGTCTGCGGAACATCAACGGATCGACATTCTCTTTGCCAATGCGGGTGGAGGCGAGTTCGTCCCTCTCGGCGAGATCACCGAGGCACAGTTCGACAAGTACTTCGGCATCAACGTGAAAGGCACCTTGCTGACCGTGCAGAGCGCATTGCCGCTCATGCGGGCCGGCAGCGCCATCGTGATAACAGGCTCGATCGCAGCAATACAAGGTACGCCGGCATTCGGTGTCTATGCGGCCACAAAGGCGGCCTTACGCTCCTTCGCGCGCACCTGGGCATCGGATCTCAAAGGGCGAGACATCCGCGTGAACGTGGTTGCACCCGGCGTCGTCGTCACACCTGCCTATAAGACTGAACTGAAACTAAGTGACGACCAGATTGAATCGTATTGCAAGCAAGTCTCCGAAACGACTCCTCTCGGTCGGGTGGGTAATGCCGACGAGATCGCAAAAGCGGTTTCCTTTCTCGCGTCCGACGATGCCAGCTATATCACTGGGACAGAATTGTTCGTCGATGGCGGACTCGCGCAGGTCTGATTCTTCAGCGTTGCGCCCATGCAGGCGTGCTACCTTGGGTCGGGCACAAGACGGGACGCAAGGCAATATCGGATTTCGTGCGCGACACGCAGACCATGGTCGAGCGCGTCAGCCTCGACATCAAGGATATTCTCGCGAGCGATGATCGGGCCGTTATTCTCGGCCACTTGCAAACACGGATCAACGCCACAGGAAAGCTGATCGACAGCGCATTTGCGATGGTCCTGTCATTCTCCGACACGAAGATTGCAAGCTTCCTGATGCTGGAAGACAGCTTCGCCGTATCGATGGCTGCGCGACACTAACGGGTAACACCCGTTTTCAGCGCACAGGGTCGCGATGCTAGCCATCGCGCGTGGACCCGTTGACGCTATGCACGCATTCAGTGGGATAGGAAATCAAGCCAGTTGCTGCGCGAGCGTCCTGGTGAGTGGCGTAGTGACGTTGCCCGTGTGCCGTGTCGTGACCGACTCGATCAGGACGATCCAGCATTCCTCCTCTGCCACGGGATTGTGCAGCACGCCACGCGGCACGACGTGCATGCTCCCTTGCGCCAAGGGCACCATGCGCCCATTCTCATATTCCATGCGCAGATTGCCGCGCACGATATAGAACAGTTCGTCCTCGCCGTCGTGGCTGTGCCATGCAAGCTCGCCGCGCACCTTCGCGACCTTGACGTATTGGTCGTTGACCTGCGCCACGACCTTCGGCGACCAGAACTCGTGTATCGAATCGAAGGCAGACAGCAGATCAAAGGATTCGGCAAACAACATCGTGTTCATCTTTTTCATCTCCACATTGGAATGATCGATACCGCGAGCAAAATCGCCATCGACACGTTCAAAACCCGCCATTGCGCCGGTGTCCTCAATAGCCGTGCAAGCAGCACACCGGCAGCACACCAAAGACACAACGACACGGACGCGGCCAACACGAACGCGCCGCCGAGCAGCGCCGCGAGATGCAGTGGCCCTTCTGCCAACATGGCGAACGACGCCGCCGCCCCGAGCGCCATCGCCCAAGCCTTCGGGTTGAGCAAAAGTAAGCCGGCACCGCCGATGAAGGTAGTCGGCATTGCGGCGCTGTCGTTCGTCACAGGCGCCCCGCGACGCGCGATTTTTAACGCCAGCCAGAGCAGGTAAGCAGAGCCGATGGTTTTCATGCCGGTCTGCAGGAATGGCGCGGCGAGCAGGATGCCCGCCAGGCCGGCTGCCGCCGCCCCTGCCAACGCGCCGAGCCCTACCGCAATGCCCGCGAGCAGAGGCGTGGAACGGACGAACCCGAAGCGTGCGCCCGACGCAGTCGCGAGCGTTGTCGCGCCGCCCGGTGAAATCGTGGCGATGGTGACGAAGAGGACGAGCGGTGCGATCGATAGAGCAGGCATGGCGATCCTTAATGAGACCGCAGTGTAGGCAATCGCGGGGCATTAGTGAAACGAAGGATACTGATGCCATCCATTACGAGACATAATGTCTGCATGAACAGGAATCTCGACATCACCCTCGTCCGCACGTTCGTGACGGTGGCCGACACCGGCAGCATGACGGTCGCGGGGAATATCCTCCATCTGACGCAAGGCGCGGTCAGCCAGCAGATCAAGCGGCTGGAAGAAACCTTCGATTGTGTCCTGTTCGAGCGCGACGGGCGCCGGCTCGAACTATCGCCCGTCGGCGAACGTTTTCTCGGCAAGGCGAAGCGCCTGCTCGGCATGAACGACGAGATCTGGGTCGACATGACGGCGCACCCGGTTTACGGCAAGCTCAGGGTCGGCGTTCCGTATGATCTGGTCGGGACGCACTTTCCGCCGGTGTTCAAGGCGTTCGGCGAGGCTTATCCGAACGTCGAGGTATCGCTGATGTGCGCAACGTCTCCTGAACTGAGCGACGCGATGGGCGTCGGTTCGCTCGATCTCGCGGTCGTAGAGGAAACTGCTGGTGTCACGAACGGCGAATGCCTGCGCGTCGAGCAGCTCGTATGGGTCGGCGCGCGCGGCGGAAACGCGCATCTGAAACGGCCGCTGCCTATCTCGATGGTCGCCGATTCCTGTAGCTTCAGGCCGGTGGTGCTGGCGGCACTTCGCGACCAGGGCATCGAATGGCGCACCGTGTTCGAGAGCGGCAACCTCGAGGCCACAACCGCCACCGTACGCAGCGACCTGGCCGTTACCGCATGGCTCGCCTCGACCATCCCCGCCGACCTCGAGATTCTGAGCGGCGACGATGATCTCCCTACCCTGCCAAACTTTTCGATTAATCTGCGCCTGCCGTCAGTCGTGCCACCTGCTGCGCAGGAGTTTGCGCGGTATGTGCGCGAGCGGTTGGTGCGGATTTCATAAGGACGGGCTGGCCGCTTCTGGCTCCAGCAATGGTAGAAGGTCGAGTTGAGCCCGTCGTCATGGGCCCTCCTCGGCCGTTTACTGAAGCACTTTGTTCGGCGTAGCGCTGAATGAGATGAACCGGGCAATGGACCACTTGCCATCGGGCTGCCGTTTGAAAATGTCCATCCCCGCTTCGGTACTCACGCTCGACTTGACACCCTTCTGCGCAGTAAGTGTCCAGAACAGCCGGACTATGGCGATATCCCCGGAAACAATGATTTCGCGAATATCGGGACTGTCGTAATGAAGTTGCAATTCAGGTTTTGCCAGCACAGCACTGAGCCTCCCGCAGAGCGCGTCCCGGCTTCCATCAAGCACCTCGGGAACGGTCGAAATCAGATCGGGGGCGAACAGGTCGCAGACCCCTGCAGCATCGCGAGCGTTGAACGCCTCCGTCCAACGCTGCAGCCGAATCGTGATGGCAGCCGTGTCTGAATCCACGTCCGCGCGAGCTGGAGTCGCCGCGCTGACGGCGGTTAGCACGATGGCCATCGCCAGCAGCAATCTGTTCATGGGAGGTCTCCAATCAATGGGATTTGTTGAGATTCCGTAGGGAACAGATCCCGCGAGAGATTGACAGCAATGAAGGCGGGCAGGCGCTGACACCACAGAGGATCCTGAGCGTCGTGACGCGCGATTCAGAGCCACGCCAAGCCCGCGCGGACCTGCGCGTGAGCATTGTCCGTCAGCGGCTCGCCATGCGCCAGTACGACTTGCTCGAACGGCCAGGCGAGCAGCCGATCCACGCAGGCGCGAGCCCGCTTGCGGTCGCGATAGACCAGACAAGTTGCATTAGACACTCCCATTTGTTCACCCGGGTGTCGAACAACCGACTGCCACGGCATCTCTCGTCGGCTGCCTGCAAACGACGAAAGTGCGTGCGCCGCAGCGAGCACCTGCAAGTCACGCTCCCGGATACTCTCGTTCCGCGGGCCTCGGCTTCATCTCTATCTGACACGGCCTTGCACGCCCTCCCCCTGGTGAAACCTTTATCCCCTTAGGGAAAAGCGTCAGTGCTGCTGAAGACATTGCGCATATCTTCCGGAAATTTGTTTGCGTACGCTGCATTTCGGATCGCCCGTTGGCGACCCCTCGCAATGTTTAAACACACACAGAACCGTCTCACACGGCTGAACCCCGAATACAGGAGAACCGAATGGCCGCATCAACCCGCAACACGCCTCTGCGCAGGCGCTATACATACGAATGGTACGTCGTGTTGATTTGCATGCTTGCGTATGTATTTTCCTTCGTCGACCGGCAGGTGCTGGCGCTGATGATCGAGCCGATCAAAAAAGACCTGCATTTGAGCGACACGCAGTTCAGCCTTTTGCACGGCTTTGCGTTCTCGCTGTTTTACGCGGTCATGGGCATGCCACTCGCGTATCTCGCGGACCGCTTCGCGCGCCCGCGCATCATCGCAACCGGGATTGCGCTGTGGAGCCTTGCGACCGCCGCATGCGGGTTCAGCCAGAATTTCGTTCAGATGTTCTTGGCACGCCTGAGCGTGGGGGTGGGCGAAGCAGCGTTATCGCCCGGCACCTATTCGATGTTGAGCGACTACTTTCCTAAAGAGAAGCTCGGACGCGCGGTGGCCATCTATTCGCTCGGCTCGTTTATTGGCGGTGGCATTGCGTTTCTGATCGGCGGCTATGTCATCCATCTGCTCAAACAGGTAACAACCCTATCTGTGCCCGTGCTTGGCGATGTCCACTCATGGCAGCTGACATTCCTGATTGTCGGCTTACCTGGCTTCCTGGTGGCGTTGCTCTTCATTCTCACCGTGCGAGATCCGCAACGTAAAGGCCTCGTTCAAGACAGCACGGGCCAGGCGAAACGCGTATCGATGCTGGACTCGCTGCGCTTTATCCGCGAGCACGGCAAAACGTTCGCATGCCACTACCTGGGCTTCTCGTTCTACGCCATGACGTTGTATTGCCTGATGAGCTGGACACCTGCGTTCTATATGCGCCACTTTGGACTGTCGCCGGTCGAAGCTGGCTACACGCTCGGCGCGATCCTGTTGATCGCCAATACCACCGGTGTGTTTTGCGGCGGCTGGCTCAACGACTGGCTGATGAAGAAGGGCCGCGCGGACGGGCCGATGCTCGCGGGCACGATTGGCGCAATTGGCATGCTCGTGCCGGCGGTGGTGTTCACGCAAGTAAGCAGCCTGACGCTGTCGCTAGGCTTGCTGGTAGTGGCGATGTTCTTCGCGTCGTTCCCGATGCCGACTTCCACCGCTGCGATGCAGACGCTCTCGCCCAATCAGATGCGCGCGCAGATTTCTGCGGTTTTCCTGCTGATTTCTAACCTGATCGCACTGGGGATCGGCACGACACTCGTGGCCTTGCTGACCGACCAGGTATTCGGTTCGCCGAAAATGGTGGGCATGTCGATGTCGGCGGTCAACCTCGTTGCGACGCTGCTCGCGATCGGCTTGCTGTGGCTGGGCTGCAAGCAGTTTCGCCTGAGTCTTGCCCGCGAAGCCGGCAAATCAACCGTGGCAACGGTTGCCGAACCCTTTGCCGCAGACTCAAGGATTACGGCAGATACGCCAGTCTGACGGCACCCCAATGCCGGCCATTCACTTTGACCGGCGAGCTTGCCTCCTTCATCACGACGCTGCTTCCGTTACCCATCTGTCTCCTATAGGTTTGCACCAGAAATGGACCTGGATGCGCGACGGCGGCAACGGTCGTTCGATCGTCGAAAATGCGCCGGTTCCGGCAATTCGCTTCGTTCCAGATAACATCGTCCGTCTGTGGATGCGAATAGTGCGGATGATTGGTGGGCAAGTACCCATTCCGGTCGAAGGCACCACATATCTTTATGCGGCTGTCCAACGCAAGCACCGGATCCTGGATCGGCGGCAGGATTTCGTCACATAGTCTGGCGAATTCAGTGACGAATTGAGCTGGATTCGA